>Ga0209092_10001607_pt1 | contig 21707 bp, 17 predicted proteins | sample FraStrMetagenome_FD_187446 | JGI IMG/M metagenome (GOLD analysis project Ga0209092, IMG submission 187446) | Marine eukaryotic phytoplankton communities from Arctic Ocean - Fram Strait ARC3M Metagenome (SPAdes) (version 2) | ecosystem: Environmental > Aquatic > Marine > Oceanic | place: Fram... | reverse complement strand
ATAAGGTCTAAAACTTCCAGAACAGGACATATTGCAATTTCATTTTCGTGAACTCCAAATTCAAATCAAGATGGCTCAAGATCAGATCCGCCAGATGGTGAATTTCATTCTCCAAGAGGCACATGAAAAGGCAAACGAAATCCGTGTGAAGGTAAGCCGTGAGACTGATTTGAAGTGAAACTTGAGCGTGTCTCGTTTCTTGCAATGTCACACCAATGCCGATGTGCTGTGTCGCTGGATGGGTAGAGTTTGGGCCAAAGATTTTTTCTTATTAAAGTACTCATAAAACATACCAATCGTTTTTGCACTCTTTTGTAGACCGAGCATGATTTTAATCTTGAGAAACAAACTCTTGTACATGAGGCTAAATTGAATATTCAAGATGAGTTCGCAAAAAAAGAAAAAGAAAAGGAGATTCAAGAGCGTATTGCACGATCAACTGAAATTGGCGAGTGCCGTGTGAAAAAGATGAAAAGTAGGGATGAGCTTTTACACAATCTTGTGACAGAAGCTGGTTCCAAATGCGCAACAGTTGCTCGTGGTTCCAACTATGCCGGACTACTCCAAAAATTGATTGTTCAATGTTTGATCAAAATTGAAGAACTTGATGTTGTTGTCTTTTGTCGTTCTGATGACAGAGCTGCTGTGAAAAGCATTTTGAGCTCTGCCGTTAGTGAATATGTTGATATTATTGAAAAGGCAAGTGGCGTCAAACTTACACCCAATGTTACACTCAACGAAGATACTTCCAAGGATCTTCCTGAATCAACATATGGAGGAGTTAAAGTAACTGCGGATTATGGAAAGATCGTATGTGATAACACCATGGCTGCTAGGTTGACCCTTGTGTACGAGGAGCTTCTTCCTTCCATTCGTGCTATTCTATTTCCAGATGATCAATAAGTGCTCGGTCCAAAGAGAATTTTTGTGATAGGGTAAATGAATCCAAATGGTCTTGGATGGGTATGGGTAAACGATCTCTTAAATCATAAAAAAGGGAAAGTTAATATATTAGAAGAATTGTTTCCATGAGATCACACTGTTGAAGCGCCCAATTTTATTCAAGTCACTTTTGTATTTATTGTGGCACATTTATTATTCAATCTCGAAATAATTGAAGCTTATTTCCATTAATTTTTAAAGCTCATTGAAAACATTTTACGTTATCGTTCCTGATCATGGAATACAATAAAAGAAAGTTGCTGCAAAAATATAGGATACATAAATTTTGTGCAATTGATATTGTATTAACGAAACATGTTTTGCATGTTACCGTCATGATTTAGAATTAGTTTTGAGATATTTTTCAAAAGAAATGTTATCAAATTCTTTGTGAATTCAAAGTATTAGGCAGCAGCAGCAGCAATGCTTTTCCAATACTAATGGTAACGAAGTACTGCTGAAGGAACTTCGGAGCCATTTTTCATCTTGATTGTTCGGAACTGAAATTACGTTGCAGGAAATGAAAAGAGCCTATACTCAACTCATCTATCATAGTCTGTAGTTGCATACGACGAAAAGAGCCTATACTCAACTCATCTATCATAGTCTGTAGTTGCATACGACGATCCATCTAATCTTACGTAGTATCTGGCAATTTGGATTCGTTTACTGATATATACACTGTACAAAGGCCACTTCATATGATTTGAATGCATGTTTATTGGCAAAATATGCTGAGTGTCTCTCTAAGGCATTCAGTCGGTAATGAAAACACGTACGCACTCTTAAATCCCTTAAGTAAAATTAAGGTTTGTCGTCATGGTAATTAAATGTGCCGTATCTCATGTTTGATGTCATATGTCATGCTGATTTGTTTGATACAATCAATCGCTTCACTCGTCAGCAACAATACACACGTTTCTTTATTCTATTTTCACACTTTTTCTCATAAGTCTCACAAACAGAATAAAAATCCTTCACTGAAACAAACACAGAAAATCATGTACAGTCAAATGAAATACGCCACTGCTGTCGCACTTGTTGCTGCTGCCACTTTCATGTCTCAAGAAGTTACAGCATTTGCTCCATCATCCTCCATTACCAAGACAAATAAATTAGCCTTCACACCATCCAAATTGCATAAAACTCCATTATTCATGTCTGACGATGATGATGTAAGAATACAAAGTGCTTGAATTACTTTCTTTTGTAGTATATTTATAATTCTCATATTTCTCCTGGAATTCATTTTTAAATATTGATAACTTGTACAAATTTCAGGGTGCTTGGTCTGCACCAAAATCTGCAATGATTGGAGGAGCCGGAGTAAATAACGCAGGAGAACCTCCTTTCGAAATCCGTGGATTTTCTCTAGGAAACTTAGTTATTCTTGCTGGAATTCTTGTCACTGTACTTTCCTTTGCTGAATATCTAAACGAATCTGGAGGAGATGGTCTAAATGTATCTGGACTTGGATTTGTATACGGTATTCCTATTTTCCTTGCTGGAGCCGCGCTTAAATATGCTGAGATTGAACCAGTACCATGTTTTTCTACCTCCGCTGGTGAAGCCGCATACGAGGCAAAAAGTACAGAAATCATCCAAAAGATTAAGCAGGATGTAACTCGTCATAGATACGGAGACGAGGCTCATTTGGATACAACAGTGAAAAAGCTTGGTTTAGTCGTTCCAGGAAAAGCATACCCTCAGCTTCGTGAGTTGAGAGAGGAGGCTACTGAAGATGGAGAACTTGCATTCACCATGGTTTGGCAAAGTTTAGATACTCCATACAAGATGTGGGCTGATGATAGGAGAGTTGGCAAATACGCCACATTCTTTGGACCTGGAGTTAACGCCGAATGTGTAAAAATTGACGCCGAGGAAAGGCTTGTAGGAATTCGGTTGACAACTGGAGAAAAGAAAGCAGTTGAAGTAACTGCCTAAATTCAGAGAGAGAAAGACTCTTTGGAATTTCGATTACATATTAAACGTTCAAATCAAAACCAAATTGAAAAGATCACGCCTACTGTACGATAGCAACAAAATAAATAATAGAAAATGATTGCATGAATACTAATGAGTGACCATCAATGAATGAGTTGTACTTTTTTGAATCAGTGTGTTTTTAATTCATTTTTTTATGTTGAATTCATTGCATCTCTACCAATAACTGTCAGACGATATTTCATCTTTCAGTGTGATTCTAAATCATAAGGGTTTGTAACATTGCCTTTCAATCTCCTATTTTATCGACAATGATTAGTACCTTCCCAAATATGTTGGTGTAAATTTCTAGTCTGATTTTTTTATTTCCTAATACTTTGAATTTTTTTTACGCCTCGTATCGTATCCCGTTTGGCTTTTACAAAGGTCCATAATAAATACCCAGCAAAAGTCTTGTCAAGTCATCTCAACACCATGATGGCAACAGCCACTCCTACCATTTCAAACAGAAAAGCTCGTATTCCCATCAGTAGATCATCTGTATCCAGCAGGCAGCCTGTAACTACGAGTACATCACAGCCACCAGTCGTCATTGAATTGGGGAATGCATTTCTTAGAGCTGGCTTTGCAGGTGAAGCTAATCCTCGTTGTATCTTAAAGTCTACCATTTCACTATTGCCACCCACCGATTTCGAAAATAAGAATCATAATTTATGCGACGCTCAAAAATCAGTTGATGAATGGGAACTTATTTTAACGCCACTTTTAGAAAACATCTGTGTGGATCACTTACTAATTCGACCAAGAAATCATCGTGTCTTGCTGTTAGAACCAACAATTGCACCTACATCCTTCCGACAGGCAATCACGAAAGTCCTCCTAAAAACTATGCAAGTTCCTAGTTTGTTATTTATTTCAGATCCTGCAATATCTACTTTACATGCTCATGGATTTAGATATGGAGTTGTTTTGGATATGGGACATTATGAAACAAGGACTGTAGGAAGCTTCAATGGACGAAGTTTGCCAAACACATTTCAAGCGGTCCCTATTGGATATGAATCTGTATTGACATACTTTCGTGATCAGTATAACAGCGCTCAAAGTGAAGTTAAGGAATCTGTACTTCAAATTCCAGATTTGAAAGATGCACGATCTATTATGGAACAATGCTTATCAAAAATATCATCAGAACAAATGGATTCCAACATTGCAATAATGTGCAATGTTCCTTCAACACAAAAAAAAATATTGGTCAACAGTGATACAATCATTCACTCTTGGAAAAACACATGCTTTGATATTTTAAATCCCAATTCTATCACATATGTATTTTTATCCACTATCCTTGTTACGCCCATTGATTTGCGAAAAGTACTCTTGAGCAATATTTGTTTGGTGGGAGGGGGCCCTTCCGTTTTTGAAACATTACCTCTTTTGTTCCCCAAAATGTTTTTTGATTCATTTCATATCGATATTTTGAAAGATAAAGAAAATTCTCAATTTCAATCTTTGATTCCATGTTTAACTAGTACGGAATTGAAGGATGCAAAAAGCATGTTTTCGAAAAGTTTAATGAATTGGGTTGGTGGTTCTATCCAGGGTGCATCTATGGGATTGAATGATGAGAGATGGGTACATAGAAATGTATACTTAGGTGATGAAGGAGGCACGGGTGACGAAGTAGAGTCCGGTAGTCCCGAAATACCTATGGGCGATGGTGAAGTCTTTGATTGGATGAGTGTAGGGAAGTAATGCCCTCATCTTATGGCACTATTTTGACTCTTTCAAAGAGTTGGAAGCGCTTTATGTAATTGAAACGCATGATTGCAATGAATAGATGCACAATATTTCCAGCATACAACGAAAATGAGAACTTAAAGTGAAGTCTCATTCGTGTAGTGATGATCACATCGATTAATATATTAAATATTTTTCATGATTAAGATATACATGAAAATACGAAACGATGTAAATATACAAATTAACATGCAAACGAAAGAATTTTAAATACGTCGATCATTCACAATATACGGAGGTCGCATACAATGCTTTAAGGGTACAGCTTTGTCATGCGTTACCCCATTTTCATCACCATCATCTTGAAAATTCACTAGCACGAAGGAAGTTCCCCCACTCTTACGAGGACCTTGTACTACTGTTGCTTGATAAAAAGATGTAGTATCAGGATAGACTGCGTAAATAATGTCACCTCTTTGCAATCTATCTAGGCTCACAAGTACCACAACTTGAGAATCAGGAAGATTAAAAGCTGTCGTAAAAGTGAATAAAATGGTGAATTGAAATATCAGAAATTGTAAAGATTTGGGCAACAAAGCATGAGGTACTTCTGAACTTACTCTTGTTGCTCTCAACGTCTTCATCTGATAAATTATACATGCCAGTTTCTGTATTGTGTGAAATGACTTTTGCAAGAATCCAATCAGTGGAATTAGGGCTAACTTGGATAGCCGCTAGATCATCTGGTTTTGGTCCACCTAAATTGTCAAATTGGCCCGTGCTCTAACATGAATGAAAAAATACGAAAGATGGTGAGTTGAATAAAATATCAATGTAATAAAGAAATCCTTTATCAGTCAATACAAAATTGTACAATAGCTAAAATGGGAAAAGAAACAATTGAACCATGAAAATATCAAAGCAACATATTCTCTATTTGATCAATTACATGCAATAAAGTCAATCCTAAATGAACACTGAAGAAAAGACATTTCATCTCATGCAAAGGCTCTTTGTACAACGCAATCAGAAATGTCAGCCAAATGAGATTCATGGATACTGGTACACTGTATTCATTATTATGTCCAGCACTTCAATTTACAAACTCTATTATGAAATAGAACTTCATATGGGTCTCATCTCTACAAGCAATCTATATCTACATCCTCTATATTCTAAAAATTATTCAATGGAATCCCCTTCTATTTCATGGATATCAGAAAATTCCGTCTGTACCACTTACCTTTAGAAGGCTTTATAATCAATCATGTGAAGTAGGGGTAAAAACATAACGAATTTCGTTTTTGCGTGTGAGCCACAGTGTGTATAAAATTATGTTAGAAGATTCAATAATACTTACGCTTCCAATTTGGCCAAATCTGAATCAAGCCTATTTACTGTCCCGTCTATAATATCATATGCCTGTTGCGCAATTGCGACCTTTTCATCAACTTTCTGATGAGCGTCATCTCTATACTTTTTTATTTTTTCTAGTTCATCTACATCTTCAATGTAGGCAATTAATTCTTCTGTTGTGGGAACTGCCCATTTTGCGTTAGGGTCAGTAGAGGATTTTTTCTCTAGACATTGTTTTTTAGCTGGTGGTGGAGAATCATCATCGTCGTCATTATCCTTATTTTCATTAGCATCATTTTCATCAGTATCAATCTTAGATTCTGAATTTGATAACTCTTCAGATTGTGGATCTTCCTGAAGCGTCAATGGAGTGCTCAAAATTTTTGTTTGTGCTCTTTCTATATAAGCGTCTTCAGCATGTCTGAGATTTTCAACAAGCTCGCTATTACAATTAATCAAATTATGAACAAAAGTTATTGATTCAATTTTCTCATCCTGTGAATAAGCCTTGTTATACGAACTAAACTAGCGACAAATGGGATGGACTTACACACAAGACTTGTCTAATACTTTCAACAGATCTAAATTACGTCTTAAATCATGGGGAAGACTTGCAGTACTTTCAATGAAAGCTTCAAGATAAGTTTCATCATTTGATGACATGTTTTCTGCCGATTTTGAGAGGGAATACGGCCGCAACACAAGATAAATTATCATCTCTCCCATACGAAGCCCCATCATACATTTCATTATTCATAGTTGTTGCATATGTTCGTACTTACGGGTAAATCGAGCATGATTGTACGCAACATGAAACCCGTACAAATAAATATTGGTCGATAAAAAAGTGAAAAATAAGTTGTTCTTGAGAGGTGAAAGTGGGACACTTTTCAAGAGTAATTGTGTGAATGTGAATTGGTCGCAAGAGTTTTTGAAATGCAAAGGATTTAAGGGTGTACTTGTGAAACGAAAAAGACGAGTTTTAATAAATTAGGTCGCAACAGCCTATGAATAAGTGAAATGACGGATCCTAGAAATACTATAAAGAAGGTTACATTTTACCAGTTAAAAAAAGTATGTTGAAAGAATCTAAGCAATATATTAATTCCTAATGAAATGAATTCCAAGACTGATTTATACTCCTTTCTCCCTTTTTGCTTTAGGCAAGCGAATAGATGAAACAAGTTCATTCTTCAATTTTTTCATTCTTCCCTTCATATTTATTATAGTAACATCATCAGTCCTTTCCACAAGCTTTCCTTCAAACTTAACTTTTTTATTTTTCTTCTTGTCAAAGAAGTCCAAAATAATATCAAATCCTTTGTATGATTCAAACATAATTCCTGATAATTCATCTGAGGCACCTGGAGTAGTAACATCAATGGAATGCAAGGTCGCCACCGTCATCCCAACGGAACCCTCCTCTCCATCCAAAGCTTTATTGATAGCTCGAGCGATTGCTGTGATATCAGGACCATTTGATTTATTTTCCTCGAGAGGAAGAATATCTTCTTCCTCGTCTTCCTCATAGTCTTCATCAGGGTCTAATTCGACTCCCTCTTCATCCTCATCCTCATCATCGTCATCGTCAGCTGAAGATGTGGAAAGGGAAGCTTCACCACCCACAGTAACAGTGATATATCCAGGACCCCAATCTATTTTTAATTTATTTTTGTCTGCTCCTGCTTCAATAGCTGCTGCTCTTATGATGTCATCACCCTCATCTTTCCACCATGGATTATCGTCTTTTTCGGTTTCAACTTCTTCACCCGTTGCAGACATAAAGAAAAAGGTATCACTGATGGATCGAAACATGTATTTATCTGATAAGAAGTTGAAACTTTTGATGGAGGAAGAGCTTTGAGTATTCCTTTTGGATAAGGAGGGTAAAAAAGTGTATGCATTGCATTGTTTTGATGTGAATGCAGAATACTGTAAGAAGAAGAAAGTTGTCAAACGGAGGCATCCTATATTTGGAGCTATCATCTTTGTGTCTATGCAGAGATATCTGGACCCGAAATTTACAAACAGACTTTGTGATCGATGATCGATGAATGAGAGGACCACAATACGAATGCTTAGCCCTATTTCCAAAATAATGAGTGTGATCAAGAGTTGTCACGGTTGGCTAAAAGTACGTAGACTCTTCAGTATATTTACTGTATTGACTTACGTTTTGAGGTCATGAGCTTCTAGTATTTATCTTTCAGCTGTTTTTTTTTCTTTAATTGGATGTGCTTTGAAATATTTTGGAAAGATCATAAATTACATGTGTGAGGTTAAAAGCGTTTCCATTCCGATGATTATGACTTCAAGCATACTCCAGGATGTAAAAAAGAGGTACTGTAAGTGAAATTTTTAGAGTTTTCTCATTATTTTAACTCTGATATGATGATAGTAATATTCCTATGGGAAGCATGAAGAGGATGTCATAAAATTATCTCTTTATATTTTTATTCAATATTGAAGGCTCTCATATAAAATTCTTCTTTCATCAAATAATTTCGCTCAACACTACACGTAAAATCAAGAAATCTCTCATGATCATAAAGAAAGAAGAATAGGCTAAGAGAGTTAGCGATGGTTACGATACAATTGCGGATATGTACCGACATACTGTCGCAGTAGGAATTGCATGCTTCTTGTTATACAAATTTAAACACCAATTTGGTTATGACCTGGAATTCTTTCAATTTTGGCATAGTCCCATTCTTTATTACAGAGAGGGCACACACTTCTAGTTTTGAGCCATCTTTGAATACAATCTAAATGAAAAACATGACCGCAATTTCCAAAAGCAATGCTTAGTCCATTGTCATTAGTGGATGACGGGCTCGCTTGATATTCTATACTCGGTTCATTCAATGAATTACGGCAAATCGCGCACTGTAGATATTACAAATATAACAAATAATGAACACAAATATTTAGTCCTGGAGTAGAAAAGATTCAGAAACAAATTATGACCAGCATACAAACTTACTGTATCTGCGCAAATATCCCAAGACCACATGGCAACGGCACTCCATTTCTTGATTTCGAACCTTGGTGGCGCTTTGACTTTCTACAATAAAATAGAAGAAGGGAAAAGAGATGATTAGGTCAATGCGTATCAATGCAGTGAGAGCGTATACACAATATAAGTCAAACCCCTACTGCAGAAACTGCTGACACACCTTTGGTGCTGGGGTATCTTTCATTACAACATCTTCTGATTTTTTACTTTCGGCTTCCATGATTTTTTTGTTGCTGTTAGGACACTGTTTCAGAATTGATCGCGCGAGTTGAAAATCTTTTTAGACCTATTAAGAACTTCGTTTACCTCGGTCAGCGAATGCCTTTATTGGCTCTATGTGCTATACTGTACAATAGTAGATTGTACTGACTTTTAGACGTACCGTGCTGCATATGTTTTGTTTATTTAGAAAACATGATTTCGTTCTTGAGAATTTGCAAAAAGATTTTTATAAGGAATATTCGTTTAAAAATAAAATATTTTGCTCTCTCTTTCTCCAAAAATGATGTCGACCAAATATTTTTTTTTTGATGAGATCCGTTCATAAAATCAAGAGTTGTCCTCCTTTTTTGTCATGATAAATTATCAATTTCTGTTTAAAAGCAAATTGCATCATTCTCCTCTTCATCCTTATTTTTACTTCTTGTTATCAGTGGTATATAATAAATATTGATAAATGTAGCTACATTTTGAATCACATCTTTCATATAGATTCAATTATATTAACCTGAGATTGTTAAAGACGTCTTCGCCAAAAAGGGCATGAGTTAAGGAAATGAATTCTGCATGTAATTTTTTCAGTAAAAAAGTAGGAATGAAACAATATACACAAAAATTGTCTCCCAAGAGTTATGCTCCTATTTCAAAAACAAGAATGAACTCTCCTTTACTCATTTCAAAGAGCGAAATGTAAGAAAAATGCAAAATTTATTTGTTTTAGATTTTAATTGGATATGATTTGGCTATACATAAAGGAGATCAATCACGGTATGCAAAAAAAGTAAGATTCTATACTAAGTTTTGTAAATCTTCTGGAAACGAAACAAGTAGTTTTCCTTGATCTTCGTCTATCCATTCGATGGGTAAGCGGGCAACTAGTTGTTCAGGGCCAAAATCGACGAATTCTAATGGAGAAAGGAGGTCTACACTCCCATCTGTTGTGTTGATGCATACTGCCATGCCTCTTATTACGCCATGCTCACAATTATGAGTCCATACAACCTGTAGATTTTCAACAACACAATATTTCAGAGATGCAGGTTCTCCGTCCCCTACTTCCACTCCGTCAACTTCCCAAGTCCCTATTTGATACGCAACTAAATCGTTCTCGTCCAAGTCTGCTGACAAATGCATGTCACCACGTCCATATAAATTTGTATCAGATTGATAATCGATAGAGTGACGTGATTCGACTTCATTATCTTTTTTTGAATTGAGTGAAATTGAATATCCGGTTCTGAAACCCCAAGATTTTCCAGCTATATATGGAACTATGAGACCATGAGTAAATTGTGCAGGAAGGTAATTAACAAGCACAAACAATGTGAGCAATGACTTGACGCAATTTTTCATCACGAAAATAAATTAACTTGTCGGTTTCGACGTAAAACCTCGTTGGCGAATTTTGTCAGAAAAAAATCAATATTTTCTCTTGTCCATTCCTTTTTTTAGAATTATTATAATCACAACCTTGACTCAAAGACATCTTAAAAATGAAAAAGTAAATCCACAAAGGTTGATTGAAACGAAGTCTTCAGGAATCGTAAACCATTTTTCTTTCTTAACATAAAAATTGAAGTACTAAATATAGAGAATTACATAATATATGTTAATCTGATTAGCCACAATTTTGTTTTCACACCTTGTTTTTCTTTTTTCTACCTCGTTTGCCCTTCTCCTTAACAGACGCCAAAGCCATAGCAAAAACTTCAGGGAGGAGTTTCATAACTCTGGAAGCCTCATCTGAGACCTCGCTTCCAGTATCATTATATAACGCGCAATTATCAAAGACAAGGAGATAGTCTTCATAAAGTCTCGAAAGTGCTTCCGAACCTTTACCGTATGAACCATCTTCTAACTTATCCAGCATTGTTTTAAAATCCATAGGATTTTTTATCACATCTGAATAACCCGGTGCCTCATCATCCGTTACTTTGTCAGCAAAAAGTTTGTATCCGTCATGTCTACTCAAAATAAGGAAAAACAATGTGAGTTTCAAGATGAGAGCAAAATATAAGAAATATTTGCAACGGTACGGTATACTCACTTTCTCATTTTGGTCAAAGTAAATTTTGCCACTATATACCATTTATCTTCAGATACAGACATTGGTAATGCCCATGCGCCTCTCTTTGTCACAAAATTTTTGATAGCAGCTAAGCTTCCATCAAGATTAGACATCTCTTCTTTGATTTTAGATATATCTAAGTGATTTTTTCCTGGATCGTCCTCATCATTGTTATCGCTACTAGCGGCTTTCTTTTCGTCAGAGTCCTCCTCATCTAAAGGTTTTGATTGCTCTTTTTTCTCATCAACTTCTTTTGGTGTGTTGTCATCGATTTCTCCGTCTTCGAGCTCTGTATCAACCACCTTCTTCTCAGGTGATTTTGATTCAGTTGGGGAACTTTTGCGTTTTCTCTTCGGTATTTTCTCTTCCTCGATTATTTTGGTTTTACTACGCGGTGGTTCGTCTTGAGAATCGGAATTCAGTTCTTTAATCTCATTTTCTTTCGAAACTTTCTCAAATTCTTCAGCAGATATCCTGCCTCTCTTCCTACCTTTCTTGCTTGGTCTTCCAGGTTTCTTGGTAACAGAGGTACTGTTCAAGCTAATCCGGATTCTTGGTTTCTTGGCCTTCGGGGCTAGAGAATCTTTTGATGCTGTACTATCATTATCATCGCCATTTTCTGAATTTGAATAGTCCGAGGCTTCCTGCTCTTTCACAACGACGACTTTCTTCTTACGTCCTCGTTTCTTTGGCCCAGGTTTATTTTCAGAATCCAAGGTAGATTCTCCATTTTTTGTCTTCCTACCGCGCTTAGGTAAAGCAGGAGTTTTTCGAGTGTACTTTCGCTTGGGTAGAGCCTTTTTTTTCTTCCTTCCTCTTTTTTCTGGTTTTTCATCTCCCTCTTCTCCATCCTTATATTCATCTTCATATTCATCCTCATCTTCAGATTGTACATGTAATATAGATCCATCCTCAGCCAAAAATAAATTGTGCTTCAAAGCTGCACTTTTTAAAAGGCTAGGAAAACGTAAAGCTTGTTTACGAGCTTCTTTCACAATATCAGAGTCGGAGGAGTTAAATTGCAAACAATTTTGCATCACTAAGATAAAATCTTTTTGCATTGACTGTGCAGAACGATATTCTCCATTCTGAAGTTTCTTCCTCATTGTGCCATAGTCCATTGGACGCTTAACCACTTCATAGTATTCAGGAAAAAGGTCAGCAGGGACAGGGACAGAAAAATGACCCCCTTTCTCCTCATCTTTTTTAATCACTTCATCTAGCATCGTTTTCAGGACTCTGGTGACTACATTTCTAGGGAACACAGGCCACATAAGTCCTGCAGCTTTAGCTGGGTCCTTATCAGAGGCCCAAGCTCTACGCCTCCGAGCTTCTTTACGACTAATGTCGCGCTTACTGCTGGATTTGAAAGAATCATCTCCTTCATCTGATGATTCGTCATCGCTGTCTGAGCTAAATTCATCTTCATCATCAGATCCATTTTCTTTATTCGGTGATAATGTAAGTCTTCTTGCTTTTTCATCTTTCTCACTTTTTTCCCGTTCTTTTTCTCGTTCTTTCAAGCGTCTCTTCCTACGCTTGTGCTTGCTAAGAATTAGTAATTCTTCTGGTATTGAGCTAGTACCACTTCTTGACCTCTCTTTAACTTTCTTTCCATGACGTTTCGAAAATCTTCCAGGTTCATCTGCGTTAGTCCTACATCTTCTTCGCCTGTCTCCTTCTAATCGTTTTAGTAGTTTACGTGCGTGCATTCTCTGCTCATTTGAAAATATTTTTTCTTTTACAGATACCATTAATAAAAGATTTTGACATATTGTTTTGTCCGATTGAGGAAGAGTATCATCTTCTGCATCTTCAAAAATCCCTTCCATCATGCTTGCCAAGTCATTCATAAACTTGCTAATTTTTTTGAGAATTGTGCGAGTCGGTTGTCCATTAGTCGACGTAGATTTCTTTTCAGATTCGTCATTTTCCTTTTCGTCCTCTTTAACATCCTCCTTCGTATCCTCCTTTACATCCTTCTTTTCCTCTTCCTTGGCATCCTCCTTTGAATCTTTCTTTTCCTCAACAAGGATTTTGCTTTCTTCATTAGAATTTTCTTTTAGAACAACTTTCTTTCTTCGGCCACGACCTGGACCTTCAACAGCGTTCGGTTTTTCAATAAGTTTAATAATATCCTTCAATTTAGTCATCATAATTGTTGGAGTAACAAAGTCAGGCATTACTTTCTGCCAAAATAACGGATCATCTACATCAACATTAGCGGTTGCTGCAGCACTATCTCCTGTAAATTTACTCTTGCTAACATTCAGACCTGATTTATTCAGCCATGCAGATGTTTTAGCGCCTTCAACAACACGAGTTCTTGTTCTTTTGGCTAGAATATTATCAATATCATCTTCACAAAACTCTTTGCCAATTTCGTCGTTATCGTCATCCATTAGTGCATATGCACCTTTTTTCAGAAGCTGCTCCATCTCTTTGGAAGATGGCTTTCCATCATCGTCTTCCTGTCCAAATGTACCAAGAACAGCTTGCTCTAGACCGAGTTTTTTGCTAGCACGATCAAACATCTCTTGTTCAAAAGTTCGGCTTGTAATTAGTCGATAAATCATAACATCTTTTGTTTGTCCAATTCTATGACATCGAGCTTGTGCCTGCACATCATTCTGAGGATTCCAATCTGAGTCAAATATAATACATATATCAGCAGCCGTTAGATTAATTCCGACTCCGCCAGCTCGCGTTGATAATAAGAAGATAAAGCTATCATCTTCTCGTTCGAAACGATCAATTGCTTTCTGACGTTCAGTACCTCTGACTCTACCATCTAATCTCTCGTGCCTGAAACCTTTGTAGTCACAAAATTCAGAAACTAGATCAAGCATTTTCACCATTTGGCTAAAAATAAGAACCTTATGTCCTTCCTGTCGCAACTTCGGTAATAATTTGTTGAGTAGAACCATTTTCCCACTGGTGTTGATGTATCCGTGCTCGTTTAGCATAGCCTGTTGTTCATCAGCAGTCTTGTCATCTATCTTACCGCTATCATATAGTTCTTTGTGGTATTTTTCAAGTTCTCTGGTCTCAACGCCATCAAGAAGGAAGGGATGGTTACAACATTTTCGGAGTTCCATTTGAATATTCATGAGTTTTGGGGCAGTGGCACGATTAGTTCCCATACTCAAAAATGAATGGTTATGTTCAAATATTGCACGGTAATACTGTTTCTGTATGCTGGTTAGCTCAACATCAATTAGAGTTTCTTCTTTCGCTGGGATATCTTTAGCTACATCTTCCTTCACACGACGAAGCATGAAAGGGGAAATTTTCTTTTGTAACGATTCTACTTGTTCTCTATTAGCCATGTTTCCATAGTTCAATTGGAAATCGTCTAAACTGGGAAATTTATAAGGCTCAATGAAATTCAGCAATGTCCACAATTCCTGAGTATTGTTCTGAAGAGGAGTTCCAGTCATTAAAATTCTACTTTGAAATCCATATTGAAGTGTACCTCGGGCACTTATTTGTTTCATACATTCCAAAAGCTTTCCTTTTACATTCCGTAATCTGTGGGCCTCGTCGACGACGGTGACACGCCATGGAATTTGACCCAAGATATCATAATCGCTGATGAGAGTATCATAAGTTGTCACTAATACATCAAATTTGAGATAGTCAGGAGTGTGCGGTCTGTCTTCATAGTACCATTCATATTCACGCATAACATCTCGCCATTCACGTTGTCGATCATGATAAATACAGCATTGCATATCTGTCCAACCTTCAAATTCGCGGCGCCAATGTTCAACAGTTGACAATGGAACTACGATGAGGAATGGACGTTGTATTTTTTCAACTCTATGAAGATGCTCAATGTATGTGACAATTTGAACTAAATTGATTTGGAGATGAAACAAATCAGATTGAGTTTGATGAAAAAAAGTTTGAGATCATGTAATATGCTATTCTCTTCTCACCTGTTTTTCCAAGACCCATTTCGTCCGCAAGGATACAACTATGACGCTTGTACCAACAGCTTGCTAACCAATTGACACCATCGACTTGATAGTCACGTAACTTATGACCACCTTTGTAATCGTGGGAATGACGGTGATCATAGAGTTTGTCGCGGAATTCAAGAAAGGCTTGTTTCCCTTTTTTGGAGTCTCTTCCGGATGATGCACCTTTCGTGACTTCAGCATCATCGTCGGCGTATCGCCACCTGAATCCGCCAACCTCATCTCCCAAATCTTCATTATATTCTCCATGAAGAATTTGCTTAATCTCCTTCAAAGAAATTTGAAGTGTAGCAGAGGCTTCCTCAGCAGAAGCCCATACGCGCAAAACATCATTATTTGAAGTAGACAATTGTTCGATCTTAGTTTTGGATTTCTTCTTTACTTCGTTTCTCTTTTTCTCCTCTTCCTCGCGTAATTTCTCTGCAGCTATTCTTGCTTCTTCTTTTGCTTTCGCCTCTGCTTCCAACGCGGCCTTGGATAGAAGAGGAAATTGATCGAAATCATCAGTAAGTGGTGCAGTTGTTGATAAGATTGCAGATAGAGCAACTTTGGATCGTTCGCCAAGACTTGTGAATTCGTTTTGCTTCACGGGTAAGTAGCTGTTTTTGTTATTACTTCTTTGTTTCTTTTCATCGCTGACTGGTGCACCTTTTTTCTTTTTTGATTTTACTGATGAATCGGGGATCGAAGAATCTTCCACGTTGGATTCATCCTGAATTGCTCTTGTTGTAAAAGTCATATCCATCCCGTCCATAAAGAATGCATTGTCCTCGCAAACGCCCTCGTCACTGCTATATCCCACATCTAGCTCTAAAAGGCGATTGGCCAATGATTTTGTGTTTTCCTGTGAATAATTCTTCAGAGACTGGCCATAAGAATCGACCTCTTTCGCTTCATTCTTTTCGCTTTGATGTATTACAGTGGTTGATATTGTTTCTGTATCACCTGATGGGACTAACTTTTCTTCGTTGTTTAATTTTTGGGCATTATTCTCCTGTTTTTGCTGCTCGTTGTGGCCATTCTCCTCGCTTTTTAGAGCTATGTTTGCTTCTTTTGGCTTCTCTGATGATTCATTAGGTTCTACTTCCATCCCTGAGTCTACTGTGCTAGGCAGTTTGGATGATTGAATTCCATCAGGAGTCTCTGCTTTCGATTCATCTCCAACTTTTTCGTTTTGGGCTGATGAATTCTTTATGGCGGAGGTTCCTTCTGCGTTATCCATATCATCGGTTTTGTCAGGTGAAACTACTGTAGTTGTTAGTTGTGGGGCAACATGTTGGCGCATACGTTCTTTTAGAACTAGTTCATAGTCATCTCCATCTGCGACTAAATCTCCCTCGCTATCCTCGCCTTCAGAATCGTCGTCAGAAACCTCATGTGTACCCACACTGTCATCGCTATCTTCATCATTGTTTTGTCCCCCTTCCTTGTCTTCTTCGTCAGTCTTTTCCTTTCTCTTTACAAGAATAGTGCGTCGTTCAATTTTCAGATTTTTAGCAAAATCATCTAAAATATATTGTCCTGCCCGTCCCATACTGGTCAAATCGCTACTGCACACTCCATACCGCATTTCTAAAAATCGCATATAAGCAAATTTATTTTTTCCACTTTTTCGAAGTAATTGGATGACCTCTTGGAACGATTTATTGACTGTAGTAACGCCGTCAACAGAAATTATTTTATCCCCAACATTTCTAATAAGGTTCGCCAATTCTGCTGGGCCCTTACGACCGTCAGGAAATTCTCTATAGCCTAAAAATGAAACAGAGCCATGTATTTCACCAACGTTCATCATGAGACCTTTCTCAGTTATTGGTATCACTGCATCGTATTCTCCGGTTAGAAGAGGAGGAAGATTACGCTTGAGCTTTATTGAGTGGCAGTTTTCTCCTCGCACGACTTTTGAAACAATTTGGTTCACACATGAATGAACTTCTTTGCGCTGAGCATTAGACACGTCAGTAGAAGCGTCTGACTTCTCTTCCTCGCATGAAACATGTGCATGTGCATGTGTTTTTGATCCACATTCTTTACCAAGTAAATTTGGAATGGTCATTCCAAATTTAGAGAACTGAAAGGCTCTGGATTGCGCATAAAGTTGAGCTCTCAGATCTGGTATACAGGCGTTGCCCTTTGCATTCTCGATGGAGATATGCTTGGCCTTTTGAAGTATTTCCTGAACATCCTTAACCTTCAATGTAGGCTCATCTGGAACCATATTATTCAATCGACGATATTCTTCGATCAAACTTTTGTTCTCTATATCCTCAGGTAATTCCCACGTACAATTTTCATATCCAAGCCCGGACCATTTGACGAGGAACATCTTGCGCTTTACATCTTTCTTGGGAACACCGCCTAGTTCAGCCCTTTTACGGGCAGCCTGTTCATTTATTGCAGATAATAATCTGACTCCAGGGTTCTCGACCTTAAATTTTATGCATTCAGGACAGGTCCACGGACCTTTAGGTACTCTTCGTAGACCTAGACATTTCAATCCATACATGGAATCACAGTGATCACACATGACCATTTTATCATCACTAGTTCCACATTTACCATCTGAAAACCGACAGGTTAACTCCCAGGGCCTGGCCTTTGGATTAATCCATCTCAGGTAACGTTCGCGAAAATTGAGCACCCAGGCTTGATACAAACGTTCAAACTGTTTCGACATATAGTCGGCCACATGCCATATCGCAGAACCGTGCTGATTAAATATTTTACAATTGTTCCACACCTGCAATTATCAAGTTATAGAAATGATTGAGATAATCATTTGGTATTAAAGTAACATAGAATCTATCAATATGAAAGTTTAGACTTACCTTTCGCATATCTCGTGCGAAAATTTCGGGGGCTTGGTACTTCCTCGTGTTCAGTTTCTTCCGTATTGTCCCAAGGTCCATCGGTTGATCAATCATTTCTTCATAGTCGGGGAAGTCATCAAGACTAACAGGCTCCAGAAATATGTTTGAATAACTATCACTGGTCAGTCTGTCTAGCACCATTTTGCATCTTCTTATTGGCTGCCACAATTCATTTGGCCTTTGAGCTTTTTCCATCATGATACGCTCCTTATCGAATTGTTTGGCTTCCTCCGTTGCAAGTTGTATGTAGGGGGCTTGATCCTCTACTGACATGGAATGCCAAGTATCTTTCATCAATGTCATTAACTCACTTTGACTTGCACCTTTATATTTCTTCTGATGTTGTAAACGATAAGCAGATTGGAAAAAAATAAAGGAAACACGTGGTTTTTTGGGTGGATGTGTCAGATATCCATCACGATATGGATTATCGCTGCCTTCAAATATAGGATAGTAAGGCTCTTCCTTCTTCAAAATCTTTCGTATCTTTTCTATTTTTGGAATTCCATCATCAGCATCCAAGTCGATGTCCGAATCCTCTTCTTCTGGTAGTTGGAAATGAAACGATTAATTTGGATTAGCACACTTAATGAAACATTTTATCCCAAGAAGAACAATCCTTACCGTTGTCATCTACAGCCTTCTTTTCTTCACCGTTGTCTTCCCTCGGAATGGTATTATTCATTTTTTCCTCTTCCTTTGGATTTTTTTCTGGAGAATCAATAGTTTCCGGTTTCTCATCTTCGGTGAGAGACATTTCTTCAGCCATCTCACGTTCTCTTTTTCGCTCCCAGGCCATCAATTCCTTATCAGTAAGTTCAACGGACCTGATTTGATCTTTTTCATCAACAATTTTTTGTACTGTCACGCATGCATCATCAAAAGTTGGATCTTCCAAATTTTCTTCATTGCCGGCTTTTAACTTTTTGAGGAATCTTCGGTGAAGCGTTTTTGCTGATTTATTCATGCTATCTAGTTCAGATCCACTCTTCCATTCTAAATGTAGATATGATTTTCCCTTATATTTCAACAAATACTCATATTCCACATGCTTTTTTAGGACAAGAGGTACGGTCTCTTTTTTGGGTTTCCTTTCAGGAGAAGGGTTTTTCCTCGGTCGTCCACGTTTTCTTTTGACTTTCGGGGAAGTTTCGACTTCTTTCTGACTTTCATCTTCAGATGATGATAGATCTGCATCGTCTTTGTCTTCATCTCCATGGCCAAAATCAGTATTGTTTTTGTTTTCCTGAATTGGACGCCTGCCAATAATTAGTTCGATTTTTGAGGACCCATCAAGTTCAAATTCGGGTTCAAAGAGATAGCGGTCTCTGATAGGAGGAAGAGTCATATCATATCCCTTTTCCGCATATCGAGGTGCATTTCCCTGCATGTAATCTCCGTATCCTACACTTGCACCAGTTTGTTGATTTCCTACAGAACCCAGTTCAAAGTTAGGAGTATTTGATTTTCTAGGTCTTCCAGGGGGCCTGCCTCTCCGTCCGGTGGGAACTGGGGTAGGTACATTTCTAGTAGATTTATTTTGAGCTTCATCTTCGAAAATGTCATCATCACTGAATTGCTGTTCTTTGGAATAATCAACCGCTTTTGCAGCTCTTCTCCTAGTTCGCCCAGGTCTGGGAGCTTCTACCTTTGCGTTTGGTGTTGACATCAAAAATTATTACGAAAAATTATTCGATGTTCAATTTGTTCGGAACACTCTTTTTTTCAAAGATTTGATATCTTCTGTAATCACGAAATATCCTGTTCATACAAGTTTTGAAAGATTAATTTGTGAGCATATGAATGAAGCAGTATCTTGGCTTCATTTACAGCAAAATACCAAGTGTATAATAGTTAAGACCCTTCAGTGAAATTTCACATGAAAGAAATGCATTCTCGAATTCTGTCAGTGACAATAATAGGCTCAGCTAGTAATCAATTGACATAACCTTTGATGAAGTCAACTCAGAGATCTCAAAAATCATGTCCAAGATTGTAACAAACGAGTGGACAGCAAAAAGTTGGACTTAAAAACAGATTTCAAGAATAGCCATTACTCAGATTTGATTCATATTCGATTTGGAGAGTTTAGAAGAGATGAATTCAATTATTTTTGTCAAACATGGATTCAGTCATCGACAAGAAAGGTGAAAAAATGAAGCTTGGTGAGGTCAACATACCGGTGCCTACGTATTCCTACGAAAATAAGACTCAGATGAAGAAGTCGCCGCGGACGAAAATGGTTTTGCGATTTGAAAAAAGACACAAGGTATGCATTACTCCAGTTCTCACTCGATTAATGAAAATCGAAAAAAAATATTTGTCTCATAAAGTTAAAATTGTTTCCTATTGCTTCAATCAAGCACTCCTTACGATCATGGCTAGATACTGAAAACATTTTTCGGCACGAGTAAATCATGGCTCGATGAAATATACAAACCAATAATGAGTAACTCTCTCATACGTAATTTTTCGATTTCCTCACATTTTTTATCCCATTCAAGCACTCAAATGGTATCCAATACATAAAAGATCAAAACGAAACAGGAACCTCGCATGCGAAACACTCAAACTCACCTATTACAAAATCCAAATGACAATGCGCCCGACTTGACACAACCAATCTGAAAAATGGATTTCGTCTCCACAATGTCAAATTTAGATGCAAAAGTGAGGTTGGATGTTGTGCTTTTCACAAACTTCACTATCTGATGAAAAATTCAGTGTTTTCGTGGTTTCTTCACTTGATTGGCGAAAAAAATCTCAACTCGAAATGATCGAGTAGGTCTCTCCTCTCTTTCTTCAAATAAATTTCCCTTGAACGAGGACTGAAATATTCCCGCGCCGACTTTTTCTACGCTTCTTGAAAAGAGTGGTTTCGCTTTATTGTTCCTAAGTAAATTTTTCTATCCTTGTTCATATTGCTGGTCTACTGTAGAGTGATTATACGTGACGTAAAGTGTTGTTCATCATTTTCCTACTACTATCTCGAACGATTTATAGAAATCCTTATGATGGATATAGTTACATCGACAATATACGTAAGCACGTAACTAACTATATATTTAAAAACGACATCCTTTACGGAATTTGATTTTTTAGCTCCATCGTACTGAAGGGTTTATCAGCTGCAGTAGTGAGCCTACGCGTGAGGAGAATTATTAGTAAATTGCTGAATTAATACATAGGTAATAGAGAAAATCGGTGCTAATGTCTCCTCTTAAGAATTAATAAATAGCTTTTATGTCATATATAAGACAGGATTTGACCTCTAAGCAATCAGGTTCCACGCGGAGAGTAGCAGGTTTTTCTTAGTATCGTGAAGGTTACCGATCCGCCTCAGTGCGCAGGGCCACACAACACGTAAAAGCATAACATAAACATATTGTCATATATAGCTATAATCAACAATAGCTTTACGACATTAAACAATACGCAATAAATATAATAAAATAATAATAAAATAATATTTAATATATGTCCATAAATATATGAAATAAATATAAATATAAATAAACAAAAATAAAGCATGCAAAACCAAATCATGTGATATATTAGAGTTGTAGGTA
>Ga0209092_10001606_pt1 | contig 21715 bp, 16 predicted proteins | sample FraStrMetagenome_FD_187446 | JGI IMG/M metagenome (GOLD analysis project Ga0209092, IMG submission 187446) | Marine eukaryotic phytoplankton communities from Arctic Ocean - Fram Strait ARC3M Metagenome (SPAdes) (version 2) | ecosystem: Environmental > Aquatic > Marine > Oceanic | place: Fram... | reverse complement strand
CATGTGTCGTCATTGTGTCCAACTATTTTTATGAAATACATATAATATACAAGCTAAGTTGTAATTGTATACTGTATGATAATTTTTTATAAACTTTATGTTGCAAACACTTTAAGACTGGATACTACAAACGCCCTGGTTTAGCCCTATTTTACATTCATAAGCAAGAATTGAATAATTCTATACTTAATCATGAATCCATAAGTTCAATAGTTTCGATTCTGTTCTCGACAATTTTTCAATGTCTGGTATGCCATTTAGACGTAACCCTTGCTTCAATTCATCAACACCTTCAAAGTAGTGCTTGCCTCTTTCTACACCTTTTTTTGATAAGATCACTTCGGGCCACACATATTTCCCACTTCTGTAAGTAAATCCTAGACGACGCTGCAGTAATTGATATGCTTCCTTAAAGCTCATGATATAGTAAGAGTCTGAGGAAATAGATTGCGCGGCTGGCGATGCAGGAGCAGGATTCTCTATTTGCTCTTGCTCCATGTCTTTCATGATCGAGTTTCTGTTTCTTCCTACTGCTTGTTGTGCTTCTTTTTTGATGTATGCCATTACATCTGCAGTTTCCTTGAAATAGTGTTCGTTAAGGTTTCCTTCCAATTGATTATAACCCGGCCGAATGTAATACCAATCATCAAGTGGATTTCTAGCAACTTCGACATTCCACCCCCGACTTTTGAGTTCTTCCCATAGGTGCTTCCATGATAGTTTTTCTAATGGGGTTGCATCAGTTTGTGCAGAAGAAATAGAATCCTTACCAGAAGTTTGCACTTGTAAATCTGGAGCTCGGGACTTTGCATTATTGGTATGAGGTGTGATGAAAGAAGAAGTTTGCTTGGGTACCGATTCTCTTCTCTGTCTCTTCAATCGTTTGGTGGAAATTGCTTCGGTACTCACTCGTCTTGCTGAAACACGGTTTTTACTCATTGTTGCCTCACCCCATGTACGTCCAGGATCAGTAGAATCATGAGACATTTCTGTTATGGAGACGGAAGTTTCTTTTCGTTTGTTTTTGCTCGTCTTTCTTTTTTTAGATGAATTGTTTTTATTTGACTTGATGACTTCTTTCGATAAGGTCATTCCTAAATTAGCTTTAGCAGGTGTAATATCTTGTTTTATGACACTCGTTGACGACAATGGACTAGTCTCCACCATAACAATATTAGTTTTAATTGTGTCCACCGTGATCGGGGACATCTCCTCGTTTGATAGGCTATCTTCCATGGCACATATTGCTTTTGACACCGCTTTATCTAGATGAGATCTGTTTCCTTTCTCTTTCATGTATTCGTCCATATACCAGTCTATGAAATCGCATGCAAGATGCTTCTCTAATAATGCTTCAATACTAGTTTCAGTTGGAAATGGTACTGTAACGATTTCATCAGTCTCCTTTGAAAGATATAACGAAGCTACAGGACAATCTGGATTTTTTAGCGAGAGGAGGAATAGCTTTGAACGTCTATTGGAAGAAGGTAAATCTGATAGTAATGCCTTGTAATTTGGATACACTTGGCAAGGCCACCATACGGAATTTCCTGTTCGACTTCTTTCAGTTGTTTCTGTCTTATGAGTTGTGGATACAACGGATTTGGGAATGGATATGCAATACATACATTCAAAGGCTTTCATTCTTTGGGATTCTCTTCGATTCGACGGATTGAAGACTGTAACTGATAACAAAGCACGTTCCTTACTGCTCTTAGCACTGTGTTGTTGCGTTTTGAAGTAAAGTTACGAAAATGAAAACCGCCAAAAATTTCGATAAATTTTCGTAAGTAGTCTCTATACTAAAATTAAATTTTTTCCTTAGAGAAATGGCGCGACTGTCCTTTATGACGCAACTTATGATAAAATTCAAAAAAACATGTGTCATAGATTTCAAAAAATGCAGATAGACAAAAAAGGATTTCATAAAAACGTCGTTTTTGACAAGAGAGATTCACTCATCTGAAGATAAATGAATCAATTAATACATTGCTGTCAATGTAAAAGTAAAATAGATATTATTTTATAAATTGAGACCTTCCATTTTATGCTTTTCATCTATTTGAATGAAAGAGAAGATATTCAGGAATGCTTTTATGATTTAATTTTAGCCTTTTTGATTTGTTCGTTTGGAATGACAAGATTCAACTAATGACCGAAATTTTTTTAGATAAAATAAACTAACGAAACGAAACAGTGATAAGAGAAGTATTTGGCATAATGCATCAACAAAGTTGTGTACACCAGACATTCCACAGGTGAGGGTGCTCATCATCCAGCCTTCCAATCCAAACCAAACCAAATATCGTGTATTATTCGATAAAGCTTCCTTCACCATTTTTTGTGCTATTTCCTCTGGCTGAAATAATCCTGCTTCATCTTCTATCAAGCGACATTCTTCCATTTTGAGTATATTTTCTTTTTCAAAACCAGGCGTATCTGTATTTGGGGGAAAGCTTAATTGCACATGAACATTGAATGGAGCTAATTCCATCATCAGAGCCTCAGCAAATCCTCGTAATGCAAATTTTGTGGGAGAATATGCAGTATAGCCATAGGTGCCCACTTGTCCTGCTACTGAGGATGTTAAAACAATAGTCCCGCCTCCATTCTCAACCATGAGAGGAGCTACAGCACGGGTTGTGTAGACGGATCCTAAATAATTGATAGACATTAATTCTGAATAGATAGATGGATCTGACTCAAGAAAGCGGCATGGGATGGATGTTCCAGCAACATTAAATAGAAGGGTTGGTGTGGGTATATTAGATGTAAGGATTGTAGTTTTCAAAGTTTCTGACAGTTCTTCATAATTTGAGACATCGGCTGACACGATAGTTACTACGACTTTGTTATTTGAAGAAGTTTTCTCTACTTCTTCTTTGGCAACTTGTAACTTGGACATGTTACGAGCAATCAGTGAGACATGTGAAAACATGGGAGAGCCATCCTTTTTGGTGAGGCGACAGCATTCTTTGGCTATGCAAAGACCTATACCCGAACTGCCACCAGTAATAACAACATGTTGAACCTTGCTATCTAAAAATAATGATTTGCTTTTGAAGCGTTCTCGTCGAATCAAAATGATTATAATTAGTACCAGCACGATAGGAATTACCCCCAAACTAGCCAGGGCGGTCGACGAAGTAGATGACGTGCTGCACTCGTTCATAGCAAAACTCTCTGCGATAAAAAATGAGGCATATTGCCAGTAACAAACCAACGTACGTGTTGTTCAAGAGAGAACAAAAATGTTCATAAAACTTTGTTTTCAAAAATTTATCTCCACAATATGAATGAAACCGGAAAATATAGAAATAATCACTGAAAATAATAGATATAGTATTTCGTCCTTGAGCACGGTTGTAGCAAAACACGAAAACTTAGACGAAATTCTTAATTTTCTTTATGTGAGACAAAAGTTAAAACTTTATCAATCTAAAATGACTAATGTGAACGGAAGCGATTTTGTGAAACCTTTGACCACAATCCTCCACCGGTGACTCTCTTTCTTTTTCCTGACTTGAGGCTGGAAATGCCTCTTTTTGGTATTGAGAGAGCACGATCAGCCTGGCTCATACCACGATTCTCTACTTTGTTCTGCACGGATGTAGTGCTATTATTGTTTTTGTTACTTGTATTCTGATGGAAAACCACATGTGAAAGTGATACACCTCTTTGAAAGGATTTCATTCCATTGTCTTTACCCCTATTTGTATTTTTATTTTTATTTGATTTTGAACTTAGGAAAGTTGTTTTCCTTTTTTTTGTTCGGCCGGCGGAGACAATAGATAACGATAGACTTGAAGTATTAGATAAAATACTACTTTGTTTCTTCAATGAAGGTAGGGAAGCTTTTTCCATGCCCGATGATGTGGAACTTATCGTGGATACAGAAGAAGTCTGACGTTTTTTTCCGGTAAAGAAACACTACCAAAAATCGCATTGATTAGATAAGGTTGTTTCCCTCGAGTCAAAGTATATGCAACAAATATTGACTTACTTTTATATTTGTTAAGTTTTGAGAGAAAGACTTATCATCCGTAAGTCTAGATTGAGAAAACTCAGCTTCACCGTCATACAGATCGAGTAATCGATTCATTCTGGCTCTTTTGGAAAATATTTTGGCAAGTCGTTGCTGCTCTTTTTCCGCTTTCTCCTCATCATTTTCAGTTTTACCTGAACAGAATTTTAAAAATTAGAGACACGATAACTTAAACCAATTTTGTCTACTTGAGCATGCAATACAATGAATGCACTTACCCTCTTTTTCCGTGACCTTCTCTTCTTCATCTTCATCATCTGAAAATGCTTCTCGTTCCACTTTATTATTCAGGAACCTATCTTTAAGCATTTGATCAAGTAGTGCATGTTCGTCTTCATCATTATTATTTTCTTTTTCGTCTTGCAGTTCATTTTCTTCGTCGCTATCAATTTCATCATCGTTTAATAGACCAAGACGCTTCGCATCTCTACGATTTCCTGCTGCTGTGATCTGATCAAATCGATAAATACCTCTAGCAGAACCTCCACCTACTCCTCCTCTCCTACCATCATAACCATCCCTCATTCTGCGCATGATCTCCTTATGTCTTTCTTTTTCCTCTTTAGCCATTATTTCTTTTCTTCCGATCTCTCCAGCTTCTTCATCACCCTCACCGTCAGACAATTCATCAACAACATGATCCAAGTCATCTTCATTTGCTCTGAAGTTTTTCTCATCTTCTTCGTCCTCATTTCCATTCTTCTTTGCGACAGAAAAACCGAAATCTTCTAGTCCTAGAACAGCCTCCTCTTCTTCCTCTTCGTCAGCCTCAGCTTCAATCAGGGATGATTTCTTCTGCTTTTTCATTGATTGCGCTTCTTTTTCCAACATTGCTTGCCAAGCCAAGTTACGATTCTTTGGTGCTTTCTCCGGTTTAGAATCAGATTCTTTCAAAGCTTCCTTGTTCTTCTCTGCAGCTTCCGATAAGTTTACTCCTGAACCATTATTATCTGGAGGACTTACGATAGCTGGTTGATGGGTATCCGATTCAAATTCGTTTCCTTCCGGCGTATCTGAGGCATGTTTATTCTGTACCTTTGGAGATTTTTCTATCCTATTTTCACTTACTTCATTAGATTCTGAATGTGTTGAGAAAGACACTTTTTTTTCTTCCAATCCTTGATCGTTTTCACTATCCTTTCCATCAGAGTTTACTTTCTGGTCAACCGTAGTCACTGCATTAAAATTTTCACCATCTTTCCTCTCAATATCGCTCTCATTTAAGTTAGAATCATTTTCATCGACCCTTTCTTTCTCTTTCTTTGATTCCAATGTAGCTTCTTCCATTTCTCTAGCCATTTGCATTTCTTCATCTTCTTCCTCCTTCTGCACCTCATCTTCATCTTTCCATTCTTCCTCCTCCTCTTCCCTATTCATATCTGCAATGTAATCTGTAAACAAACGACTGCTTTCCTCTAGCTTTTTCCTATTTTTTTCCTCCTCCTTTTTCAATAAAAATTTGCGCCTCTTCTCAGTTCTTTGACACTCTTCAATATGTTCTTCCTCATTCTCGTAACCTAATTCACGAGCGAGCCAATTGTTGCCAGCGCGAATTGATTTGTTCCTTAGATTTTGCCGAAGAAGAAGACGAGAGTTTGTAACTTTCTTAGTGGCTCTCTTTTTGGCTGGGGACTTTTTTTGCAGTAACGATGTTGCAATATTTCCCTTTTTAGTAGGCAAGATCAATTCCAATTCTTCCTCATCTGATTCATCACTACTTGAATCATCTTCCTCATTTTTATCAATGCCTGCTTTAGCTTTTTCTCCTTCTGGATCCAATGCTACTTGCTTGTCACACGTACTAAGTTTGAGTTCTTTCTTTTCAAATGTTTCTTTTTCTTCATCATCTACACAAATCACCTCCATTCGCTTCTTTTTGAGCTTGTCTAAAAGTCCAAGACGGTCTTCAAATCGTGATTGAAGAGCCTCTTCTGTATTAGTTTCGAACTTTCTTCGAATATTCTCCATTCGTCGTAAATCCTCTTTGGATTGCTCATTCTCATCATCTAGTGCAGCAGCAGCATCAATTTCTTCTTGCATAACCTTCTCCATGTCTTTTTGTTTCTGAAGTAAATAATTAGCTTTTTCCAAATGACGTTGATTGCGTTTTTTTCTTTTTGTTTTTTTTTCTTTGGATCTTAGTGCGACAGGTTCTTCTTTCCACTCTTCATCGTTCGATTCGTGTTTATCTTCCTCAGCATTGTCTTCTTCGTCAATATCATTCTCAAACAAATCGCTTGGATCTTCGTTCTCTTCGACTGATTTGTTTGATTCTTCTTCTATGGATTCGGGCTTCGCTTTGCCTGTAATCAAATTAATCAAACGAGTTTTTACCATTTTTTTCTTCTTTTTCGGTAATTTAATTTGAAAGTGAGTTTCAATCGATCTTACAATGTCTCCAACAGTTACTGAGTCCTTATCTGCTTTGATAAATAAAGTATCTGTGTAAAGGAGAATCTCATCGCTTGTTGGTTCTTTGGGTTTCGATGGAGATTTGTTGGGAACATCATTAGCATCGTTGGAGATCGTTGGATCTTCATCAGATGTTGATATTATGGGAAACGATTCATCATTATTATTGCTTTCACTGACATCCTTTTCAATCAGTTTTGGTTCTGGAGTTGGTACATTGCTCGGATCTGAACTATCATGTACAGAAAGTGCTATGGTAGAATCACTGCTTTCGAATGTTTCTTGACTTTGGGTGGGTTGTAGTTGAGAGGAGGCTAGAAATAAATCATGCTGTGAAAGATCCATTTGTTCGTGGGTTTTAAGTTCTTTGACATTATCGTCATTATTTTCCTTTGCAACAATATTTTTTGAGAAATCTGATTCTAATTCTTTTTCTCTGTTGTTATTCTTATCATCTCTACTTGAATCGTCCTCATCAATGATATTATTATCTTCCATGTTTAAATCGTCTTCATTAACAGATTTGTCCGAATCAAGCATGGTGGTTGAAATAAAACCACTCCGAATCGAGTCTTTCCCACTTATGGAATGATCACCCTCACTATTAACAAGCTGATCAATGCCAAAATCAGTTTGAATCTTTTGAAGTAACTCTTCTTGAGCCTTTTGATGCAATAGATCTTCTTCTTCCTGATTTCTTGCCGATCTCAAATTTGTATCATTAGAACCATATGCCATTCGAGTTCGCTTATTGCGTTTTCGTTTGTTTTGGGTTGTTTCAAGTGCATCAGGGATGGAGGATACAAGACTATCAAAGGTTGTCACAAATCTCTTAGTGGGTTCTTCCATATCCTGTTCTGAAGAACGGGAGTTTTTTTCTATTTGGAGTTCTGTCATTGTCTGTTAAAGCCTTTCTTCACAAATTCAAATCAAAGAATTGATTGTTTGAGAATGTGTCTGAAAAGATGAGCAAAATAGGTTTTGGCGCGATTGCATTTCTTTGTTTTTGATTATGAGTATGTAGACTTCATATGAGGTTGTTCATTGTCATTTTCTTGGAAACTATGCGCCATTTTCTATCCTTCAATTATGATACTAGACAATAACCGTAGGAATTTGTGTGAATATGTTGTTCCATAAAAAAAAAAAGGCAATTGAAATTTCAATTGTAGCAAGTCTTCGTTGCAAATTGTTTTTGATCAAAAAGAACTCATTTGATCACATTTGCTTTTTATCTTGATAAATGATTTCGTTACTGATTTTCTTTTAGTGTAATATTCATATTCTTCACTGAATTTATCTATGAAATCAATATTTGGCTTTCATTTTTATCTGTAATTTGAATTTTATCTCACTATAGATTTATTTCAATGAGAAAAATTAAAGAAAAAACTATTCAATCACTTATTATTCTTCTTAATTTATACTTAAACAATAAATAGAAAACAAATTGTGAAAGTTAGATGATGGACCAATCGATAACAAACGACATGGGTAGTAGAGGCCGTCATCTCTTGGTAACATCCATCTTTATCCTCTCTACAAAGAATCATTATCGCTTTTTTGATTTATCATCATCTTTAAACCATTTGATACCCATCTTTTTCTTCCATTTACCGAAAGTTCCATACCCACGACGCTGATTATCTTTAAAAATATAATGTGATCCTATTCCGGAAACTTCTCTATAGGGGGCAAATCTTCTCCACCGATTCCATCGAACGGTAATTTGTTCGCCGTATCGTCTGTAAGATAAACAAAATATCATTGTACAAAAATAAGCAAATGCAGCTTTAAACCTGTATTGCGTTACAATAAAGAAAGACATTTTTTCTTGTTGGTGAGATCTCAGTACTTTCATCCAATCATGGCGTGCCTATCCAATGTCTCAAGAGCAAACAAATAAATGATAAGATACACTTACGCATTGGCAGATTCTACAAAGACTTGTGCACTTTCCAATCGCCGTCGTACTGATCCATACATTTCTGTAACTTCCGACAACTGCGGGAGCTGAGACAATTGTGATAATTGTGTAAAACTTGACAGATGCGGGAAATGAAATTGAGATAACCGTCTACGATTCTCATTGGAAACAGATGAAGTTTTGCTTTCTTTGATTGCCATTTGATATGTGTCTATATAATTCATTCTAGCTCGCGCCCTTCGTTTGTGTAATCCTTTTATATAAATTGGCTGTGTTTCGATTAATACACCAATAAAGACCTGATGAATATAATTCAAATGAACAAGACAATATTGTTGATTTAGAATGAAGTTTGGGTATATAATTTGTATCAATTGCATTTTCTTGAAATGACAATAGAATGACTAACTAACGAACGTACCAAAAATATAACCCCAATAAATGAAAAATAAGCACATCCAGTCAAAATCCGTCTCCTTCGTATTCTTTGAGATTGGTCCTTAGAAATATTTTGATCTGATACAAAATTCGATTTTTGCATGGTATTGTAATATTCTAAATAATAGTTTTCCGTGGAGGTACTCTCCTGAGCATTCAAGTAAGTGTTGGGAGGATTGTAAGAATGACTTGGTCCTCCCAGTTCTTCATCGTAGGAATTAGATGGCGAGGAGGAGAAAGAGGAGGGGATTGTTGTGTAGGAATCCTGTGTGATGGGGTTTTGGTTAGAGGATATGGTTCTAGCACGTCTCATTATGAATTAGTTATTCGATGGAAGGAATTTTGAAATGTTTGCGGTATTTACGTCAATCTGAAATGCGGACGATTGATAAGCGGTAGCTTGAATAAATTCAATCATGAAAATAAAAGGTGACAGATTATAGCACTGAACCATGCAAGGAAGGAATGGAAGCAGACGGGAAGTTTGGTCACAGTGATATCCCCCGTGTTCCAAAAGACTCTGTTTCTCAATTGTCCCTCGTTGTTTTCAATCTTGATCGTATATGACAATCGTGTACCTCCTGCTTTTTTGTAGTATGTGACGTGAAATCATAAGTATTCTTGCTTCATAGCTGGTGCAATTAAGAATGGTTTTTTGATAATTAGAGGACAAATATTAAGTAAAATGTCTACTTAGGACTTTTGTGATGTAATCAACTATTCCTCGGCGATTTTGTTCATCCTATTTGAATTTCGATGGGCTATCTCCTCCCAAAAAAGGGCAACCGCTCATTCACGACATATTTCTACATTAGTATACGCTATGTATGCAAAATTAACATCTCTCCAAAACCAAGTATTTTCATGATCAAAAAGATACGATTATTATCTCACTCTCTTGGAATTTTTCTCTTGTCACATCATACCCATTTTATTTCTATAATATTGCATTCTCATTCAGCGCATTTGGTTGCATCAAGAAGTAATCAACATCATGTCTAGTGCCATACGATCTCGTTTGTTACTTCGAATGAATAAAAATATTCGATCCCAATCTATTCATCGAGCAACTTCAAACCTTTCCAATTGGACACGTTGTCAATCGACTCTCATCAGTCAACCTTCCATCTACTACAATCGTACTCAGATCACCGTCCAAAATTTCAATCTTCTCCAAGCAAGATGTTTTGCCACCGACAACAGCGATACGAACGAAGAAACAGAATCATTGGAAAAAGAATCTATGGAATTTCAAGCTGAAACACGTCAATTATTGGACATTGTGACACATTCTCTCTATACCGATAAGGAAATATTTTTACGTGAATTAGTGAGTAATGCCAGCGATGCTTTGGAAAAATTGCGTCATATTCAAACGACTGGTGATCAGGGCAGCATTGTCGATCCTGATTTGCCTTTGGAGATTCGAATTGATACAGATGAGTTAAATAATACACTCACTATTTCAGATACTGGTATTGGTCTTACCAAAGAGGAAATGATTCAAAATTTGGGTACCATTGCTCGATCAGGTTCCAAAGCCTTTGTCAAAGCCGTTTCGGAACAAAATTCATCTGGAGATTCTGAAAGTGCGAAAGGTATTATTGGAAAGTTTGGAGTTGGTTTTTATTCTTCCTTCATGGTGGGTGAAAGTGTTGATGTACGTTCCTTATCTTCTATTCAATCTGAAAAAAAGGAAAGTAGTGAACCATATGTATGGTCATCCACAGGATCCGGATCCTACGATATTTCTAAATTATCAGCAGACATTCGTCAAAATCGTGGATCCTCCATTGTCATTCATTTAAAACCCGAAATGGTGGAATTTTGTGATGAGAAACGGATCGAAAGTATTCTAAAGAAGTATTCCAATTTTGTCAACTTTCCTATTTTTTTGAATGGAAATCGTGTCAATACTATGGAGGCAGTATGGGCCAAAGATCCCAAAGAAGTGGATGATAAAACTCATTCGGAATTTTATAAATTTATTTCCAATGGATTTGATGAACCATTGACCCGAGTGCATTTTCGTGCAGACGCTCCCCTAGAAATCAAAGCCTTATTTTATGTACCCAGCTTTCATACTGAAAAACATGGTATGGGAAGGATGGAATCCAATGTTAGTTTGTATTCCAGGAAAGTTATGATTGCAAGCAATGGTCAAGATATTTTACCCGAATGGCTTCGATTTGTCAAAGGTGTTGTGGACTCGGAAGATTTGCCCTTGAGTCTATCGAGAGAAAAACCGCAAGATTCGGCTTTGATGAATAAACTCAAACGTGTTTTGACAAGAAAGTTTATTTCTCACCTTACAACCATGGCCCGTAAAAACCCAGATACCTACAAAGGAGAATTCTACAAGTAAGTCATCTTTTATCCGGTTCCATTTATATTCATGAATTCTTTTAACATTTGATTCTCCTCATATCCTCCCAATCCTTGAAGTGAATATTCATTCTTTCTGAAAGAGGGTATCTGTCAAGAATTTGAATTCCAAGAACAACTTTCCAAACTATTGTACTTTGAAACATCCAAAACTATGAATGGTGAACTCAGCTCTTTTGAGGAATACATTTCTCGATGCAAACCTGAACAAAAGGATATCTATTATTTAGTAGCACCATCGCGAGAATTAGCCTTGTCAAGTCCTTACTTAGAAACATTTGAGTCATCTGGTATTGAAGTTATATTAGTATATTCTGCCATTGATGACTTCGTCATGAATAATTTGCAAAAATTTAGTGGCCGTACTTTGATTTCCGCCGAAAAGGGAGGACTTGACTTGGGGGAAGGACAAGATGATGCGAAAGAAGATGACACTGAAGATAGTTCTGAAAATGAAACAAAACTGAGCACAGATGAGTCGAATGAATTTTGCGCATGGTTCAAAATAGAATTATCGGATAAGGTAGAGAGTTGTAAAGTTACCAACCGACTTGGAGCTTCTCCTGCGGTTGTGACAGATCACGAATCTGGTGCTCTTAGACGAATGATGCGTATGGTGGATACGCAAAATGGGAGTAGGGATGAAATGCCCCTTCCCAAGCAGACTGTGGAAATCAATCCAAATCATCCTGTGATTGTTGGTTTAAATGATATTCGAAAGAAGGAACCAATGCTTGCCAAAGTTTGCGCAGAGCAAGTCTTTGATAACTGTCTGGTGGCTGCTGGTTTACTTGATGATGGAAGAAGCATGCTTCCTAGATTGAATGGCATCTTGGAGAGTTTGGTAAAGGGAGCGGTAAAAGTATCTACTATCAAAGCTGAAGAAAGCAAAGACAAAAAGGAATGATCGTTTCATAACAAAATTAGGATTAGGATCACGTTTATTAAGATTTTAGGTTTCCATAATATCATTTTCATTTCTTGTGTTGATATCATGGTTTAATTCTCTTCAACTTGTTATAGACTATCAGCTGTTTCTTTTAAGCATTTTATGAATCATTGCTGGATTGTCTATTTATGAGAAACGTTGTTTGTCCTAGCCAGTGAAGAAATACACAATCAAAGCAAGAGTAAAAAATCTAGACACAGCAGCATCTGTTTATTTGCCAACGTCGATTGTGAATTTTTTCATACATGTTTAATAATTTTTCTAATTCATATAAGAACCCTTATAGATTTTTCGAATCTTCATTTTCTGCAATCAACCATCTTATTATGATTATTTTCTTGAGAATCCACATCTTTACGGAATTGTCTTCCAACAGCTGGAAAAAATTCATTCACATTTCTCTCCATTTCACTCCGTAAAAATTGACTTGATCTAAGTATTTAGCTCTTAGTTCACAGTCTTGAACTTCTTTTTGAGCATTGGAAAGTTGGAACCAAGCGCCAAGGATTGGTTGTGAATGTGATGATCAGACTGGATTCAAATGCATGTCTACTTTGTTGCAATTATGTGAGATTAGTTTACACTATTTTGTTGTAGAAATCTGGAATCTAATACTCTGATTATTTTCATTAAACATACTTCATTTGTTTGCATCTTCTCTAACTGCTACCTAACGTGTTCGCGCAACCTAAAATGAAACTTCCTCTTCGTCATAATAGAGAGCGTTCTCCTTTAAAATTATGCTCTGCTTTGAAAACAAAGGTATCTATCATGAGCAAGTGCAAATAAATAAAAATGCTTGAACTCCTAGTTTTATTGTGTTACCAATACACCAAAAGTAGATGTTTTTCTATCCTTAAACTTTTTTGTATCACAAGAGTTTGAAACATTTGAAGTAGTTTACAATAATGATAAGCAGCAAATTTGATAGACTATAAGTAGAAGATCTTTGGGCGTTATCATGGCAAGACTTATCCTCTAAAACGAGTTTTCAATTTACAGTTCATTTCTGTATTGCAACTGGAAATATTTGCAATTGATTTATATCCCAGTTTGCGCCATCCTGTTCAGGGTAGGATTCGATATAGTTATTCCTATAGAGCCCGAGCAACTTTCATGATTTGAATCTTTGTCTACCTCAATTATTCTAGGATTAGGCATTTGTTCTGCTGCCATTACCTGACCGTCTGCCAACATCATTTTTATTTCATAATTTCCCACTGGCAAAATTAATTGTACTACTCGATCTTTTTCTTCTTTTGGATTGCGTTGCATTGATTCATGTATCCATCTTTTACTAATTGATAATATTATGAAAAAGCTGTATCATGAGTAGAGCTGAATTTAATTTTCGTAAAAATGAAACCTTCATACTTACCCAGTGGATATAGAAGAAACTTCTATTTGTGATCCTATTCTTTCTCCGATTTCTTCAAATTCTAAGTTCAAATGTTTCCAACAGGAAAGCGGACAATAGACCAAATTAAATCCCTCTCCTAATGTCTGCATATTCTGACACCCTTCAGTGACCTTTTTCCAATTTTCCCAACCAGCACTTACTATAGCCCCATTTGGTTGCAAACTGCCTGCACCTTTCTCTTTTACATGTATCGTAAGTAGTCCTAGATCGGCCACATTTTTGTAATTGTGGACTAACCAATTCGTATCAACAGTTTTTTCATCGAATGTTATTCCATTGACAAAGGAGTTAACTCCCCAATTTTGTTTATTTGACATGACAATCTCAATCGCTGTATTTCGCTTTTGACAATTTGTGGAAGACGACAAATGTTGAAAATGAATATTTTCTAACTCAAACATACCTGCTGGTGCACCGATTGGCAACGATGAAGGTGATAGCATAAGCCCGGCTACACTATGTTCATCACATCGTTCTGGTTTCTCAAGTTCACCAATAAGAAGAGAATTTCCCAATTCGAATCCATGAGTATTGATAGCGGAAATTCCGAACACATTGAAATCAACAATAATTGCTCCACTCAAGCTTAAGTTAACCCCAGAGCCGGAATGAAACCCTCTGTTGACAGTCCAACTAAAGAAATCCTTAAATATAACATGTCTTTTTGGATATTTCCCAAATCCAGGATTTAAACCAACATTGACGGAATGTGCAACATTATTTTGGAATATACCAAATTCATCTCCCTTAAGGGTCGTTTTATCGTAACCAGGTAATTTCATTATTGCCGACTCACCACTCACTTGTGATAGACTCTCATACCAAAATCCTGTATTATAAGCACCCGCGACAATATTTTCGATAACATCATTGTTTGATGCAGCGAACCAAAATCCACTCGCTTCTGAGTCCGTAGGCGCATCACCGTAAATTGTTGGTATATGCCGAAGAGCTTTCTTGACATTAATCGCCAAGTTACCAATAAATTGATTTCCATGCTCTAACCCATCTTCTGTTACGTAGCAGTGTCCATGAGTGTGAAATGCGACATTATGAGCCACTTTTAGATTGTTGGTTGCATGAACAACTATACAACGTTGAAATGAGTCATGAATTGAATTATGAGAAATTCTAGACTTTTCATGAACATATCCACCAAAATGAAAATGAATTGGATAACGTCCAGTTTTTCCAGCTTGGCCCATATGAATAAATTCCACTCCTTCCAAAATTTGTGGAAATCCTGAATGTGTAATAATAAAATGGCCGCCTAGAAAAACATTTTTTGCATTAACATCAACATTTTCCATCTCAGGATGACTTCCTCTAATAACAATGTTGCGATCTAATCGAACTACTTCAGGTCGTAACAATACCTTATTATTTGTATCCGATCTAGTGACTGATCTCACAGAGTGACTATTTTCTAGAGGAGTTTCCAATTTGATTTCTGTAACCTTTTCGGATGCTTTTGTTGTGATTCTCATTGCTGAAATTTTTCCTTTAGATGTAAGGTCACCTGAATTTGATGATGAAGCGATACCTATAGTATCTCCCACATTCCAAACTGATTGAACATTTCCCCTCACAAATATTTTATTGCTTCCTGCATGCACAGATTGCATTAAGGGCGCAAAAGATGGGGCGTTGATATTGGTTCCATAAAATGCCACTTTACCTCCTAGCACTACGAAAGACTTTTGTCCAAAATCATAAGTAGAAGATAAACCCTCTGTAATTTTGAGTGAAGCGTTTTCTGGATGGTCCTTTAATATAAAGGTCACTTTGGACTGGAAATATTGAATGCTTGAGCCAATTTTAATAGATCCGAGTACCAAGACGAAAGGAGTTTCGACTATTATAGGATCACCTCCATCCTCAAAAATTACTGTGCCACGTATAGCAAGACCTCCATCCAACACTAAATGTGTCCCAGATTCTATCTTAACAACAATATCACATGGTATTACGATGTGTTGAGATGTATATGTTCCATCGATGTTTGAATTACTTGATGCGAAAGTGTTCCATGAAACCACTTTTTGCTTTTTAGATCTTTTGAGACCAGGACACTTTTGGGGAGCTATAAGATTGTATGGCTTATTTCTGTCATCGTCAAATGTTGAATGAGCGAAAGAAAATGAAATCATACCGAATAGGAAGAAGAAAATCCATCTCAATCTGGCCTGACTAAACATTTGTTTATTATCATAACGCTTTTGAGAAATCTTCATGATTTTGGATTGCTTTGTTGGGAGTATAATGGGTAAGTATGCCCATAACATATGATTGCTTCTTTGTTGATAGTTTTTGAAAGTTTTTGATGAGGGCTATCAAAAAGAATTATGACCTTTTTAGAATCTGAACACGTAGACTATGTACGAATTTTGTACTTTAATTCGTGATTAATCTATCGAAAAAATGGCATCACTTTATTTTCGCATCGTTCTGATTACCTTTCTCTGGAGAAAAAATGAATCTATTTTGAAAACACAAACATCATGCCTTCTTTCTTCACTTATTCTACGAAAACCTGAAATCAATAGTCACTCCTAAGAGACAGATTTGGAGAATTTTCTTTCTTTAGGTTCTCTTCCAACCACATCAGCCCTACGAAATAAAAAGGCAATTAAAAAATGTGTTCTCGGTAATAGCTTCCAGCTCGAATATCATATGTTTCATCTTTTGTTTTACAACAGGCTTGCATTGAAAAGAAGATAATAAGTCTAATGCTATGCTTTTTGATTTATTCATCAATTTTAGGCTACTAAACCAACTTTTTTATCAATTGATGCACATAAAGTTTGAAAGGAAATAATAAATTGATAGTGCACGAATGAGTTCTATGTTGCAAAAGAATGAAGCTCTTCAAGACAGACTTCACCAAGAAATTCATCGTTTCACCCAGAATCGTGTTTTTAAGCTTTACTCTTTATAAAAATGCCGGGAAGCAAATAACAAACTTCACTAATTTATTTATTTCCTAGTGAATTTCCTTTCAGGGGGAGTCCTGATCTTACGGGCAGTCCTTGACCTTCCCCTTACAATACGTTGATGCACAGCAGCCTCAACACAGTAATACATCTTAATGTAAAGCTTTGGAAGAACGTAGTTCTCGTAAGCAGATTGTTCTTTGATATCACGGAGACTGGATTGATCTACAATGTTACGAACGATGAAACGCTTGATAGCCTTATCCTTGGGGATGGCCTTTCCAGTAGAAGCACATCGTACACGCTTTACATGTCCGCGTCCCTTCTTATTACGTCCGTGATTACGCCTCTTGACAGTCATTTTATGCTATTCTATTGGAAGGATATGAAGTATTAAGATTGTAATGGAGAGAATCTGTTAGAAAAAAGTTAAAAAGTTTTTTGAAAGGTTGCAAAAAGTGTTAGATTTGTAATATGTCTAGCTTGTAATCATTATAGACGAGCAAATGAGATATCCCATCGCAATTTGGTCATCATTCCTATGGTTCAAAGGCTTTGGGGTGCGACATGTTCCGAAAGTTTCGTTCCATGGTCGCAAAATCCTCTTCCATCCACTCTCTTGATAACAAACATTTATCCACGTGGCTGATACATCGGGCATTACTCATCGCTGATGAAGTAATCCTCCTAAAAAGCGGCCATTGTCTCTCCTTCATCACGACAAAACGCACCTCAGAAACTTGCGGCTGTAGGATGGAAGCACAAGAGAGCAAGCAAAATTCGGAAGGCACGTAGTTTTTCGTACAACATTTGTTTGTGAATCTACATATGGCTAAAATCTACTGCTCTCCAAGTAAAAAGTTAAGTATCCAATACAAGGTAAAAACAATCAACCCACCAACATGATTGATTGGGTTATGATGATATTACACAGGACATAGGGCCCCTCCGGTCTAGAACACCCTATTATTTGAGGTTTCGTTAAGTAAATTTCTTACTTAAAAACACCATTTATTTTTAATTAGACTTTTTCTTTTGTCATTTATAAATACATTTTTGCATTGGTGCATCTTTTATTGCACTTTGAATATATTCAACGTATGTTTTATGTTCATTTTTTGAATCGTTTTTTTGCGATGTTTGTTTCCAACAGCACACCAAAATCTGTAAAATAAAGAACAAAATAATTTGCTATTGGCCTTGCAGCATATCTTCTCAAAGATATCAATACGTTTCTTCTATGGACACCATCAAGTCAGCCTCTAGAAACTGATCAAAGTATATATAATGGAATCTTCCAAACAAGACGAGAAGTCTGGAAAATTCAGTCTATGGTAAGCTTTGTTTTGAAATTACTCAATGACTTTCATTTTATGTTTATTTTTGTCATGATGGATCATATCACAATCACAAAATATGAAACTGGCTAAATGACAATATTTTTTTTTATTTGATCTCTTTTGTAGGCGAAAATTGTCAAGTGGATCTTTATCAGACTTTCGGATAAGTGCAAGAAATGGGTTATCAAATTCTCTTCATAACAATCTTCGAAACGGTAATAAACGATATGATATACAATCACAAAACAACTTTCAAAACTGTGCAAGCGTCGATGATGCTCTCAAAAGTCTATATAATCCAAATGAATCCGATAATCTACTTAATCTAGCAAAGCTAATTTCTACAGATCCTGAACTAAATGAATTACCTCCACCACTTTATGACTGGATTCTAGATGGTGAAGATGAAGATGAAGATGAAAATGATTCAGGGCTAGACGACAACGAAAAAGTTGATCATGAGGTTAAAAATTCAATTTCAACACAAAACAACGACCGAACTCAATTTTCAACCGTAAATAAGAGTGAAGAAAAGATGAATGAATTACTGAATAAAATGGAATTAGAGATAGCACCTACAAATTCTACAACCGACGATGGTTGGGGTGATTTTGTAAGCGCACACGAAGATGGAGAAGCATCTTGTTCTATCGAAAACGGAAACAAAAATTGTAGGAGTAATGTTCCGCTTCACGTAATGAGTACCAATGATAATGAAACTGGTTTAATTCCTCAGGGGAATAATATTTCTGACCAGAAAATATCAAGCACTATCATAGAAAATGGAAAAAGAACAAACACATACAATTTTGGAAATCTGACAGATAATGAATGTAATATTCATACTGAAAAGGAAAAATGTAATCAACACGAAGAAATATCGCTTTCATCGTCACAATCTGCCTTTAATGACAGTTATTCAAATCGTTCACTAAAAACACTTTTAGAAAAGCTTCCATTGCCAGTCTCAGCAACTAATGAAGGTAGATTTATCCGCAGAATCATGTTAGAAGGAACGATGAATGAAAAGGATCTGGATCAAGATGAAGATGAAGATGCACATAAGAATATTCCCACTGAAATAAGAAGTGACAATGAAAACGACAGTATTGACTCTGATGATGAATGGTGGCAAAGAACTGAACAGAGAATAGAAATGGACTTGCCGCATGGTTACTTCACGTGCGTTTCACCTTTTTACTTCGCTCAGAAGTTTAATTTGTTTCCACTCAACACTTTAATTTTTGCTTTTGTTTCTCCAATACGTCCAGTGAAGATTATGATCCAATACCAAAATTGTTAGATTCCCTACCTGATAATAATTTATTGGCAGATGAGTATTTGACGCAAAAGTTGAGCGAGATGGATGTCACACAAAAAAGAATTGTAAAAAAATTAACTAGAGGAATTGAGAAGAAATATGACTTAATAATGAAAGGTAAAAGAAAGAATATTATTCTTTTCAAAAAACTCTGTCTTCATTTACTTACGGTTTCTTCTTCCCAACCATGCAGGGATGAAGGAAGCTCAAGATTATGATGTTGAAGTAGCAAAGGCACACATGTACGCTACAAAAGCACGAAACCATTTAAAGAGTGCTAGGAAAGGATCTCAGGTTGATGCAAGTTGTGAAGTAATTAAGCTTATACAATACCGGGAAAATTTAGACTTGTTGTCCGAGATTTTTCAGACATGTCAGCACCTTCTTGATGAAGAAAGAGATATACTTGGAACAAAAATAGGAAAGAAAAATTTTGCGAGCATTATTAAGAGAGCATTTGAATTAAGACATCGAGTCATTCAAGACCCTATCTTAAATGCATTCACTTGTTTTCAAGAATTGAGGGAGAGGTCCAGAAACATTCTCAATGGCTTAAATGAAATGATACAAACTATATGGGTTTCAGAATTTGTGAAGGATTGCTGTTGGTACGGAAGAGGTTTTATGGTGAGAATTATATGCATTTTACTAATAATTGTTGTGAAGAGTACATATTTCTAATTTCCTATTAAAATAACAAAACAGACTGATCAATACAAATACATTCAAAAGGTAAGATCAAAGATAGAAATGCACTATATATACACGCTTCTATTTGTTCAAAGGGACAATTTACGTATTTACACCTGCATTTTCCATTTTCCATTTTCAAGGCAAGATTACTAGTTCGGGAAAATATGATTTCGGATCCTGATTCTCCAGGAATCTTATCACCATCTGAAATGTTCTCAGATTGTGTTGTATTAACTATCAAAATGGAAGGGTTACGGTGCTTTGGAAGTGCGTTACTCCCAACAATTCCATCTCACTTGAACGTTGAATTATTACGAAGTGAAATTGAGTTTTGCACTATAAAAGACATTGGCACACTACAAGAATTGATCAATACAGTCCTTGGATACGCGGAGGTTGATTTGTATGCCTTTGAAAACCTTTGTGCATCTCTTATTGAAATTTTACTCGTGCAGCATCATATAATAAAATGGCATGAAAGTAATGACGAGATAACTGAAAGCGGAACCATGAATGAAGCATACCAGTGGGGCAATCATGACGAAGGGAGGAAAGAAAATGAGATCAATGTTAAATCCAATGACTTACACTTGATAGGCAAATATCTTTCCAGATCACAAAAATCTATATGGAACTACTGCTCCGAGCTTTTGTCTCTTTTTTTGGATAATTACTTGACAAGAAATCAAGAAAAAGCAGAATGGTTTTCTGAATTGAACTCATTACGAGGCGCCCTTAATATTTTTGACACTTTTCTTATTATCAATGAATATATTTGCGGTAAAGAATGCGTTGATAACGATTTACCTGAAAAATTCCGACAGGTCCTTCGGCGATATCTCAGAAAGCTACATGTGAAAGCTATGAATGAAATAGGAGAAATGCTGTCTAGAGAAAGCTGGTTTTTGATGGAAATTCCGACTGGAAGAGGAGAAATGAAGGAGGTAAGTATCGATATAGATACTTTTTTCGATTCATATTGACAACAAAAATGTGCAATATCTGACAAATTTTGCTTGCATTTATAACAGGAGCTTGAAAATGTTATTCAACAATTTACGCCTTTCATATTTAACGAGTCAGTCACGGATGAAGCAGAAACAGAGCTCGCTTCGTACTTGAAAAGATTTGACATCCATAAATCCCCAAATCGTTTCCAGTTCTTTTTTGATGACAATAAGGAAATTAAAACGCAAAATATTGAGCAATACAATTCATGCTCTCGTCATGAATCGGAAAAGCTTCTATATTCTTGTTTGGAAGCTCTGTATGATAAAGATAATTTTCGCATTCCAATCACGACCCATGCTTCTTTACAAGGTCTTTGCAAGTGGTCAGCTCGTCTTTTGACCGTTCTTATCAAGCTTCCCATCCTCTCTTCTGATGCAACTGTCATTTTTAGTAATATGTACGATCTCTATATACTAACATCAATGAGGCTTTGTGTAGGAAACGCATGTAATGAAAATATCATTCTGGATGGGTATGATGTAAGCGATCAATTTTTGCAATCATTAACACCAAAATCTCGTACGCAAGATAATTCTTTCAAAAGAAATGGGAAAAAATTCTTTAGTCCCTCTAAAGATAGAAGAAATTTCAGTTCAAAGAAGAAAAGCGATAAAAAAGTGATTGCTTCGATACCTACAGTAGAAGCTAATATTTGCTCACCATTACTCTCTGAGTCGGAAAGTGCATCTTTCCTTGTGCAATTTGTAAGGACAGGCCAGTCAAGTCTATCCGGGATAGTAAATTTTGACAAAGTCGAAACATGGATATCAGAATCAAAAGAGGGAGAAACAGCAATTTCACTCTATCAAAAGCGAAGTGCTGCTTCACAAAGTTGCATTTT
>Ga0209092_10001604_pt1 | contig 21727 bp, 23 predicted proteins | sample FraStrMetagenome_FD_187446 | JGI IMG/M metagenome (GOLD analysis project Ga0209092, IMG submission 187446) | Marine eukaryotic phytoplankton communities from Arctic Ocean - Fram Strait ARC3M Metagenome (SPAdes) (version 2) | ecosystem: Environmental > Aquatic > Marine > Oceanic | place: Fram... | reverse complement strand
AAAAAAAAACAAAAAAAAAAAAAGAGGTGCGAATAAACCAAATGCTAATATGTGGAAATTGTTCGACGATGAGGTTGGGGGAAAAAAAAACTTAGAATGTCTTTATTCAACACAAAAAATTTCCAATAGGGAAAAATGTGATTTATGCGATACTAAAGTAAATTATGGAGAAAATGGATATTTAACATGTGCTAACCCTAAATGCGGTATAGTATACAAGGACCAACTAGACTTATCGGCAGAATGGAGATACTATGGAGCTGATGATAATAAACAAGGTGATCCAACAAGATGTGGGATGCCCATTAACCCTTTATTAAAAGAATCTTCTTATGGTTGTAAAGTAATATGCAATAATCGCTCAACATACGAAATGCGAAAAATAAGGCGTTATACAGAATGGCAATCAATGCCTTATAGAGAAAAATCACAATACGATGAATTTCAAAGGATTAAAATGATGTCTTCGTCGGCAGGGATATCAAAAATGATAGTAGAAGATGCTTTAAGATATCATAAAAAAATATCGTCTTTAAAAACGTTTCGTGGTGAAAACAGAGATGGTGTGATAGCAGCTTCTATTTACATTGCGAGTAGAATAAATGGATTTCCAAGAACGGCGAAAGAAATCGCTGTTATATTTAAATTAGACAATACAGCGGCAACACGTGGTTGTAAAAACGCGGTTCATTTACTTAATAAAATAGAGAAAGATTTCGAAAACAATGACAAGACTCGTTTTTATAAAACATCTCCTATAGCATTTATAGAAAGATATTGCAGTAGGTTATCAATCAATCAAGAACTAACTAAAGTATGTCAATTCGTTGCTTTACGCATTGAAAATAATAATATGATACCAGAAAATACTCCTCATTCAGTGGCAGCTGGTATTATTTACTTTATTGCTATGAACTGTAATTTAAATATCAACAAACATGATGTTAATAAAGTAAGTGAAATTAGTGAAGTTACTATAAATAAATGTTTCAAAAAATTACAACAACTCAAAGATCAATTAATCCCTCGAGTAATTTTAGCAAAATACAATGAGTAATTTATTCATTATTAAAATAATGAATATTATAAATGACGCCCGAATTAATTTTTATTGTACCATATAGAAATCGAGCTCCTCAAAAAAAAGTGTTTGAGTGTGTTATGCCTACTATTTTGGAGGACGAAAAATACAAAATTATTTTTGTTCACCAAAAAGATAACAGACCCTTTAACAGAGGTGCTATAAAAAACTTAGGGTTTATATATGTTAAAAAGACATATCCAGAAACATACAAAAATATTACTTTGGTTTTACATGATATTGATTTTATGCCTTATTATAAAAACCAATTCAAGTATAAAACAAAACAAAACGTAGTAAAACATTTTTTTGGTTATACGAATACTTTGGGTGGAATAGTTTCCATAAATGCCGGTGATTTTGAAAAAATCAATGGTTTCCCCAATATTTGGAGTTGGGGGTTAGAAGATAATGTATTGAAACGAAGATGTCAAATAGCTGGATTTGTCCCAGACCGTTCGACGTTTTATCACGGAGGTGTTGATGAAGATAAGGTTATTACACTTTGGCACGGGTGGGATAGATTGATAAATCCAAAAATTAGACGAAAATTTACTGCTACTACGAATCTAGACGGTATTCGGATATTAAAAAACATTGATTATACCATTGAAGAACAGAGTGAAAATATTTATGTAATGCATGTTACAAATTTTATTACGGGTGAATCGCATTTAATTGGTTTACAAGATACTAAATTAAGAAATTCTAGAGAAAATAAATTTTTTAGAGATGGGTATAATGGTACAAATCAAAAGGTTAATATGAGACGAACTGGGTTGTTACCATCAATGAAAGCGTCAAAAAGGCGGCACAGATCGGTATTCAAAGGACTTTGAAATATTTAAAACAAATAAAATTTACTTAAACTTTTAACTATAAATAAAATAATGATGCGTCCTCAATATAATTTTACTTATAGCACCCCTTCAATAAAACAAAAAGAGAAGAAAGATAACATTTTCCTGTTTTACCAATTTTTTATACATAAAAATCGAAATAGACACCGTGAAATACAACATACTCTTCGAATCAATGTGAATAATAATTTAATAGATAAAATTTATATGTTAAATGAAAGAATATATACAGCCGAAGAAATGGGTATACCTGCTGAAAAATTAAACAAAATAAAACAAATCAATATCGGTAAAAGATTAAGATTTTCGGATATATTTGATTTTGTAGAAACTGAAAAAATCAACGGATACTGTATTTTTGCGAATGCGGATATATTCTTTGACACTGATTTGAGTAAATTGTATTATACTGGAATAAAAGACAAGCCAATTATTTATTCACAATTGCGATTTGAATATACTTCGCAAAATTTGAAAAAATGCAGATTATTTGGAACAAATCTTAAAAAATATCGTTCAGACTCACAAGATTCGTGGTTTATTCATTCAAAACAAAATATTCCCAAAAATAAAAGAAAAATATTTAATTTTAATTTTGGGATTAGAGGTTGTGATAACAAATTACCTTATTTGTTTAAAATACTAGGCTATGAAATTAGAAATGAACCGTTTCTAATTAAAACTTATCATATACATAATACCCAAATCAGGGATTATGATAAAAATTCACCTATTATACCAGGTCCGTATTTACACATTGCTCCTTTTATTACAAAGGGGAATCAAAAAAACGAAAGTTTTGAATTAGCAAATGGTGAGAAAAGGCATTACAACTTTTCATATAAAGATTTTTGGAAAAACAACGATGAAATTATAAAATTTTCCGAACCAAATAAGTTAATTAGTGAAGCATTAAAAAATAATTTAAAATACGATAAATCTTGGAATATTTGTAGTATGAATCCATTAATAATGACTTTAACTGTTCAGTTTGTACAATTACAACAATTGGAAAAAGCCAATACATTTATGTTGAATAATTTATCACAACAAATAAATCAAAACATTGTTAAGTTGAAACAACAAGAAGGTATACAATTTCAATCACAAAAAGAGTTTGAAAATTTTTGTGTTAATAATTTGGAGTATATGAAAAATGCTAATATAAATCTAGCTTTCAGACACATGGATCATGGGTATTATAAAGTAGAAAAAATACAAAACGAATATATAAAATTAATTAAAAATATTAATACCAAAATAATTCCATACGACGCTTTATACATCTATAATTTCTTACACGAAACACCGTGGACTAGGTTATTAAGAGGAAAGAAAATATTAATAGTAGCACCACATGTTGATAAAATAAAGGAAAGGGTAAAATCAAAAATATACGATATTAACCTATTCCCTGATTGTAAATTTGTATTTGTAGATTCGCCGAAAACTTATTCCAATCACGAAAGCAATAATATTGAGTCAAATATAAATGTATTAATGGATAGAATTAATAATATTAAGGACGAGTTTGATGTAGCTCTTTTGGGATGCAATGGGTATTCTAATATTATATCCGGGTTATTAAAAAATATTAATAAAAGTTCTATTGTTGTTGGTAATTTGCTTTACATGTGGTTTGGTGTTTATACAAAACAGGATTTAACACATCGGTCAGATATATTAAAAATAAATATGAACAAGGATTGGGTTAAATCAGACTTTAATGCTGAAGGAGATTTTTTGTTTTAAATTTTATAATTATTATTTATAAAATTTAATTAATTGCCACCAGTTTCTATATCGTTTGTTTTGGTAGGTAAATGAGGTAAATTAGGTTTATTTAATGATAAATCTTCTTCAGGCAATGGAGGTCTGGGTTCGGTGGATGAAGTTTCGTCCGTTTTAGATGAAATTTGCGATGAATTTAAATTATGAGGCTTTGTGTGTGGAACATTTTTATTATTTTCCAAAGTAATTATTTTGACTTCGTCAGCAACGCGGATTTTTCTATATTTTACAAAAACACCAATCGATAAAACCAACGCAAAAATTATAGAGACAGAAACAATAATCGCAATGGTCAGTCCACTCAATTCTTCTTCGCCAATATGATTTGCTAGATTACTGCTATTTGATAAAAGAGAAGATGAAGGAGAGATGATTGCATCAAAATCTTGAATTGTTGAGACCATTTCATTTTCTGTATTATCAGTGTTATCAGTTAAATCAACCGTTTGTGTAGGAGATGGAGCAATGTTTCCACTAGGCGATGGAGAGAATTCTTGTTTTGGAGTCGCCATAGGTGACGGTGAGTATTTGACCGTTTTGTTGATTACGTTGGAATAATTTGTAATATTGCTCGCATTGGTCGCATTGGTCGCATTGGTCCCATTGGTCACCTTGGTCGCATTGGTCCCATTGGTCACCTTGGTCGCATTGGTCGCATTGGTCACCTTGGTCGCATTGGTCGCATTGGTCGCATCGACAATTTGTTTCAAATCAATAGTTGGGTGTTGTTCATGAGGCATTATAATACAAGAATAAATTTTTACAGCATATAAAGGCTGTTGATTCATACTGTTACTCATTCCCCATAATTCATTACAATTCGCAATGTTTATATTTTCGGAGAAACTTATGGGAAGAAATAAAACTAACAACAACAAATTCCGCATTTAATTATATTCAATTACTATCTTCAATATGTTTTAGAAATTGATTTATCCAACAATTCATTGAGTATTAAACATTTCCACAATTAATTTATCCAATGTATCGTAATCTCTCTTCCAACCCAAATTTTTTTGTGCTTTTTCGGGATTACCTAACAACAATTCAACCTCACATGGTCTATAAAATTTCGGATTAATTTTAATTCTCGTAATACCGTTTTGATCTATCCCAACCTCTTCTAATCCGTTGCCAACCCACGTTATTAATAATTTTTTATATCCAAAAGCCTTTTCAATAAATGTTCTTACCGAATACATTTCACCCGTGGCTAAAACAAAGTCATCTGGTTTATCATGCTGCAACATAAGCCACATACCCTTTACATAATCTTTGGTATGTCCCCAGTCTCTCATGCTATCAATATTGCCCAATTCAATTAGTTCTTTTTTTTCAGTTAAGATGTCTTTTATACCATTAACAATTTTCATAGTTACGAAATGAGCACCTCTTCTGGAACTTTCATGATTAAATAAAATACCATTTGTAGCAAATAAATTGTAACCATCGCGATACGTTCTAACAAGATAGTATCCGTATAATTTTGCTGCGGCATAAGGAGAGATTGGGTTAAATGGAGTTGTTTCATTTTGCGGAACTTCCAATACTTTACCATACATTTCACTAGTTCCGGCTTGATAAAAACGGGTTTTATCTTTAATATCAGTGGGTAGATTTTTGATAATCTCTAATAATCTTAAAACACCAACACCATCGACATCTGTTGTGTATTGTGGTATTTCAAACGATACTTGGACGTGGCTTTGTGCTGCTAAATTATAAATTTCAAATCTTTCAAAATCTTTGTTTTCATTAATAATTTCATTTATAAAATTTGATAATCCCATACCATCAGTCATATCACCATATTTTAATATGATTTTCTCTCTTAAATGTTCTATTCTTTTGTAATTAAATAAAATAGAATTCCTCCTGACGATTCCATAAACCTTGTATTTTTTCTTGAGTAATAATTCAGCTAGGTAAGAACCATCTTGTCCTGTAATACCGGTAATAAATGCGATTTTAGTCATATATAATTTAAATATCAATTATTATTTAAATTATATTTTTTTTAAATAGGCAGAGATTCAATATTTTCACAAAAAATATATTCACTATCAGATACGGGAATTGCGGGTGCTTCTGGAATAAATACAGCTATTTGTATTGGCGAAACAATATCATTTGTATATTTTGGTGTCCGAGCCGATAATCGTGAAGAAAGAAAGGAGAGATAACCATCAGTTGGGGGTTTGGATTTTTTTGAATGCCATAATTTAGCATGATGGCATATATAACATAAACTTTTATGATGGCGAACAAACTTATTACACTTACAGTCTTTATATTCACAATGGTATCTTTTTCTCATTATATTTTATCTATCAGTATCTTTATATTCAATATAAATTTACTTAATAATCATACCTATTCCCATTCCTAGAAAAAATAAAACAAAACTTTCATGATTATTGATATCGGAGTATTGGAAAATTTTCTGATAAAAATTAAGTTTTTTATCGTTGCGATGTTTTATAAAATGGTGAAAAACAATAAAAAATAACATTACAAATGGAATAATAGTAACATCAAACATATATAATAATACAATAAAATAATTTTAAATGTAAGTTCTGTATTTTTTTTTACTTGAAATAGTTTCATGCATATAATTTGGTTTCTTCTTTTTCTTTTTTTTCTTTTTTTTCTGCTTTTTTTTTATTATATTTATATTAGATTTAATAGCTTTCAGTTTTAACCAAGTTTTTTGTAAATTGGTAGCCTTATTGTGTGTTTCATTAGGTATATTATTTCCCCATATTCTCAGTGGAAAATTATTAAATTTTACCCAGTCGTCCCAATGAGTTGTATACATGCTTTTATTACAATCTTGACATATGGGTAAAAGATTATCTAATTCTATTTTACCACCCCTGCTTTCCGATAAAATATGACCCGCGTGAAATGTATGATTATTTGTAAACGGTGTTATATTATTTTTCCGACAACAGAAACATTTTGCTATTATTTTATTTCCAATATATTTTTCCCATACTTTATATCGTATAATAGGAGATATCCGTTTTTTTATACGCAATGGCGTTTTCCTTTTTTTCAGTTTTTTAACAATATTAACTTCTTTCTTTGAATTATCGATTATCTCTCTTTTTGGTTCATCAACAGTTAAATGGTCTTTTTCAATATGTTTGTTTAACCATTTCTCAGTTTTATATACTTTTTTACAAAATTTACAAGTATGGTGTTTATTAACATTCATTACATAATATAATAATTCATGGTTAAATTAATATCAATTTATATTTTAAAATTCAACGTCCTTAATATTAAAGGCTTCCTCACTTCTTTTATCGCTTACCAAGCTATATTCTCCAACGCGTTTCTCGAAAAAATTTGTTTTTCCTTCTAAGGAAATCATTTCCATAAAATCAAAAGGACATTTGACTTTGTATAATTTATTGCAACCCAATTGCGTTAATAAGCGGTCGGCAACGAATTCAATATATTGACTCATTAATTTACTATTCATACCGATTAGTTTGCAAGGAAGTGCTTCACAAATAAATTCCTTTTCAATAGCAACGGCTTCCTTTATGATATCTCTTATTTTTTGCTTATTCAATTTGTGATTTAATTTATTGAATAATAATACAGCCAAATCGGTATGCATGCCTTCGTCTCGACTAATTAATTCGTTGCTGAATGTTAGACCAGGCATTAATCCACGTTTCTTCAACCAATAAATGGAGCAGAAAGACCCAGAGAAAAAGATACCTTCTACGCAAGCAAAGGCAACTAGGCGGGCAGCAAATGAAGAACGCTTATCTTCAATCCATTTAATAGACCAATCTGCTTTTTTTTTGATACAAGGAAAATTATCGATTGCTTCAAATAATTTAGTTTTTTCCTTTTCGTCCTTGATGTAAGTATCAATTAATAAAGAATAGGTTTCACTGTGAACGTTTTCCATCATTAACTGGAAACCATACGCAGCACGGGCTTCTGGTAACTGAACCTCATTCAAAAATCGCGCCCCAAGATTTTCCAATACGATTCCATCTGAGGCAGCAAAAAAAGCCAATACCATTTTAATAAAGTGTTTTTCTCCATCATTCAACTTGTTCCAATGAATGAGGTCCTTAGATAGATCAATTTCTTCCGCGCGCCACATACAATCAAACATTTTTTTGTATAATTTCCAAATATCACGATCTTGTAGGGGGAACATAACATAGCGGTTCGGGTTTTCAGTAAGCAATGGTTCATTCATTTTCGACATCCTAAATAATATCGGGATAGATTTAAATATTTTTATATAAAATAACTTGCTAGGTAAATTATGATACAGAAAAAATAACTTAAAAATATAGCAAATAATATCAGTTTAATTGAAATAAATTTAATTTTAATTATAAAAATATTTGAAATATATAAGATGGATTTAGCACATAGAGATAAAATCATAAATCGCCTACAAGATGAAATCAAAAAAAATCAAAATAGCGTAAAAACGCATTTTGATTCGTTAAATAATATAGAAACCGAGAATAAATTTTTAGAAAATATAAAAGGCGATTACCAAAATTATAGAAATCACATAATTGATGAAAAAATCAAACAAAAAGAATTTATGAGTCTACTGCTTGAGTATATAGAAAGTATTTTAGATAAATCAGCACTAGACGAGGGAGAGACGCAACGAGCTTTATTGGAACAAAATAGAATTTTAAAACAAGTTGATGTTTTAAAATCAGAATTGGATGATTTAATATCAAATAAACAATAAAATATTTCGTTTATATATAATATGGCCGCACCAGCAGCAGCAGCAGACTTACAAGATTTACCTACAGCTTTAGCTAATTTGGGTTTATTATCAGGAAGAATAGGGCAATTGCAAACAAGAGGTGCAACATTTAGACAAACATTACAAGACGCGTTAAATAGTATAGTAACACGTTTAGCAGCAGTGAGAGCGCTTGTTGGAAGACAGGGCGGGGCTGGAGCTGAATTATTACAATTACAAAGACAAATACGCGAAGGTGCTCCTACTCACGCACAGATAAGAACATTGAATGATATCTTTCAATTATTGGACCCAACTGCTTTAACAACACAGTTAAACGCATTGGAAACAGAAGTGGGACAACTTGAAAGCGCCGTTGGGATATTAGACCAAGCTGGAGCCGCTCCAGTACAGGGTCCACAACCCCGTGTTGGTGGTTTCTTATACAGTCGAAAAGCCAACAGATCTAGGAACAATCGTTCGCGAATTAAAAAAAAAAAATCCAGAAAAAAGAGAAAGAACAAGCCTACACGAAGAAAGAAAAAGCGTAATAAAAAGCATGATAAAACCGGCAAATATAAACGAAAATAATTTAATTCCATTTCCCATATATTTGCCGGTTCAATAATACTTTAGGATTTTTTCGAATCAATATTTTATCTCTATAATATTGTTTCCATTTTCTTTGAAACAGTTTTAGCCAAAAAGTTTTGAGTATACATAAATATGTTTCCACTCCTTCGTCCATAATAATAAAAGGCTTGACTATTTCAAGCATAACACTTCCCCTTTTGTGAACAATACTGTTATAATTTCTTATGATCGGGTGGGATACATCAACAACGATACTTCTCCAATTAAATACATTATGATGTCTATTTATCATATCATCAATCCAACCATTTGGATGATCGTTTATGAACTCATCTACTGGGATATTTAGTGAATACAAGAATTGTGTATGTAATTTAGTATTTATTGAGCCATGAATTTGAGGATTATAAAATTCTACCAATCCTAACTTATACTGACTCATTTATAAATTACAATATAAATAACCAATTTAATCAATTTTTTTATTCCGTCTATATATAAATGAAGTTTGAAAAGATTATCAAGAACAAATATTTATACTATGCTGCTTGCGTTTTGGCGGCTATTAATTTGCTTGGTTACGTCAGTCAAGGTTCTATGGAATGCATCATTGTTTTTGGAATAGCAACATATGCCGCTCATTACTTGACCAAAAACCGCGCTATTGATATTTTTGCCGGTCTTTTTGTCTCCAATGTTCTTTTTGGATGCGGTCGCATTAAGGAAGGATTTCACGATAAAGCGGAGAACGCAAATATGTCGATAGAAGATGCAAAAAAAGAATGCGATAAAACCATCGCAGCAGCACAAGCTGCATATGAACAAGCTGAGAAGAAACAAGAGGAGGCAAGCGGTGATGCGGCAGAAGTAGCCGCGGAAGAAGCTAAAAAAGCAAAGACAGCATTGGAAGAAGCGAAACAACATTGTGATGCAGCAAAAGCGGCATTAAAAGCAGCAAAAAAAAAGTAAAATAAAGTAATTTTATTTTATATATTTTATATATAAAATGAAAATGAAAGTAAATAAAATTATCAACAAATTGCTTACAAATAAATATATTTTATACATTGTTTTGTTTTTAGCAATAACAAATGTTTTAGGGTATTTGATGGTGAAAGATTTTGAATCGATTGCTCTCTTTATTGCGTTGGGTGTTATTTCTAGCTACTTTAGTAAAAACATGATAATTGTTTTGTCCATTGCTATGCTTGGGACAAACTTCGTGTTCGCAAATAACAAAATCCGCGAAGGTATGACCGAAGGTCACGCATCAAATCACCATCCTCACAAGAAAAAAAAGAGAAAAAAGAAAAAAAAACAAGCCAAAGAAGAGGAAGAAGAAGAGGACGAGGACGAGGAAATGACCAATCTTACACCAGCGCCAGTAAAATCAAGTAAAAAAAGCGAAGAAGCAGATGATGACGAATCACCAGGTGGTAGAATAGATTATGCTGCTACCATGGAACAAGCATATGATAATCTTTCCAGTTTAATTGGCAAAGGAGGTATATCTAATTTATCCAATGAAACAAAATCTCTTCTAAATCAACAAAAGCAGTTGGCTGGACAATTGGAATCAATGGGTCCACTGCTCAAAGATGCGAAGAGTTTAATAAATGGATTGAAATTACCGAAAATGGATGAGTTAGAAAATATAATGGGTAAATTCGGTGGTTTGGGAAATCTTACAAAAAAATAAAAAAACAAGATATATAAATGGGTAGAAGATGTCCTCCAGGAGTAATATGTATTGAAAATATAACAATTATATTTTTAATAACAATCGTTCTTTTAATATTTGGGTATTATTCATACGTGAATCGTAATACCAGATCATTAAATCAACGACCAGAGATTATTGTAAGGAAAGAAATTATTAATAGACCGACTCGTTTTGGTACACCCGCAAATGTATTAATGAATCCTTTTACTCCACCATTAAGAGATGGTGGACATTTTCCCCCTGATTATGGGGAAAGAGGTGTTCCAATAAATATAAGAACACGTGGGTTTAGCGATCATTACAGACAGATTGGATTATTAACTAGATTAAGCGGAAAAGAAACAATGCTTCCTTTAATGGGAAGACCATTGCATACAAATCGAAACAAATGGCAGTTCTATACAATGAGTGATAAATTTAACAGTCTCAAGCTCCCAGTCAGTAGAAACGGAAGAAGCTGTACAAGTGAATACGGGTGCGACGACCTTAATAATGGCGACACGGTTTATGTCGAGGGATACAATGACGCATTTAAAGTTACTATATACGATAATAATCAACCACGTTACATACCATTTGTTTAAAATATTTTAATAGTATAAATGGATATGACTAAATATCTTACATTTGCCACAATCCCTATATTTAACGAACAACAAGCATCTAGTATTAAAAAAATAAAAAATTCCTATAAAATATTAAGTTCGAAATTAGAAATTATCAAAGATTTAAAAATTAATGATAAATTGGGATGCGATTCAAGCGGTAATTATTACATAGATGAATATCAATGGGGTCAATTCATAATAAGAAAATGGTCTGGACAAAGTAGAGAGAAAACTTCTGAAGATTTAAAGAGGGATTTCAGCGAATTAATGAAAGTGTTTGATAATTATTTAGAATATATCGCAACTTCAAATGGATTGATGGTAGCATTATACGAAGAGCAACGACTACTAACAAAAGAAATATTGGATTTTGTTAGTAATATGGTTCAAGGATTATATATATTAAAAAAAACTTACCCAGATACAGTAGAGATTAAATGTCGCGTTGATAGTATAATAATAACTTTATGCGAATTCAAAGATAGATTATCAGGAACGATTGAAAAAAATCAATTATCCAGAATTAGAGCATTAAGCAGGTGAAAAAACTTTTTTTATTATATTTTTTTAAGTTCAATATTTTCTATTATTGTAAATAATACAAAATACAAATATAATAGTCATAAAACAAATTGTAAACACCGTTTTTTACGCCTTCATATACAGAATTTCTTAATGAATCGTAGCTAGTTATATTATTATTAAATTGAATTAATATAAATAATCATTATTTATATTATTTATATTAATTATGATTTCATTGGTCTGTGATGAAAATCCAGACAAAACTTTAATCGATAAAAAAAGAAAATACGTTCGAAGAAAACCCAGTCCAAAATGGTCACTGAAAAGATTAAATAGTACATGTAAAAATAACAATATTAAAATATATTCTATGAACAAACAAGACTTTGATGAAGATACAATACATGTTTTTAGTAGAATTAAGGGAAAATGTAATATTCCGTTTTGCGAAAATAGTTGGAATAAAGAATTTAGACAGTTAGCAAATAGGTCAAATTATTATTGTAAAACACATTCACAATCTGGTACCCCTCATTTTAAATATATTAAATTTATTTCTGAAATAAATAAAAAATTGCTACATATTAACGTTAAATTTAAAAAGAATTATAATGTTGATTTATTAACTTTAACTGATACAGTAGAATATAATTGTTTAATTTGTAAAAAAGAAGCAGCGCAAACTTTGAGATACATTTATGCAAGGGTTAAAAAAAAAGTTGATATTTATATTGATAACTATTGGACCTGTAGTGATTGTACTAACTGTATATCCAGTGTAAATAGAAAAAATAGCAAAGAACACATATTATTGAAAAATACACAATATTTTAAAGATTTATATGAAGTACCTTCATTAATAGATTATATAACAACAAAATCTAGTAAGAATATGAAATTTAAATGCAATTGTCCTTGTCCTAAATGCGGAGAAACACACGAATATTTTGAACGAATGCCTACGAATCTAGACCTAGAAATTTATTCAAATCAATGTAATAAATGTAAACATCCAAATAAATGTAAATGTATGAAAGATGACGCCGGGTTTATATGTACAACATGTAAAAAATATTTCCCAGATAAAAAAGTAGCGGCGCACTGCGGACAAATATGTATTGAGTGTAGATACCATCATAATGATGAAGATGGGAATGCGTTAAAGGACCATATATGTCATTTACTAGCAAATTCAAGGAAAAAAAACAGAGGAAAAAGAAAAAATTTTCAAGATTCAGATTTAGATTATGAAAAAATATATTTTAAACTTAAAAAACAAAATAATATCTGTTTTATTTCAAAAATACAATTATCATATATTAAATTTACAAATTGGAGAATGAGTATTGAAAGGTTAGATGAAAATATAGGTTATTTATTTGATAATACTGCATTAGTTTGTTTAGAATTTCAATCTTCATACGTGCAGTGGACACCTAATAAATGGAATAAATTTTGTCAAGAATATGATCAAAATAAAAATGTAAATATTGATGAATTGAAAAATGAAATTGAAAACGCAAAGAAAAAACCCTCGCAAAAAACCCGAAAAAAACCAGTCACAACATCATATGTTAATGAAGAAAAAAATGAAATGAAATGTAATTATTGCTATAAAATAAAAAATACGAAGGAAGATTTTAATAAAAGTGGTATAAAAAGTCATAAATGTAAACAATGTTGTAGTTTAAATAACAAAAAAGATAAAACTTTAAGAGTCAGATTGAAATCATTGTTGTACGGAGCAAAACAGAGGGGAAGGGAGAAGAAAAGAAAAACGTGTACTCTTACATTTGATGAATTATGTGAAATATATTTAGAGCAACAAGGGTTATGCAACTATTCTAATAAAAAATTAGAATTAAATCATGATTACAGAATGTCTTTGGAAAGAAAAAATAACAAATTGGGATATACAAAAGATAATTGTTGTTTAATTTGTTTAGAATTTAACGTAGGTGAGTGGGAGGTTAGTAAAAGTAAAAAAAGTACAACAATAACTACCAAAACTTCCGGGTGGAATAAAGAAAAAATAAAATATGCTGTAAGTTGTACAAAAAAATATCATGGGTGGTAAATTAAAATTGGTAGTAATTTGAGAATTGTATGTGATATTTAATCATGAGAACAGCTATTTAGATCGCGTGATGCACAGCGTTTTGGTGTATTAACTATGCTCATTTAAATATTTAAATTCAACTGATTCTAAATTTATTTTCTAGATTTTCTTTTTTTTCGTCGTTTTCTTGTTTTTTTGCGTTTACGGTGCCTTTTTTTACGCTTTTTTGTTTTAGATTTATAAGTTTTTCTCTTTTTTTTCCTTCTTTTTCCACCCTTTGAAGAAAAAAAATCCTTGTGTAATTTTATTAAAGACTCTAAATCCCTCGCAATTGTCCCATCGGTTGTTTCCGTTTTCCCTTCTGCCTTGGCGACTGTCGGATACCCATTAATGTCGACATCAATGATTTCTTTAATTTTATCGTGATGTGTTACATCTACATGTGCGACCAATCCAGATGTCTTGTTCATTTTAGCTTTGAAATCTGATATAGTGGGTTTAAATGCTTTGCATGGACCGCACCAACTGGCTGTTAAAAATAGAATGGACTTTCCATTATCTTTTACATGGTTTTTAATCACTTCCAAGGATTTATTAACATCTTTGGGCGAAGCATTTTCAAGTATTTCTACAAATTTAGTCATTGTATTATATTATTTAGAGAGAAATAAATATATTCAATAAATATATATGAAAAAAGAACTAATAATTGGTGTTTTTATATTGGGATTGGTTTTTTGTATGACGCATAAAACAAAGGATGTAATAGAAACGTTTGATACTAAACAAGATTGTCCAAATGTTTTGGTCCAAGAAGGTGATAAACTAAAATTATTAAATAAGAACAAAGCCGTTATTCCTGGGGTAAATCCAGTATTTTTTGAAAACCTTGAAGAGTATGTTGAATTTGCGGAATGGCAAAAAGCTAAGGGAATAAATTGTCCTGTTTTATATTTTCAACAAACATACAATACACAGGGAGATAAAGGGTTTAGATTATTACCCGATCCCATCGAAAAGAACGCGGGTTTATCTAGTAATCGACCCAAAGCACAAATGCAACCTTTATATGATGCTGGTCGCGATGATAAACCATATAATGAAAATTCTTACGCAGGAGCAGACCCCCAAGATCAAAATATAGGAGCATATACCCCTTTAGATAAATTATATAATTCCAGTAATAAAAAAAGTGATAATGCTATGGATACAAATTGGGGAGGTGCTCAGACAACGCGAAAAAATATAAAAAAGGGACTGTATGACGATAGGTTTAGACCCGAACTACAAGAAGGTGAGGTAAAAGGTGGTCAAAAAAAAGGAAAGGTTGATATTAGAACTAAACCCATAACCGTATCCGGGCATACTATAAATCCACCAAAAACAGAAAACAATAAAATAGAATGGAAAAAAGAAAAAAACATGGAGCAAAAACAACAATTGATGAACAGAAGTATTCAAAATAAACAATTGGGCTTAGAATCTGTTAAACGTCAATAATATTTAAAATATAAATTATAAATATTATTATGATGATTGTTCGCGAACGGTTGGTTCTCCCGCAGACGCGATTGAAATCTCTCTTATAGCATCATCTGCTGTTCTTCCGCTTCTATCAACCGTGGTAATTGCAGGAGATAAAAGCTGTGGGTGATTTGACGCTTGAACTCGTATCATTACTTCTTTTACACCATTGCCTTTTGAAGATTTAGAATCAGAACCTTTACCTTTTTTAGGCGGAGGCTTGGGAGAACCACTGGAAGTGTTTCCACCAGAACCGTCAGAAGTTTTCCCACCAGAATCGCCTGGCGTCGTGCCACCAGAACCGTCAGAAGTTTTCCCACCAGAATCGCCTGGCGTCGTGCCACCAGAACCGTCAGAAGTTTTCCCACCAGAATCGCCTGGTGTTGTTCCGCCAGAATCGCCTGGTGTTGTTCCACCAGAATCACCTGGCGTTGTTCCACCAGAATCGCCTGGTGTTGTTCCACCAGAATCACCTGGCGTTGTTCCACCAGAATCGTCAGAAGTTTTTCCGCCAGAATCACCTGGCGTTGTTCCACCAGAATCATCAGAAGTTTTCCCGCCAGAATCACCTGGCGTTGTTCCGCCAGAATCGTCAGAAGTTTTCCTACCACTGCTCCCACGAATTTTCTTTTTTAATTTCAGTTTTTCCAATCTTTTTTTAATTCTTTCGTATAAGGCATCGTGTGCTTTTTTCTTTTTTTCCAATATAGCACGATTTCTACTCCTTCGAGTGGGTGCTTTTTTTCGAGTAGTATTTGGTCTAGGGGGCATACGTGGTTTCTTTTTACGTGTTCTATTTATAGGTGTTAATTCTATTTCACCAGCTTTTGAGAACGCCGAAGCAGTATTAATCTTTCCCTTTGCTGACTTTAGCTTAGCCTTTCCACTCGTGGAGGCTGCTGCTTTGCGTGCTGCCTCCTCCTGTTTTTTGGCTGCCGCTGTTTCACCAGCTTTTGAGAATGCCGAAGCAGTATTAATCTTTCCCTTCGCTGACTTTAGCTTAGCCTTTCCACTCGTGGAGGCTGCTGCTTTGCGTGCTGCCTCCTCCTGTTTTTTGGCTGCCGCTGTTTCACCAGCTTTTGAGAACGCCGAAGCAGTATTAATCTTTCCCTTCGCGGACCTAAGCTTAGTCTTTCCACTAGCGGAGGCGGCAGCAGAGGCTGCTGCTTTGCGTGCTGCCTCCTCCTGTTTTTTGGCTGCCGCTGTTTCACCAGCTTTTGAGAACGCCGAAGCAGTATTAATCTTTCCCTTCGCGGACCTAAGCTTAGTCTTTCCACTAGCGGAGGCGGCAGCAGAGGCTGCTGCTTTGCGTGCTGCCTCCTCCTGTTTTTTGGCTGCCGCAGTTTCACCAGCTTTTGAGAACGCCGAAGCAGTATTAATCTTTCCCTTCGCGGACCTAAGCTTAGTCTTTCCACTAGCGGAGGCGGCAGCAGAGGCTGCTGCTTTGCGTGCTGCCTCCTCCCTGGTTTTTGACTCAAATTTATGTTCTCTTTCAACCTTTTCTTCACTTGCTTTTTTAAGAGCCGAAGCCGCCGCTATAGCTTTCACTTCAGGTCCCCTTTTAGGTATCATTTCAACCATTTCTATTTCTTTTTGACCCTTTTTTTTGTTTTGATTTTCCCAAAAATCAATTTTCTGACCTACTTTTACTTTACTAGGAACGGGAATATTTTTGTGTTGACTGGTTTTTTTACCTTCATACATGGCTCTTTTAGCGGCGACATTCTGTCCTCTTTTTCTTGTTCTATTTTTTTCCTTGAGACGTCTTCTAGCAATAGCTTCGGGGGATCTAGTATGTTTTTTCTTTTTTCTAGTTTGGTTTGCCTCTATCATATCTGCTCGTCTTCTATTGCTTGATTCGATTTGCTCTTTGGGTCCACCTGGTATATTATATTGTTTTTTTAACTCAATCAACTGTTTATTAAGAATGTCTTGCTTTTTGGTAAATTTCTGAATATTTTTTTTTTTATGAATGTTCCATTTTCTAACTCTGATATTAAATTGGTTAATATGTTCATTGGGTAATTGTGTTAAAGGTCGTTTTTCCCTTTCTTTTTTCAAATAGGTTTTATTTCTTTTAATTTCAAATTCGGTTTCTTGAATACTTCTTTTAAGTTTTTGTCCCCTTGTTTTATTACCTCCTTTTTTAAAAGTTTTGTTTCGCAGGTTTAAATATTTATTTTTTCTAAAAGTTCTTTTATATTTTTTTTTTTTTGTTTTTTTTCTTTTTTTTTTATTTTTTTTTTTTTGGTATATTTCTCTTTTTTTTATGGGGTTTTTTTGAATGAGTCATATACATATTTCTTATATTTTTTTATTATAATGTTATATTAATGAGTTGTTCCAATTATAATTCTACAATAAATATAACGGCAAATAAGGTAGATTCGCAAAAGTGTTCTGCTGATTGTGCTTATACTTATTCGCATAACAAAAATAGTTCATGTCGAGTAATTAATAGAGGAAACTATTTAGAAATTAAAACAGATGGATCAGATAATGTGAAATTCAACAATGAAACCAAAACTATAAATCAGATAAGATTATACCAACCTTCGCTGCATTTGTTCAACGGTTCACAAGTAGACGCTGAATTAATTATATCATATTATGGAAGTGGTAATAATTTATTGGTATGTGTACCTGTTGAGAAACAAAATGCTAATGGTAGTTCAAATACATTTTTTTCTAAATTCATGCCTTATGTTTCAAAAGAGAAAAACATCAATCAAGCAATACAAACTTCTTCATGGTCATTAAACAATGTTTTGAATTATAATACCCCATATTATTACTATTTAGGGTCAACTCCTTATTCGCCATGTAATGGAAAACAGTCAATTATCGTGTTTGATAAAAAAAATTCTGCTAAAATAAACAGTGCTGATTTAAATAGTCTTAAAAGTTATATTAGTAGAACTCCTAAAGCAAAAATAGGAGGTGGAGGTTATTTAATGTATAATTCAACTGGAGCGGTTGATCCCAACAATCCGAATGGAGGTGATGGCGGCAGTTATGATTTAGTAAGCTGCGTGGAAGTAAATGGATTGGGAAACGATGCTTCTGATAGTAAACCCCCCATGCAAGAATCAATATTTACAAAAATGGGCGAAGGTGGCGAGGCCAGTTACGGTGCAATATTTTGTTATATATTAGGCGGGTTAATACTAATAATCTTATTAATAGTATATGTTCCACCTATGATTTCGAAAATATTCCATGGTTCTAAAAATATATTGAATGACCCTCCAGCAGTTTCAAAAGGTAAATCAAGTGGGACTAAGTCAGACATGTTATAAATAAAATATTTAATTTAAGATTTTATTTATAGTTTAGCAGCTCCCTGTAATTTACCTTGAACTGGTTTATAGCTACTATTATTAGCAGCCGTGGTATTGAAAACATATGGTATTTGTTTTGCTATAACCATTTCTTCAACTGTTACGGGAAATTGATTATATTGGTTAAGATTTGCTGTCTTTTTTGCCTCGCTTGGTAAGAAACGATGGGTGGGATTTTTAACAACAGTGTGTTCCGACCTTTTTATGAGTTCATACGCTGCTAATAAACCGAGCGAACCCACCATTGGATGCATAAAAAATAAATTAAGAGCTGCTAAAATAATAACAACTTTGCCCACTGTAGTATCAACCATAACAGATATTTGTTCTGGTATTGAAATTGGGAAAACAACAAAAATAGCTAATAAAGCTGTTAATATATAGTGATGCTTTTTCGCATCTTTTAAATGCAATGTTTTAAACAAATCTTTCATATATCATATTAGTATATTTTATTCTAGGTTAAATTGAAAGAGATATCTAAATTAATATAAAAATTAATATTTATATTAATTTAATGGCTTCTACATATTTAGGCTCTAAAGGATACTCAATTTATAAAGAATGTTTAACAATAGAAGAACAAGAATGTATAAGACGAGAGTTAACTGTGAAAGCTTTTGCTCCTAAAAGTTGTATTAAACAACCCGACCCTTTTTCGATATATCGCGAATCTCCAAAAAAATTTTATGTGCCACGATTTTATGGAATAGACTCATATGGTGAACCTGATGAAATTCGCTTAAGCGATGGGTTGAAAATCAATTTAAAGTTTAAGGGTGGATTGCGTGATATACAAAAACCAATAGTCTCAAAATATTTAAAACATGCTAAAATAAATGGTTGTGGGTTAATAGAAATTTATTGTGGTGCTGGAAAAACAGTAATGGCGTTAAATATATTATCGAAAATAAAGAAGAAAACTCTTATAATTGTTCACAAAGATTTCCTTCTGCGACAATGGAAAGAAAGGATAGAGCAATTTCTACCCGATGCTAAAGTAGGCAAAATACAAGGTGATATTATAGATGTAGATGGTAAAGATATTGTAATAGGCATGCTTCAATCGTTATCAATGAAAGAATATCCTGTTTCTGTGTTTCAAGAGTTTGGCTTTACCATTGTTGATGAATGCCACCATATTTCAGCCGAGGTATTTTCTAGATCATTATTTAAAATTGTAACAAAATATATGCTTGGATTGTCTGCAACAATGGATAGAAAAGACGGATTAACTAAAGTTTTTAAAAAGTTCATGGGACCTGTTGTAGTAAAAAAAGAACGCCCTCTACAAGATAATGTAGTTGTTAAAGCAATAGAATATACAACCGATGACGAAGAATTTTCAAAAGTATCTTTAAATTTTCGAGGACACACAAACTATACGATAATGATAAAAAAATTATGTGAATTTAATAGACGCAGTGAATTTATTTTAGAGGTTGTTCAGGACTTATTGAAAAAAGATACACCTGAGTTACATATAATGATAATCGGTCACAATAAAAGTTTATTAAAGTATTTATACGATGCTATAGAAAATCGGAAAATAGCACCAGTTGGTTATTATATTGGAGGAATGAAGGAAAAAGATTTGAAAACAAGCGAAGGGAAGAAGATTATTATTGCTACGTATGCTATGGCGGAAGAAGCCTTGGATATTAAAACATTATCAACGCTAGTAATGGCTACACCAAAAGTTGATGTGAGACAAGCAGTGGGTAGAATTTTACGAAATGTCGAAGGTAAAAAATTAGTAGTGGATATTATAGACAAGCATGATATTTTCAAAAAACATTGGTGTAAACGAAGGACGTGGTATAAAAAACAACAATTTAAGATCATGAGAACGGATTTAGAAGGATATAAAAATAACGAATGGGAAGAAATAAATACTAAAAAGTCAAAAAAATCCAACAAAAAAACAAAACAAATAAGTGTAACAGACCCTCTTCAAAAGTTGTTTACGGGCAAGTGTTTAATAGATATGTAGTGTAAATATCATAATAAATTGAAATTAATATAATTTTTATTATATTAATTAAAAACAGTCATGAATCTAAGGTCAGGTTTTACAAAACATGAAGACGGTGTATTATGTAGAAATTGCAATGAATATTATGGAGCAAAACAATTTTCCCAAAAATGCTCTTATTGTTTTAATAAAAGAAATTCAACTACTATTCATCCCTGGGAAACTCGAGCATTTCGCAAAAAAGTAGATAACTGGTGTAAAAATAAATATATCGATAATATGTTTGAAAGACTTCTAACATTTGTAGTTGAAAAAAATAATACAACCATCTTAATAAAATTATTAAAAGAAATGAAGAGAGAAAATAAATTTATTTCAGCTGAATTGGGAGAAACGTTGTTGAGAAAAAAAGGATTAGACTGTCCTGAAAAATCACATTTAATTTGCCCATTTGTATTGGATTGGTGGAATATACGTAATTTCAATTATCACGGGTTTGAATTATGTTATTATGGTCGATACGGTGATGAAATGGAAATCGCTGAACAAATAAAATCAATTCCACCGCTACCTCCAAATCATTCATTGGTTGCGTTTAAACATTGAATACTTTTCTAAAAAGTATTAAAATATTTTGAATACTTTTCTAAAAAGTATTAAAAAGAATTTTTTTTGTTGTATTATAATGGGAAGTGGAAGTTCACAATTAAAATGTCCTAAGGATTATGATGACGAAAAGTTTAAAAAAATTCTTGGTTTATATGATAAATTGGATAAAAACGGCGACCATACGGTTGACGAATCTGAATTAAGTGCTATTTCAGAATTACATGTTACAAACCAATTGCGAAGATTAGAAAACATGAAACAACCATTGATTATAGACAAAGATCAAC
>Ga0209092_10001602_pt1 | contig 21731 bp, 12 predicted proteins | sample FraStrMetagenome_FD_187446 | JGI IMG/M metagenome (GOLD analysis project Ga0209092, IMG submission 187446) | Marine eukaryotic phytoplankton communities from Arctic Ocean - Fram Strait ARC3M Metagenome (SPAdes) (version 2) | ecosystem: Environmental > Aquatic > Marine > Oceanic | place: Fram... | reverse complement strand
AAAGCTTGGTAGGATTCTCATTTTTTTTAACAAAACCGGCCTAAGCGGCCGCTTTTGTAAAAAAAAATGAGAATCCTACCAAGCTTTACGACCCCTACTAACGCCCTATTTTGGGATACATTATATTCGACCTCTTTTTAGAAAGGGGTGCATTAATAACTATTATCCGTATCTTTGTACAGAGAAAACAAAACGGAACCTAAGTTTCATTCGTTCCGTACCAAAACAAGGTTTGTAAAGCCAACCAAATTTTATGTGTTCATCAAATTTGTAAGGGTGTTTAAGTCAAATCACAAATTAATAATCTATCACCACACGAAAAATAGAAATTCAAAAAGAAATATTCCAATCCAACACCGCTATAGTTAGTATGTCAAGAGCACCGCCAAAGTTGCACTTTGACGATGGAAGTCGAGTAATGAACGATGCAGCATCAATTGAAAAACCCAAAGATGAACTCGGCAAAAGTGCATTTATTTCCGTCAGTGACAGAGGCGACATTCCGTTACATGAATATTATGAAATAAATGAAACTTGTGCTCAAATTATAAAACGGCTGAATTTGACGTCTTACTCTTCTACAAATGATACCAAGAATATATTTCCATTTCTATGCAAAATTGCATTACAATTTCCGGATGAGCTACTTCCAGATGCAGATGAAGTTTGCTGGGCCATTGAACAGGGCATTGAAAAAATTTATTGGGAAGAAATTGCAAAAGTCAGTGTACCAGGTTCTGCATCAAGCGATTCTCATCTTACTCCCCTGGTATTTGTTTTAGGTGATACTACCTATGGAGCATGCTGTGTAGATGAAGTTGCAGCTTTGCATTTAAATGCTGATTTAATAGTGCATTATGGAGAGGCTTGCCTTGCTCCAACATCAAAGCTTCCAGTAATTTATTCCTTCGGTAAATCACCTATGAATAGAGAGGAAGAAGATACGTGTGTGGATTTAACAATAAAAGAATTCAATAAACTTGAAATGAACACATCAGAATCTACTGGAGATAAATCCAAAAAAGGAATTTTACTCCTATACAATGTTAGATATGAATCTTCTATCTCAAATGTAAAGGAAAAATTACAAATTGGTGGAATACAGGATATAATCGTGGGCCAAATTCCAAAACAGTATGATCAAAAAGAGTGTAAAATGTCCACTCGAAACAAATTCAAATGTTGTGGAGAGAAAGAGTATTGTAGTAAGGAACAGGCGCCTAACGAATGCGATGTATCACGTCAACACATGGAACCACTACCTAATAAAAATGAAAACTGGTCTATTGTATCAAAAAGCCACATATGTAACACAGCAAACACACATTATATAGGTGGTCTTGAGGTGACTTTAGGCAAAGAGTCTGACCTTTCTGATTACATTTTATTATATGTGGGTCAGAATTGTCGTCAAATGGTGAATATTATGCTGCGATGCAGTGGAAAAGACGGCACATCTGCTTGTTGGTCGTACACAAATAATTCTTCTACAAATGTTTTTTCTAACGATGCTGCAATGGTGTGCAAACGAGAATTAAATCGCCGATTCTTTCTCACGCAAAAAGCGAAAATGGCTTCGATTGTCGGCATCGTGGTTGGTACCTTAGGTGTTGCTCAGTTTCAATCGGTTGTAGCAAATTTACGACGTAAAATAGAAGCTTCTGGTCGGGGTTGCTATACCTTTGTTGTGGGAAAAGTTAACGTAGCAAAATTGGCAAATTTTGGGGAAATCGATACGTTTGTTCTTGTTGCTTGTCCTGAAAACTCCATGTTGGATAGTCGTGATTTCCATGTTCCAGTTATAACACCCATGGAGATGGAAATTGCGTTAGGGGAAAAAGAATGGGATGGATTTTATAGTAATGATTTCAGTGATTTTTTTAAAAGAGGATATGTAGACGATTCAGAGACTGATCCTGATCAACATAATGAGAACGACGACGACGATGATGATGATGAACCTTTCTTTTCACTTGTTTCAGGAACTTATGTTTCAAAACAAAGAGGAACTAATAAACAGGCCGATCTCGACTTGAGTAATCTTCCAGGAAAGGGACAAGTTACTGCCTATAACAGTGAAGCAGCAGAATATTTGAAGAAGAGGGAATACCAAGGTTTACAATCGGATATAGGTCAAACTGTGGTTGCACCAGCTATTAAGGGACAGGTGGGCATAGCCTCTGACTATGGTAATCGGTAGGAAACATGATTCAATAACTTAAATAGTTTCGATGCTTAAATACACAAATCATTCCACTCTAATGACGCAAACTTATTATCATATCATTAATTAGCTTATTTAAGTTTACTTTATTATCATCTTATTATTGAACCAGGAGAATTCGGAAATAAAAGTCCACTTCCGGCACCTTTATCATGCGATCTGGGACCTGGAAAAACTTGCCAAAACCGTAAGGTCTCGTCTCCAGCTCCAGTAACAATGGTTGATCCATCTGGTGAAACCGCCAAATACAGGACTCGATATGTATGTCCTGTCAATGTAGCTACTTTGGTCATGCTAGGATATCTCCATACAACTATTTGATTTAAGGAATACCCGTGAGTGCTTACGATCTCATTGCAATTTTGAGACCAAGCAAGATTACAAACTTGGCTTCCAGTGTCCATACAACTCAAACACGTTCCGCTTAGTGTATTCCAAAATCGTATGCATCTATCTGCAGTTCCGCCTCCACTCGCCAAAAGGCCATGTTGATGAGGAGACCATGATATGGCTTTGACTGCTGCGGTATGATCCGCAAATCGATGAACTGGTTGAGTATGATTTTTGATGTCCCACACCAAAAGTTTATTATCATTTCCTCCAGAAGCTAGTTGAGAAGGCTCATCGTGAGACCACTTCAAACCACAAACTTCTTGCTTATGGGCCGATAATCTTGTTGTATAATTTTGTCGAGCTCTAAGATCACGTACACAAATTAGACGATCTCTGGATCCACTCGCTAATGTAGAACCATTCCACGCAAGCGTTCCGATACGGGCAGAATGTCCAACCATAGAACGCACCATCGAGCATTTGACTGAATCCCAAATTTGAATTTCCCCATGATTTGTTCCGACGGCTAGATGAGTTCCCAGCTGTGTCCAAGATACGGAAGTTACGATATCTTCCGTAGATGTGAGATCACATAATTTTGTAACTTTGGAAGTATAAGCACTCCACAAGTATACACATGACCCAAGCCCGACAGCCAAAACATTTTGAGACGACCTGTAAATAATAATTTTTGAATAATGTGAGAAAAGAGTACAATTCAGTTGAATCTTACAAAAGTCTTCTTTCAAAGAATGAAATTACCAAAAAAAACTTACCAATCCACCAAATTTAAGTAAAAATCATCTTGGAGAGAAGGTGCATCCAGGACTTTAAAAGGAACTTTCCCTATTTTTCGTTTACGTTTTTGCGGAGCTGCCAAGAATCGATGGCTTGAAGCACTTCCAATAGGAGATAAATTAAAAGAGTTCACAACGGATGATGAAGAATCTCCCAACACATTATTTGAATAGGCCATTCTAGGACTTTGAAACTTGAACAAATTACTCTCACGTTGAATAGAAGTATTTTCATTGCTATTTATTGTAGTTGGAGATCGTATATCAGGTGACGAACCGAGTAGTTCCGAACGGAGTAAGGCATTTAAGAGTGCTTGCGAATTACTTCCGTCCGAACCTCTAGAAATTGAAGTATTCGTGGTAGTTCCTTCAGCAGTATTCGTGTCGGGCTCAGTGCCTACGTTGTTGGCATCGTTCCCTAAGTTGCGAGAATTGCTTGCATCTGTCATTTGACTAGAAGCTCGTTGAGTACCTTCAGAATCAGGGTATTGAAAACTTAGATTCGACGTGGCTCTCGAAGGAATGAATCTATCAGAGTATCCCGTATCTGAGTCAATAGAGACACTTGCGAGAGAAGATCGATTTGTGTTTGAGGGTGTAGTCCATGGAGTTTGACTGCCATATGTATTTGGTGACAGAGAATTTATATGCCCCGGTTTTCCAGAAGATGAAGAAAAAGATCGTTCTGGTGTAAAAAAGGCAGACCGGGTATTACTGGCTCTTGATTCTTCGCTGCTCTCAAAGCTTCCCCCTCTCATGATAGAAAAGTTACGACTTCTGCCCCTCCTAATTCCAGGTGGAGATATCACAGATAAGTTTTGATGATTTTGTTGCAGACGAGATGAGTATTCTGAGTCAAGTCTGATTCTAGAGGGAGATGGTGGATAATTATGATTTCTTAATCTGGAGTTTCGATCACTACCTTGTGAGCTATTACTAGTTTGTCCAGAAAATGCGATAGAAGTAGAGGGGTTTATTGGAGCAATGGGGAACAAACTTGGTGACGATGAAGATTGCATGTTGTGATCTGTATTGGTGATCTGATTATGATCAATGTTTTCTGTGGATGGTTCTTTATTTTCCATTTTTAATCGTCTCTCAAAACTGTTTTTTGTAGGAACTTGATAGAAGGTCGAAAACTCTAAGTGCTCTAATATCACTTTCAAAAATGTGGTTCACGAAGTTGTGTTTTCAATAGGTTTATCTTTCACGGCCGTGATAGTTTTGGACTGATTCCCCCTTTCTTAGTTATGTCTAGTGACGCCTTTTGCTGAACCCCAAAATGGTTTCTAGTGTTTTTAGATTTTTTCGTATTTGAGAAATCAATTTAAAGGTAAAGAATCATTTGCGAGAAGGTTGCTTGAATATTTTAGCACATTGGGGTCAAAACTTCGGCTTCCTTGTTTATCTCAATTCTCCCTCCAAAAAGTGTCTAAAATTTGTTATGTCGTGGATCTACAACACATTTTTTATTGTAGTCCAAGGAAAGCACACCAAACAAATAAATACAGTCTAAACAATTCAGATTTGCACATGGAAAAAGTACCTAAATAAGTATTTTGAAAACATAATTACAGGTGACTTAAGTCATAACTCCCACCATTAGGATGCTCTAAAGAATAACACATGATATATGCGATAAAATTAGATTTCTCCTCCCCTATTTAAATTATGTTTTTAAAATTACATTTAAGTCAAGAAAATATTATTTACCATAATAATATTCAGATTCTTGTTTATTTTGCTCAATATAGCGATTTTTGTATTCATCCATGCTAAATAATGCTTACTTAATCGATATGCTTACGAATAGAACGGATACCATTTGAATAAAACGTTCGATCACCTTATTTCTCGCATGAAATATATAGGTAGTCGTCCGTTTTGCTACGTTGAATCGACTTATTTATTTGTTTCCCTCCTAGCATAAAGTAGTACTTTTTTCAGGAGAGAAACACATTTTTTCATATTTAAATAATTATAATCATAATACTTAATTAATGGAAATCTTAGGAAAATAAATCTAAAAGGTGAACGCTAAGTAAGCTATGTGTGAGAAAATCACATCTGCTTTGAATTTTTTCTTTTAATGAGCACTGACCAATGAAAGGCTACGAGGTTCACAGTATTATTTCATTCTTGTGAAACGCTCCAAGATTCGACTTGAACATACGTCAAAAACTAATAGTATCGTTTTTGTTACAGAAAGGTCCAGAGCTTCTTTCCCGCGTGAGTCCATTTTGGAAAAAAAAGTTTCACCCACGAATGGTTCAATTTGTCTGATGGCTGAAGGGAAAAAAAACAAACTGCCAAGTGAAGACCTCATCTTTTAAATGTAAAATCTACAGAACCTGCCGAACTTTACTTAGGAGTCGTATATCAAAACGTGTTACAAAAGTTCGGCAGGTTCAGATCTGAATAAAAATTTAATTGGATGTACTATTTTCTGTAGAAACCTACCTCTTCTAAGTAATTATAAAGAATAATTCAGAATGCACCGAACTTTTGAATATCTCTGTACCAAGATCCGTTAGTAAAATAGAAAACTACTTATTCAACAGCTTTCTGATTTATTCAAACATTTAGTAGAAACTTTTCTTTGCCCCCCCCTTTATCTTCATAAAAATAATCGTGTTAAACGCCAACACTACAGAACAAGTTGATGATACTTTTGAAGAGACTTAACACAGGAAAGATCTCCATGATTTCATGATACAGGGGGGAATTGGCGAGATGTTGAATGCAGAGGGGAAAAGGAACAATGTCACAGATTATGTTGAAGAACTTCAATACAATGACACAATTGCGTCATTGAGGAGAAGTTGTGTGTCAAAATCGTCTACTACTACATACTCAAATGCATTGGTAAAAATGTTTTTTGTGGATGCATCATGTATCTCTTACAGAAGAGTACATAGGATATGATCCATTGTCTGAGTATTGGATGAATCAACTGACATTATTGCAGCCAGATGCACGTAAGAAGTGGATCAGGTTGGAGTTGACAAAATCTGTCAATGCTCCCATAAATGTTGAGTCATTTGAACCAGGTAAATGTTATTAATTTTATATTATTTTATGTAATACTAATCAAACAATGTTCAATAAGGGTTTTTCTTGTATATCTTATGCCATGTAAATCAAAGGATGGTACAAGGCTTTCAAAGCCAAGCTACTATGCAATGCGATCAGCGTTATTTCATCGTTATCGCATTTTTGGAAAAACACAAAGTAATAAGTTCCAAAAAGAACTTGCCACATTATTTAAAGTTTTTTTGTGAATTGTCGTACAAGAAGTACAGAATGGGAGGGGTAAAATTTCTACAAGGGAGATTCCACTTCCTTTTCATTTGTATGTGGAGTTTTGCAAATGGATGTTGGAAGACTGGAAGATTTGCTCACCTGTTTCTTGTGTTATCTTGGAATCTTGCATGCAGAAGCTCCAACACGCGTATATTTCATTACCATCCCATGCAATGCATTCAGGATGCTTCACAATTTTTTTTGCTCACATGAAAAATGATCAAACAGGAGACCAACCACGAGACCATAGACATGTGTACAGTATCCCCTACAATCCTTTTATTGACCCCATACTAACATTTATATCTTATTTGATTGTTACCCCCCCCCACGTGATAATTCCACAGCCCTTTTTCCTGAAAATGATCAGTACAATCAGTACTTTAAAAATTTACCCAAGTTTCTAAAGAAGAAAAAAGACTACATTGAAAAAAATATGGAATAAAAATAAGTGATATTGGGGGTTATTCTGTACAAAAGGGTGCTTCTACATACATGATAAGTGGTTGTGTCAATGGCCCAATGCAACAAGCAGTTAATATTTGTTATGGTGGTGTATGCAGGGTGTTACTGATACCTATTGTAGATATGAACAAGCAGGTGATCAGTATTGTGGAAGGGTGGTACGTGATCTACCCTTATTTTCACACAGGTTTGCAGTCTTGCCGCCACAATTCATTCTTGAAAACAAAGAGGTTATTGAAAAATTGGATGCACTTGTTAATAACTTTTTTCCAAAGTTACCAGTGGAGTTGAATGGGATCATTCGCCATGGATATGCATCTCTGGCTTTTTTCAAAAAATAATCTACCTTGCAAATTGATCATCTGGGATCCCCTGGCCCTCCACCAGTGCCTTTGGTCCAGTTTCTCATGGCTCGTTTATATAAATTAAGTGTATTGTTGAATAAGGCCTTGACTTAAGTACTCTCAATTTTCATATGGCTAATGAATTCTGCGTTTGGATTCAAAATATTTCATCTGTTCTTGTCTTGGTCTTTATTAGAAGCTTTCAGCACCTTTTCAAGAACTTCTTTCCATCCTTGTGGGCAACTTGCTAAAACAGTACAATCATTTGCTTGTCTTGTAATATCTTGGAACAAAGCAGACCTACGTAACATTTAGATGCACCAAGTCCCCTTGGAAGGCCAGTGAAGACCTGGATCATGTGGGATGTGGATAAAGCGCATGACGTTGAAACAAGGTAACCGGTTAGTGGGGTGTTGGTGTTTTTGAACAATAAGCCAATTAAATGGCATAGCAAAAGGCAACACACTGTCGAAACAAGCACTTACGGTTCCAAAATGACTTCCCTGAAGGTAGCAGTAGAAATAGCAATCCAGCTCCTCAGGTACAAGTTGAGAATGTTTGGCGTACGAATTGATGGACAAACAGAGATGTTAGGAGATAATCGGTCAGTGGTGATTAATGTCAGTAACAAACCGGAGAGTATGTAAAAGAAGAAATCGAATCTATGCTCTTACCATTATTGTAGGGAAGCAAATGCGTGTTCGATCGTGACTTACAGGAGTATAACATCGAAGCAGAATTTCGCAGATTGTCTCACCAAAGCCCTAGCACCGAATGTGCTATATGACCTAATTAAACCATGGTTATTCAGGAATGACCTAGGTTGAATGTGTAAGTAAGTTTCTTTAGGGATCATATGAAGAAGAATATTAATGGGATTACATCAATATGACGTCATGAGTCGTGTCACATGATGTGGATCATTTGATCCTAAATAAAAATAACAGGGTAAGTAAATGTAATACCCGAAAACATGTGGTAGGTATGTGTTCCACACGTAATTGAAGATATCCTACTGGGGTATCTTTCGAGAATCTATAACATAGCGAAGATGTATAGATTAGGAATGAAAACAATTGTTTTTCATGTTTTATTATGAATTTTAAGAATAGAATAAAAATGGAAATAACACACAATTTAATAAACTACATTATTGGAAGTGCACGTCTGATCATTTTTATTGGATTGAGTATATTGTTTATTAGTTTGAATTGGTGAAGCTGTTCAGGTTAGATGATAAATTCACGTGCGTCGGTAGTGCAGGTGAGCGGAATCGTTTAAAATAAGGACGAAGTCTGGATCAGGTATGTCTATCTTGAGGTCGGATCACAGTATTGTCAAAAAGGGTTACATAACCTATAGGTGTGTAAATTATAAGCTTAAGTATATGATTATAACTATTTGAGTGTGGATACGTACGTTTAGTACAACAAATACAACACGTTAATTTATAACACAAACCCCCAGTCTAAAAAAAACAAGGCACAATAACTAGGGACTGTATTGAAGATACTCTCAAATCGGAACCGATTTAAGCCTAACGCCGATGCCTTGTAAATGAGTGTCGTCAGAAGAAGAATAAGGAAGTGTAGGAAATAGGTATATAAGGATACGAGTACGTATTATAAAATATGATATTTGTATAGGTATGCTAAATGAATGATTTATGATGTTTACTATTTGCCTAAGCCTAATCTGTCTTATGCTTCTCTCGCCCATTGTGGAGCGGTATGAGATGCTAGGTAAGTACTAGCATAGAGAAACGACAGTTGGCTTTTTTGGCAGTGATAGAAAATCACAATAAAATAAAGACGATGGAAAAACGAAAGCCCATAACAAGGCATAGCGCGGAAGAGAAAAAAGGAAAGCTCCCGTTGCTAGTAGTGTGACTTTCGCGGAACTAGGTCGATATACTCGAGAAAATAAAAATAAAAGATGAATGACAAGGTTCCTGGAGGAATAGATGGAGATCTGAGGGAACTGTATGAGATATTGGGCAGAGCCGAAGATGCGGTGCACGCAGCGAATAACAATATCGCTGTTTTGAAAGGAAAAATAGGGTTGATGCGGATGAAATTAAATTTTGAAGGTGGGGGACCTCGGAGAGGAAATCACGAAAAAACATTTTTGGAAGAATTGCTGAATGTGTCTGAAATTAATGGGGTCGATGTAATGGAACGAAATGGGGAAAATGGGCCGACGATCGTATCGGCATATGGATATGATGTGGGGGATATCGTTGCCTTGAAGGGTGTTGTCGTACACGAGGATGGTGTGATGTGTACCACCCACCCAATCGGAGAAGTTGTAGGGTTTACTCCTGGGAAAGTTTCAGTAGAAGTAGAACTAAATAATGGTGAATCGGAGATTATTATCATGGGCGCAGAAAAAATCGAGAAAATATCAACCGCATAATGTACGAGCGGTGCTTAGTAGTTGGAAGTGAAAATAATAAAAGAATAAAAGAAGATAAAAAGTAAGAACCAGTTATTCCAAATAAGATTTACTTGTTTAAATGTTGATGTGTGCCTTGTATGAACATTTCATCTATGTTGCCTGAATTAAAAATAAAATTGTGAAGAGCTGCAATACGAGGAGTATTTCTCAGGTAATTCATAAATGAAAGGGATCGCCAACGGAGGCGAAATTGTATAAATGAAGGATCCTGTTGGAGAGAGTGAAGGAGGACACATGCTCCTACTCTTATAGAATGAGAGCTAAATAGCGATAGTATTTTTTCAGACTTAATATTGTAGACAACAAAAGCAGCATTCCGCATTGAACGTTCCACGAGAGTATGGTGTCATGGGAAAAAACAGCAATTGGATGATTGAGTGGTATATTGAGGCGTTGAGCACGTTGTAAAATCCTTTGGGCTGCCAAAATAACCGAAAATTCTTCTTTAAGTAAATTGTGAGTATAAGATATTTGTTGACCATTCTGGTTGTTTTTTTGGTAACGCCACTTAATGTGGAGCTCTCCGTTAGGAGTAGTTGATTGTTTTGCCAAATGTTGTTGTGAGGGGAGAAAAGGAGAAAACGAAAAATCGGATGCTATAAAAGCTCTCGCTGAACCGTCTTTGGAAACTCGTTGATAAGTTCCTGAGGAAGTATAATTAAAGGTATCTTGCATCCATTCCGTTTTCCAGAATCCTGCAAAGATACCAATCAGTAACCAGTCAAACAGAGCAGCATCGTAGCTATCTGGATGTGCAATGTTAGCTAATTTTTGAAAATGAATGAGCATGTCAAGAGTAAAAGGTTCCCGACGATTGGGGACTACTTCCCATTTTTTATACTCGTCCAGGATGTCCTTAACGAGTGGAGGGAAGGAGGGAAGGCGAGAGTAAGAAATTGTTTGCATACGCATGGGGCAAGATGCTGCTTTCAGATATAATTTAATGGTAGAGGTGCGAATAGCACGGAACCAAAAGGTATGAACTAAGGTAAGATCAAGAGTAAAGCATGCATATATGTAATCAATGTCAAAAGAAGACATTGTGAGCATTTTGGAAATAGACAAATCGTGTTTTGCAAGGACCTTCAGCCAGACTTTATGTCTGGACTGAAATGACCCAAAATATGCATTGGATCCAATGGACGCACTGGTCGCGAAGACAGAGCGTCCCAGATCCTGGAGAGAAGCTCCTGACTTGGGTGAAAGCGATCTAAACCTATTAGAGTGGGGTAAGTCTTTTTAAGTTGTGAAAAGGTAAGTGAGTGAATCTTCGTTGTCATCTGGGAGATGGCATCTGCAACAGTGTTGTCTTTTCCTTTTATAAAAGAAGAAGTTAAACCTAGATGGGGGTTGTGGATAAGTATGGAGGTAAGGATGTGTGCTAGAGCTTTACCTTCCCTTGTCGAAGTAGCTGCCTTCCTTGTCCACGAAATAGCAGTGGTATTATCGGAGAGGATAGATAGAAGCGGGTTTGGATGACTAATAGGAAAACCCTGATTGATTTTTGTTGCCGCGGCTGCTAACGAAAGAATGATAGCCACATATTCTAGTAAATTAATGGAAAGTTGTGCTCCTTGTACTCCATAGTAGTATTTTATGAAATATTTAATCGTTCGCTCTTTCACAAACGGTGGCCATTCCAAGAACCACCAAAAGGAGAGGTTTGTGGAAAAACCTCCGGCTCCATCCAGGCAAGCATCTCCTTTCGCCAGAAAGTCCGGTTGGCGATCAATCAGATGTGCAATGAGTGTAACGAAGGGAAAAAGAAATGGATTCGAAAAAATGTAGTGCAGAAGTTTGAGTTCTTTTCTGAAAGCATTGGTAATATGAAAACGTTTCTTTGTGTTCCATATCTTTTGCATGAGTTTACTTATCGCGAAATCTTTCTTGCGGATGGTATGAAAATCAGTTGCGAAAAGTTTGGCATCAGAAATAAGGGAGACATGTGATTTACAAGAGTTGATGAATTTGGTATTGCAGCGTAACGCTAACAAAATGCTACGTTTCAAAGATAAAGTTAGGAAGCGGATCCAAGTGGAAATCAAAGCTATGAATTCTAGCAGGCCTACCAGCTTGGCCGCCTCTTTGAGGGTGTAAGATTTTCGTTGTGTCGACCAAATGCGAAGAATTGTTGCTAGCGAAGTGATACGCTTGGAAGAAAAGCCAACGGTCATGGTTCTTGTGTCAACTAAATAACCAAGTTGCAGTTTCTTATGGCTACATGCTTGCTCGTAGTACTTGTCTTCTGACAATACTGAGCGTCAAGCGTCTGATTCGGGGAAACCAAGAAGTTGAAAGAGGCCCTCAATGCTCGCCGCTTGGGCTAACTTGATGCGCGGAAAAATGTCCGCCATATGATTGTCATCGACGAATGTATGGTGAGGTGTATTTACAGGTGCTCCATTGTCATCAAAAACTCCAGTGTGAATTGAATCTGATATTAGTACTTCTATCACAGAGCCGAGGCTAGTCCTTTCCCAAAAAATAGTAGCCAAAAAGGAAGGCTGTGGACCCCCGGAAGGTTCGAGTATAATGCCAGTTCTTGGTAGTAGTTAAAAAATAAAATGAATATAGGAAATTTAGTGGAGATATGTATTTTTTTAATTTATTTGAACAGTTTATTGTTGTTTATTCACTCCATTTTGTAGCTAAAGCATATTATGAAAGTGTATTCTGATAGAGCATGTTTTTCTATTAATTGTAGTATTTTTGTTGTGCGTAAATGACATTCACATGTCAAAATAAAAGAAGAAACGTAAAACGTATGTATAAACGTACTAAGAAGGAAAATTGAGTTCGTGAAATTCAAAAGTTATTTTTTTGCGTAAGGAGAAGGAATTGGGCCAAATAAAAAATTTTAAAATTCACAGAAAAATTAATTGAATCTGTTAAGTAAAATATTATTTAAGTTTAATACTTAGGTAAATAATATTCAATTACGAACATTCATTTAGGATAAATCATACTAAGTGAGAAATTACTTAAGTCTAAAGGGGAGTGATATTTAGAGACCCTAGATTCCCTATTAGAAAAAGGTTGTATTCAGAGCTGAATAAAATTGAATGATCATCAATGTTCCAATGTTCATCTTCATGATGCATATAATTTACTTCTATTTTTCGTGCACATTTTTATTTTTTGCCTAATAGACAGAATGACATTGCACTGTAGGGGGCTTGTGCCCGCCCTTGATTAGGGGGGCCCACAGCCGATAAAAGTTGTGTTGGGAGGAGGTTGGGGGGAATATTTGATGTTGTTGAGTATGTCAGAATGTTTTGTGATTAAATGTTGAAATTTTTTGGTACTGAAGAAGCATGAAAGATACTCTCTAGCAATCGCAAGCCCCTCAAAATTCTGAGCACTTGTGTTCCCACCAAAAATTTGACCTGTGGGAACACACAAATATTAAGCACGATTGCCGAAAAAGCTGCAGCAATGTACGGGTTATATTTGACGAGACGAAAAGCCCCCGCCACATCGTCATCCCACAGATAAATCTCTGTGTGTGGGTACGATATTCTTAAATTCCATATACGGGTAAGGTGGCGAACGAAGGCCGAACCATACCAAATGGGAGGTTCGTCCGATGCTGATGTCCATTGGTTTGGACAAAGGGAATCGTGAAAAATTTTGAAGGAGGCGTCAAAGATGATGCGGTCCTTCTTTCCTTCTTTTATGTTGATCCCCTCTGGTGATAAATGCAGATTTGGAATGAAGCGGGCTAGCCATGCTGGTAAAGGAAGAATAAAATTATTCCTTTCCTCCTTGTTCAGAGCTTTCTTAACAAGGCCTGGGCGAGATGTGATGGATTCATGGTTTTGGTACCGTTTGTAATCCCAAAAGTTTTTAGAAGAAGATGTCCCATGGAATTTCGACGGGGCATCAGTTAGTAACGCTCGCACGACGTATTGGATGACATGTGGTGGAGCGATATTTTTCAATTTCTGAGCGATGGCTATTGGGTTGAGATGTTCATTTGTATAATTTTTCCCCAAAAAGTGAATAAGTGAAGGTACGTGCAAATCATAGTGTAGTATGGCAGCTAGGAAGAGTTGACGTCGTTGAAGAGGAATTTCAGTTTGTTCTGCGTACTTTTTGTTGAAGTGGGACAGGGTTCGAAAATCTATATAGCGAAAACGACGGATTGATTGGTGTAAATGGAGGTATAAGGGGTGTGTGTCTCTTAAAGCACGTACATCGGGATCAGAAAGTATCATCGATTTAAAAATAACTAAAATGACATGGTCGAACGTAGCTTCGCTGGTAAAAGTATGTGTGCGCGATGGTCTCCCGAATTTTGTAAGAGCTAATAAATTACGAGATGGACACTTACAATAGAATAAATCCAATTTTTGATTTACTCGTAATAACCGTGCTTCAGCAAATTGTGGTGTGTCTTGTTTTGATATTAATTCTGTTGTAGAAATCGATTTTGAAGTCGGTAAAGAGGACGTAGTTGTAGCAGATAAGGCCGAATGGGATAAAAGTTTGGGAAGTTTTGGTATACTAAAAGAAGGTAGGAGTTTTTTTGGGTGAAGTGGTGAAAGTGGGGAATGCGATGGTAGAGGTTTTCCTGCGAAATCAGGTTTAAAAATGATTTTTAACCGTCATACTCGTAGGTAAACAAGTGTGAAAAAGTGCACATGAAGGAGTATAAAATTTTTTTTCAGAAATAATTTTTGCATTACTAAAAGTTACTGACGATGCTGATGCTAACGTGGTAACCAGCGAATCCGAGAAGTGAAATGCTTCAGGGAAAGCTCAATTAGTTGGTGCAATGGAAACTTTTTTCTAAGGTGGTGGAGTGGACGCAGATCCTGGTGGGTCTGGTTGGGGTGAAAAGGGTCGTTTGTAAGTAGGCGGTCGAGGCCGAGGTCGTGGAGAAGGCTCCTGATGGTTTGGTAAAGTAGTGGGTGAAGAAGGTTTTGGTGAAGAGAAAAAAATGGAATACTGATTCCCGGTGCAAAAGATAAATTTGGATGATTGGATGAAACAAATTTACAAATAATTTTTTGGTCGTCGGTAGAGAAATCACGGGGAAAGAATCGATGGTCGTATGGGCACGCATAGCCATGGGGGCAAGAGGACCCTACCAGGGCAAAGCGTGCGCAAAGTTGCTTGCCGGATAAGTCTTTCGGCCACAAGAAACGTTGTTTGGCAACGAGCCAACCTTTATCAATAGGTGAGCCTCGATAGGAAGGGTTTGATTGGGATCCATTAGAGGAACGATGAGGCTGGGAATTAGGTAGTTGAAACCTTGGAGTTGTAGGCGCAGAAAGAGGGCGCGGTACATAGGACAATGGTGGTGTGCTGTACACTCCAGCTCCAATTCCTGAGATGATGGAATGGAGGTCAGAGACCAGATTTGAAAAGGCTTTGATTGGTAGAGAAAAGGTATGTACGGGCACTGGTCTATCATGTTGGATTGCTTGTAGGACTTTTAAACTTGTGGTCACTTTCGTGATCTTGGCAAACACCAATTGGATTTGGGTGACCATGGCATGCACGATCCATTTGTGTGTGGACTCATATTTTTTATAAAAATTCGTAAACTCTGGAGAAGAAAAAATATGAGCCAATTGTAGTATCCATTGTACTAATAGGGGCTTGGGTTGATCAGGGGCTGAGGAATCAACGATAAAAGATAATCCGGATTCCAGATTTGCAAGGCCTACGAGCACATCATGTGGAGAATTTTGTAAGCCTCCCTGGAAAGTTTTGATGCTCAATTTTTGCTTCTTCTCGTTACTCTCACCAACGACGGCTTGCATATGCTCGACGTAACTTGTTTGCAAATATTCCTTGAGCTCAGGAGAAGATTGTTCGGGTGGGGGGCTAGAAAAGTTAAAAAAGAGATTGAAGTCTTGAGGATTTCTTTTTGCTCGTCTAGCGGGGATGTATGAAACATCGCGTGGAGAAATAAAGATGTGGTCGCGTGGTTCCAATGAAGACCAGTAACTAAACGTTGCAAATAATCTCTGGTATGTTCCGCACGCTCGAGATCGTGTTCTTTCATAGCGGCAGTTGCGTACCTCGAGTTCTCCTGCGAGGAGGCTTGGGAATAAGATAATAAAATAGCTTTGCGCAGTTTTGGAAAAACAACAGTAGATTCGTCGACGGAAGAAAGAGCGACTCGATACTAGGTGTTGAGAGCGCGCTCATATTTTTTATGAACGGAAACTCCATCAATGAGAAAGGTATCAGATTTTGTGGGTACTGTGGTTGTTGGAGAAACCTCGGTGGTCTCGTTTGGTAGAGAATGATTTTTGTTGTGGGATTTCCTACCTACGGGAGAATCAGGGGGTGAAAGAGTAGGATGGTCGGAATAAAAGCGATCTTGGTTTGATTGTTTAATACGGTCAATGCGAGATTGTACCTGGGATCGTAGAGATGTGGGATCCTCGCCCCCGTCAAAGAGTGGTTGGAGACTAACTTGATGCTGAACAGAGAAAGGGATAGACGACGTAAATGTGGGAAGAAAAGAATCATTGATTCCGGAGATTACTGTTTTATTGCAAGTTGAAATAGATTGTTTTGCTAATGCAACTTGGATATCAATCCACTCGCCCGCATCGGAGTGATAATTATGGAGGGACGATGTGACGGCATCATCATAAATAGAACCCTCAATAATTGGGTAGCCACGAAATTTGGGGAGACAAAGTGGGAATCGAATAAGGTGCCAAGGAGTGCCTTGTGTGGGAGAAACAAATGGGCGTTGAGGGTCCGTATCGGTTTGAAAAAAGATATCCGAAAGTTGTTTCCCAATAGGAAAACTGGAAGAAGGTGGTAATGCCTTATGCAAAAGAACTAAAGATTCTGATAAAACTTGGGAGAAAGGGATTGCAACAGGAAAGGAATTATGGCACAAAGAACCAAGAGCTCCTGCTACAACCGGGCTTTGTTCGTCTGGGTCGTCGTACGCGAGGCTGGGTAGGTACATGGTGGAAACTTTGCAGTTACACACAAAAATAATACCTTCGACTTTATTGGAATGCAAAAGTTGCATTTTCTTCTTGTCTAGGTCTCCTGTGATAAACTTATGCATTGAATGGAATGCAGGGTTCGTAAATACCGGAGACGGATCAGGAGAGATAAAAGTTCCATCAAGATCGGTCGGAGACGGGAGTGGTGGTGTCGTAAGCATAACGAAATAGAGAAAAAGGAGGGCGAATATCGGAAAAGGAAACTGTCAAAGCGATAGGTTTGAAAGTTGTGGCGGTAAAGTGATTGAAAAATTGTTGAAACAATTTTCAGGTAAAGAAACTTGTATTTGGTAGGGAATAAATAGAATGAATACCTGGCGAAAGGTCTGTATGAAAATCGATGGTCAGGTATAACTGTATGGAGAAATAAAACTAGTTGGAGTCGATAAAAGCGCTGAATGTAGGTGTAAAAACAGCTGGTGTCGAATTTGGTGTGGGAAGGAAAGAAGGATGGAAGGAAAAGTGCCAGCTGGATAAAAAGTGGAGCATATGGTTGCGAAAATTAGAGTACATAACCGGTTATAACAAAAAGGTGGTTCGAATAACCTGGTGAGAAAAGGTGTGGTGTATATGAGAAAAAAACACGAACAGATGAAGTAAAAACAGCTGGTGGTACGTTCGGTATTGAACAGAATAGAATGGCAATAGGATTTTGCTAGATGGACTAGTGATGGGGTAAAAAGGATTCAATGATTAATGCAAAAGCATGGTGTATTGAGCGAAGTATCACTATAGGCGTGATGTGTATTGTTTGGGGTAAAAGGAAAAAGATATGTCGCTACTGAAAAAAAAATGTTGGTATGGGGAGTATTGAGTGCACCAAGAAATGGGGAAAGTTATCTCTGTTGCAGGGAAGGGGATGGAAATAATGAAATGAAAATTGGGTGTATGTTTTTGGCGTTGGGGTCGGGGAAATGTAAAATGATAAAACTGAACATGGACGACGGAAAGAAAGGTCTTTTGATAATATGATAGATTGTGGTTGGAAAGTTGGTGCACTGAAAAAAGTATAAGAAAATAGCTGTAGCGACAATTCGATCATGAGAGTCGTTTCTAGTGTTAGCTAGGATTTTCGTCTCACCATAGATCTGGATTGCGTTTATTGAACATCATTCATACGTTTTCAGAGATGTATCTTACAATTCGTATTTTAGCTGGTTTTGTAAATTATAAGCTTATTTTATTTCTATCACTATTTCAAAGAATCATCATTTCAAATTCTAAATTGTATCATTGCGAAATACATGGATACTCACACTCCCTCTTGATGGTTCGGGAAATCACCATCCGCTTAGTTTCTTGCGGAGGTATTCAAATGATCCTTGCTAGAATGTCAGCTGTTTGTTCTTTCGTATCAATGGAATTAACCATTATGGTCTTGTTCACATGTTTTCTGAAGTGATGGTACTTTATTGCTATGTGCTTCGTTCGGGGGCTAAACTTACGTTTGGTTGCCATCGAGATGCAGCTTTCGTTATCTTCGTAAACTGTGCAATGCATTTTTGGTTTGATATTTTCAATAGGAAATATCTTCGTAATTTCTTGCATTAAATACGTTAGGCTTAGAACGTCACGCATTGCTGTAGAGCATGCGATATATTCCGATTCTGCCGTAGACAACGAAATTTCCGTTTGCATCCTGCTCGCCCATACTATCGGACATCCTGCATAAAATATGACAAATCCGGTTCTAGATAATACGTTGTCTGGGTTATCCGCGTCAGCTTTAGCCCATCCTCCGGCAAAGTCCGCATCAACGTAGCATTCAAGGCCTTTCTTGGTGTTTGGATTAAACACAATCCCTCTTCCTTGCGTACCTAAAAGATAACTACCAATTCTTTTTACAGCTTTGTCATGAGACAGTTTTGGGTCAATGGAAAAACGCGCGCACTGATGCACCGCCATGGCAATATCCGGTCGCGTTGTTCCTTGGAGGTAAGTAAGCATGCCGATTGCTTTCCTATAATTCCAGTTATGCTTCCTATCTTCTCCTGATAAATCTTTACATAACAAAGGCTTAACTGCCGGAGTAGGCCTAGTATTGTATCTTCCCAAATCTTCATCATCTAACTTTAACAATTCAATTATCCTCTGTATCAGGAAAGGTTGTACTAGCTCAAAACCTCCTTGCTCACGATATTTGACATCAACTCCCAAATATTTGGTAAGTGATCCTTCATCCGTTAGAATATAGTTTTTGTTTTGCAAATTCACAACAATTTTCTCTAATACACTATTTTCTCTTGAAATTGCAATCATGTCATCAACATACACGAGGACAATGCAGTCCTCACGTATGAAGACGCACTGATCAATCTCTGATTTCACAAAGTTTTCGGATTCTAGTCCTTCGCAGAGTTTTTGGAACCAGTTGAAGCTCGCGTCCGCAAGTCCGTACAAGTTCTTTTTCAAACGCAAAACATATCTTCCTTTTCCCCCATGCTGGAACCCATATGGTAGTTCCATGAAAACGTCGCGGTCCAGTTCAGCTTGCGGAAAGGCAAGTACAAAGTCAATTGACTTCGTCTCCAATTTATGTATTATTGTTATTGCCATCATTAATCTAACACTTATCCAATTAACTACTGGGGCATATGTTTCCCAGTAGTCAACTCCCCATCTCTGCATGCCCCCATGGGCATTGAGTCTGGCTTTGTGCTTCATGACTTGACCATCAGGGAATCCTTTCAACTTGAATGCCCATACACTCAGGCTTGTTTTAGCTCCCTTAGGTAAGTCCATTCTATCTATTATTTCCCAATGATCTCTCACTTCATGATCTTCTATTTCTTTAATCATTGCAGTAACAAAGGGCGCAATCTCATCTAGCCTCAGCATTTCCTTTAGGGTATACACATCGTTGTTGGCGGATATTGTTGCAAATATCATCTGGTTTGTCATGCATATTGTCTCATCGAATAGTGAGTTGACATTTTCCAGGTGCGTAACAAATGCTTTCATATTCTTTGTAACATCCATTGTTTGCTGTATCGACACTGTCACTAAACCATATAATTTTTGTACTCTTGAGTCATGCGACCCTTTTACTCTTTCGGTTGGTTTTCTAATTCTACTGGACTTCCGTCTAGTCATCTCATTAAGGTCAGGTAACGTTGGTTGTATGAGTAAGTCTATATTTTTCTTTCCAACTCCCTCTGGATGTGCTGTAAATTTCTCTCCCTCTGGATTCAATGTCTCTGTACTAACACCATCTCCCTCTTGATCAAGCAAATGCTTCTCTGGATTGTTGTTCATACTCATCCATAGCTTTGCGAGATCATAATCTCTTTCAGAGACATCCTCAGATTTTTGCACTATTTCTTCCCAAACAGATGGAGTTTCAGCCGAAGCCAAGTACGGAACGGTAGCAAAATTATCGTCAAAAGCCACATGAAATTGTGGTGAGACGTGCAGAGTGGACGGATTAAGCACAAGTGCAACCGTCCCGGCATGGCAGGGAGAATGTCCCAGATAAAATCCCAACCGGGATCTGGGTTCCCATTTTGGCATCATCGAAGAGCCAGATTGCAACTTCGAGTCTAAGACATAGCATGGACAACCCCATGTGTGGAGTTGGTCCATATCGATTTGGTGAGTATTTCCGTTGCAAAATTTCTGTATTGGCGATAGTCCCTTATCATCTACTGACATATGATTGTAAATGTATTCTGCATACTTATATGCAAACGGCCACAATATCACTGAGATCATTGTTGGCCAATGGCGTTTAGCATGTAACAGAATGGTACGCGCCTGGGTCGACAACCTCTGAAAATGGCGTTCTATGATGCCATTCTGATGATGTGCCCCTACCCCGCAGAAGTCTATTGTTTGACGAGCCATTTTTATCGAATCTCTAAAACTTTTCTCAGCGAATCTTCCATTATCGGCACGGTAAGATCGTATTTGCACATCAAACGTATTTGCATGTGTCTCAAAGTCTATTTTTGCCTGCAACGTTTGTTCTCCATCTAGGCTAGTTTGCAACGAAGAAAAGCTGTAGCCAGAGTGGTGGTCAATGAATCCAGTTGCACCGCATATACGGGCATTGGTATGTCTACCACTCAGCCTGGGTACAAGTCCCGGTTGTGCAACTACCAACTGGTCTGTTGACACTTTTGCACCAGGATATGTTTCATCATCTTTTCTTATTGTTTTGCGGCTCGCCTTACTTTTGTTTCGCCACGGTCGTTTCCTCATGCGTCCAAATACACACGATGGACATAAAATAGTTGTACCTTTTAACTTTTCAAATCTTCTAGGTAGTATATTGTTCAACACCATTTTGTCCATTGTTGCAAAAGGTATATGACCTAATTTGTCATGTAACATTTTCCAATCTTTTTGTAGTTTTGATAATGGCATTGGATTTTTCAGCATGTTCAATTCTTTAGCAGTCAAGCATTTAGCATGCGATGCATATTCTGAAGATTTTGATGGAATTATGGACACGTCCGTTTCATCTGGAGATTTAATATTATCAATGTTTGCACAAAGTGTTCTATCATCTTTAAATTTGATTTTTAGTTTCGGAACCTTAATTTCATCTCGAAATACTTTTTCAATTATTGCGTTCTCAACATGTTCACCATTCTTATACATTATTTCTTCTCCAACAGAATAAGGAATAATTACATCTGCACAAGGATTTGTTCGATGCGTATGGTAACACTGCGCACTGATTGGATTGATAGAACCTGTAATAGCTGATTATGATTATCATTTCTCTGATCGGGCTGAACTTTTGGCAATTTTGGCAGCAACCTCACACATAAAAATGATATTCGATACCCTGCCGCCTCGCAATAAATTGAAATCCTAT
>Ga0209092_10001601_pt1 | contig 21737 bp, 33 predicted proteins | sample FraStrMetagenome_FD_187446 | JGI IMG/M metagenome (GOLD analysis project Ga0209092, IMG submission 187446) | Marine eukaryotic phytoplankton communities from Arctic Ocean - Fram Strait ARC3M Metagenome (SPAdes) (version 2) | ecosystem: Environmental > Aquatic > Marine > Oceanic | place: Fram... | reverse complement strand
CGGCATATCTACCTGCGTTAGAAAGTGCTAGGTTATCAAGCGTGTGTCTCCACATCTTACTTCTGATTTCTTGAATGTCTTTTACAAGATCAGCAATACTAACACCAGTAAACTTGTGAGGCATCATGATAGGAGATAGATTGATAACAGGAATAGTACCTACTTCTTCTTTCTCAAGTACAGTGTTACCTACCATGTGTACTTCAAAGAGTTTCATCTTCTCATCTTCTTCATCAAAAGCTTTAACCCAAGCCTTGACATATTCAACCATTGTGTTATTGCCGAAGTCAGCAGTTTCGTCTACATCGCCAAATCTAGAGTCTTCTACTTGGTTCTTAATTAGACTTGATCCGTGTCCTTCTGAGATATCCTCACGGTTAAAGCCATAGTCGATGAGTGATCCAATACTAACGTCTTGCACCCTTGCAACAAAGTCTGAATCTTGGATACTCTTGCTTCTCGCCTTAATCCTAAACTCAGAGGATGGGATGTTGTCAACGACTGGACGACCGCGATAGTTGTCACGGCGAACAGTAACATCATAGAGATTCGGGTCTTCTTCATTAACTTCCTTGTTGACAATTTCTAAACTCTCATCTTCTACTAATGCATCTACTTCAATCTCTTCAATGGCTACAAAGTTCTCAATATCACATAGCTCATCTTGTGCCCAACTTACTTCTACTAATCCGTTCTTCATTAGCAGAGCATCTTTGAACCATGTATATAATACGTTAAAGCCATCACATCGTTTATCAAATACATAGTTTAAATAGTCTGTAGCCTGTTGTGCCGCTTTCTCATCCTCTGCACCTGTAGGCTCAAACTCGACAAAGGTATCACCTGAAGCGAATATCTTCATCAAGGAAGGCATGATACCTTCGATAGTTTTCAATGTATCTCTCGTGACAACAGAAGAGAATCCTTCTTCCTCATCTCCGAAGGGCTGACCATAGTAATAGTCAAGAGCCTCTGCCTGTTGATCCGCAAGGTCACCGTTAGACCATGAGTCAGCAGATGCTAGTTCTCTACCTACAATCTCTGATAGGTCTTCGTTTGTGATAGCTTTATCCATTTATACGTTACTCCAGTTTTTAATAGGGAGAGACTGATCACCATAATCAGCCCAGTTCTGAGTCTTACCTGCTACTGCGAACTGAGCGCACATTACTGCGTATCTAGTCGCACAAATAATATCATCTTTTATAGGTACAATCTTTCCGTCTTTTCTATGGTACGATCTAAACTCTTTAAACCATTCTTCTAAATGTCCAAACACTTTAAACGTACCTGTCTCCATACGCTGTAGCATTTCCATAATAGAAGGTTCTACAAAGTTGTTTCCTTTACCTGTGTCTCCAGAAGCTTTAGGGTTACGCGCCCAATCGTGCAACATGTTGACACCTTGATCTCGATACTGTGAAGCAAGGCTCACTCCGCTTCCCTTATCACTCTGTAAGCCATCTTTAGGCCAAGCCACTGGTATCCATTGGGGTCTCTGTTTAATCGCCGCAGAATGGATTATAGCGGTCTCCTGACGGCTTGCGTAGACATCATAGACATAATAAGTATCACTCTCCTCATCTATAGCTATCCAAGCTACAGCAGTGGGGTGATCATAACCAAAGTCTAACCCTGCAATTCTTTTCCAGTGATCTGGTATTTCAAACGGATCAACGATCAAGTTGTCCTCAGAGACAGGGAATACAAGACCAGAACCAAATACAGGAATACCTTGACTACGTAGCTTCCGTTCGTGCGGAGGATACTGTGCCAATAGCTGTTCTTTAGTGTCTTCGTCTAGGTGAGGAGCATCGTCCCACGTAGCTTGTATTAGTCTCTGTCCTGCTTTAATGTCATTCATGAATTGGTTTACAACAGGAGTCATACCGTCCTCTGGTGTAAACGTCATCATTACATATCCGTTAGTTGCTACGGTACGTGTAATACACTGCGTGTAGATGTTAGATGGTGGTTGCTCATCAAGCCAGATCCAATCAACTGGTCTGCCATAGAACTTCTCTTCACCCATCTCGTAGGACTTAAAGCCAATACGAGACCATCCATCAGGGTTACCGTTCTCGTCATGATGTTGAACCATGACACTATCATAGGTATTACCTGTAGCACCTCTACGTCTGGTCTTCTCTCCAATCATGGAAAGATTAACCATACCTGTACCCCATTCGCTTTCACTCTCAGCGAGACCAAACAGCTCTGTCTGTAGGATATCTCTGGTGGTATCATTAGATACACCTGCCGCCCAACAGTAGATAGGCTTATCAAATCTATTACCTTCCCACCAATCAGGATAGATACCTGTTAAGTGACACGCTGTAATATAAGCACCGCTAGTAGACTTACCAATCTGGTTAGCACACATTGCCAACACCTGATGAGCATCTGTAGTAGAGTTAGCTAAACCTTGTTGCCATTCGTATAAGTTGAAATGGTCTTTCTTGTTAAACTTAACTCTTTCTTTCTGCTCTCGTAATAACTCTAGTAGTCTCTTCTGTTGTTCTTTAGGAAGCTTTGCTATCTGCTCAGGCTCTAGATGCATTCTTCTTCACTGTCTTCTTAGGTGTATTAGCTCTTACTAATTCAGCTTCAGACAAAGTTAAAGCCGCTGTTAATCTTGAGATGAGTAGTCTTTGTTCTTCAACTTCCTGTTGTAAGTCATCGAAGTTAGGTCTGTTAAATGGTAGTTTCATGTTCTCGCCTTATGGTAGAGAGTTAAAGTTCTTCTGCTTCCACATCTATAGTGGGCTTACCTAAGATTGCTAGAAGCTCCTTCTGTAGTTCATCATCCTTTAAGTCCTTAGCTTCCTTGTCTGTTACAACCATCTCCATAGGCTTATCATAACCTGCTCTATAGAGAATGTCCTGCTGTGCCTTTAGCCTTATAGACTCTTGCTTTGCTGTCTGAGCTAATTCAATAATACCTGTTAACGCCATAGGGACATGAGCACCTATACGTTCTTTAACCATAGACTCAACAAGTCTCCAGTTGTCACGTAAGCGAGACATTGCTGTCCCTGCACTGTTCGGAGAATAACCTGCTTGAACCCACGACCCACGAGCATCTCCAGATTCTACGTACCTCGCGACAAACTGAAGGAACTGCTCATTGACATTGTACTCGTCAGGGTCACTCTTCTTTAAGAGCTTAACACGCTTACGCATATCTTTGTCTTGTTCTGTCATCTGTTACCTCTACCATCACTGTCGTTACATGCGCTATGTAGTCGCTACATGCACGACATGGTATATAATAATTATAGTCGATGTGAATAATCAATAAGGTTACTGAATGTAAACATCAGTTAATTGCCTCTTCACTTTGTTGTCTATATAGTATATTATAGCATACTTTGAAGTAAATGTCAATCATTATTTGTGAATAGCTACATGGAAGTTTCAAATCCTCGCCAGAGAGAGTAACCAACCTTCCCCCTAGATCGTCTGTGTAGCAATAAGGGGGTGGGGGTGTCTATGCCGATCTCTAACGTGACCAAAACAGCGTGACCAGTCACGACTATGCAGTCACCTATAAAGTTTGAATAATCCAGGTGTGTGTGCTAGTTGAACGTTGAATAGTCCACCAGTATATATAGATATATAAAACCTCTTAAGGTCATAACTTATTGTAATGGCTAGGCAAAACTTTATTACTATAAGTAATGTAAATAGTTATAACAATGTTATAAAAAAGCTTGACTCTATCGGCCAGTACTATAAGATAGGTAACAAGTCGAGAGGCAATCCCCTCTTTAACTAAATGAGAATCATTCTCAACTAAACTTAAGGTGAATATTATGAATACATTAAACATTAAAGACGCTCAGGCACTAGCAGTTGAATATGTAACGGCTCAGGGTATTAAAGATTCAGTAACAGATAGATTAATCTCAGCGTATACCGCTCACGTAGATGGCGATAAGAAAGCAACCAAATTCATTGTTACATTTTGGGGTTGTGTTGCTAGTCGAGACAAGAAAGCAACTGCTAGCCTACGCACAATGTTTAACAGAATCAGCAAGCGAATCAATAAAGAAAAAGGTATTAGCGAAAAAGCATGCACTGTTAAGAATGGCGAAATTGTTGAAGTAACTCCGAGAGTTAAGAAAGGCGCGGCTGGTGGTGGTGATGGCGGTGAGAGCGGTGAGAGTGCTAACGCTGAAACAGTTAAAGATGATGCAAGCGCACCCCGATACAGTGTAGCTTTCCAAGAGTTAACTAGAATGTTGAAGCGTGAAAAGGACGAGAAAAAACGCGAAGCTCTTGAGGTGGCATTGACTCTACTAGCACCAAAGTGCTAAGATTAAGTTATAACTGAGTTATAAGGATTAATATTTATAACTCAGTTATAACAACTTTAAACCAATACAAGGTGAATACAATGACAAAAGCAGAGATTTATAACAATTTAAAACAACAACAACTACAACTAGATATTGAGGCGCTAGAACATCAAATTAATGAGATAGAATTGTCGTCAATTATAGAGGATTACGATACCAGTTTCGAATCTAGGTGGTCGAATAATAAACGCCAACAATCACTGGCAGTTTGGGATGTTATGCGTAATCTATTGGGGCGTAATTACCTATTAAATGCTCAGTCGAATGACGAGACAAAAGCGTTATTGAATACATGGTACGATCTAAACAATAAATGCGCCGACTTAAAAAGGGATGCTAAATTATAGTTATTTTATAGATACCCTTATCAATAGGGGTATCAATTAAACTAATTATTTATAACTGAGTTATAACAATTTAAATTAAAATGGAATAAAATCGGGTTTCGATTGTTTACTAGGTACAGACAACAAATTAATGGTGAATAAACAGTGAATATTAAAACAGTAGAAAAATGGTTAGGTAAGCGGAGACTGGATAAAGTAGAGAATATATTTATTGATGAATGGTTTGATGATGGCATAGGCATTGAGATATGGCTCAAAGAGGGCTATACTGTAAGCGGTTATTATCATACTACCATTCAATATATCAAACAAGATGATGAAACTTGGCAGGATATAAAAAAGCTAATATTATATGAATTTAACTTAATTGTGGAGGTGTAACATGGCAGGATTTATATTGTACGAAGGCGATAGTCTATTGACTGGTGAGCCTATAGTAGTGGTTGCAACAATGGGTGGGAATAATCCCAAAACTGATAATGATTTTAAATCAATGGTGCAGACTTGGATAATGTTGCGCGATACACCACCGCATGAGGCTGTTAAATCAGGTAATGATGAGGGTGTTTGCGGTAACTGTATTCAACGTCCGAGCGTAGGCGGTGCTTGCTATGTTAAGACTTTTCAAGCACCTCTATCAATATGGCGCGCGTATAAGCGTGGGAAGTATAACTCAGTTATAAATCTAGAGAATCTACGCGGTGCTGAATTACGATTGGGTAGCTATGGCGATCCGTCAGCAGTGCCGTTCGATATATGGCGTAATCTGATTGACAAGGTACAGCCCAGACTAATGACGGGTTATACGCACCAAATGTCGCATAAAGCATTCGATAAGCGCATGGCTGAAGTCTGTATGATCAGCGCTGATACGCCTAAAGTCGCGCTTAAGGCTCATGCTCAGGGATTCCGTACCTTTAGAATGACTACGGATACAGAACAGCTGTTACCTAATGAGATTATATGCCCCAATGATACCGATGGCGTGAAGTGTATTGATTGTGGGTTGTGTGACGGTGCAGGGGATAAACCTAATATTGCTATACTGGCGCATGGTGCGCTTGCAAAACGATACAATGAGAAGTATGAAAAGATCAATGTGATTAATTTATAACTGAGTTATAAGGAGTAATACAATGAAAAACAATGACGATAAATGGGAGTTGATAATTCTATCGGGTCTGATATTATTATCAGTGATGGTGGTATCATATAGAACAGGAGTGATGTTGTTATGATGTATTCAGTATGGGTAGGTGGCGTTGAAGTTGGCGCGCATCTAATGTATAAAAAGGAAGCCGAACGTATAGCTAAGATGTGGCGCGATGATGGCTATGATGATGTACAGGTGATGAGTTATGAGGGCTATACTAATTAAGATGTGGCGGGTATGGGTGAAAGCATTGGGCGAGAAGGCGGGTGCGAGTAATCGAGAAGCTGATTATATTGCGATGGTGCGTAGTATAATTGTAGGGTTGAACTTTATTACCTGTTTGTTTATAATCGCAGGTGTAATACATAATTGGTAGGAGAAAACTAATGAAACCTTTTGGTGATGTTGATGATGTAATAATCAAGGCGTGTCGTGAGTCTGATAATCTAGGCAATCCGATGTGGCTTGAAGACTTAATTGATGTGGCGATTGATCATGCTCCAGAGTTGTTGGATTCTGAGGAGTGGCTCGCGCTAATGAATAAACTTAAAGAGGAGAAGTACTGATGGACTATCCAGATTTGAGATATACAGTGTATGTGGATAAGGCGCAGGTAGAGGGTCGCGCTCTGACTAAACATGAGGCTGAAAGTGTAGCTGATTATTATGAGGGTCAGGGCTATGAAGATGTTCAGGTGTATGATTTAATTTTACAGGAGATAGTGTGATGGAAAAGGCACATAGAAATCTGGTGCAATGGGGCATCAGGCAGGGCTACACCATCGAGGTATGGGGTGAAGATGAATATCTTGATTACTCAGGCACTGACTTTGATGAGGCTATCGAGAATGTCGAGGCATGTGATGGTGGTACTATATATCTAACGACTGTTGATGGTGAGCATGTCGCAGGGTTCAGCTATATATTTGACTACGATCAAGAGGCTGAAGATACCATCAATGATTGGGGTATTAATCCAGTGAGTGAGGAATGGTGTGAGCATTACACTAACCCTCCAAAGCCGTTTGAAGTTTCACCTGTAAGTAGAGAAAGTATTGCTGATGAAGACGATGTGGACTTTGGGCATTATGGTTGTCAAAACTTTCCCTGCTGTGACCTTTATGGTTGTGGTGGATAATTTAACTAGAGGAGAATGACGATGGAATTTATTAATATGTTTGACAAGTTTATAAATGAGAGGGTGGGCGATCTTGAATCCAGAATAGATGATGAGGTTAGGTCATTAGCCGCTGAGAATGAAGAGCATAGACAAAGAATCCGCGATCTTGAATTTAAAGTTGATGGTATAAAGGAGAATGACGATGGAATTTATTAATATGTTTGACAAGTTTATAAATGAGAGGGTAGCTAAGGCTATCGAGGATCAGGTCAACCTACACGAGCGTGATGCCAACCGCATTGCTAACATAGAGCGTAAGTTGTTAACGCTGTCAGGTGATTTTGAAACGCGAGTGGGTGGTATGGAATGCCAAGTTGATGATATAGAGGAGAAGTTTGGTGTTGATGTTCAGGACTATATCAAGGAGTATTTTAATACAGCACGTATTAAAGTAACGATTGACAAAGAAGTAATATAGTAGTTGACAGCTTCCCTTAATTATCTTACTATAGGGGAGATCTAATTAGGTACGGGTAATGTAACAGGAGAATGATAATGATAGTGTTTAGATATAGAAGTAAGAAAGAGTTGAAAGAGAACATCGGCAAGCCGTTAAAGTATTTAGAGACTAGTTTGTTTGGTGAGGAGTATGTCAGCGATGGTATGTTAACTGGTGCTAATCGCCCACATATAACTGGTCTGGGTCGAGAGTTCTTTGCTCAGGTAACTATGGAAAATGATTTGATTAAGGCGGTGAAATAATGGATATGCCAATTATATTTCAGTATTACAGCAGGGCTAAGGCTGAGGCTACTTTCCCTCTCATTGAGGCTGACTCTACTGAGTCTGATATTAAAGAGTCTGCTTGGTTGTATTCTCTCGACCTGATGAATCGAGACCCAGAGGTTTTGTCTGAGGCTTTTATAGGAGAGTATCTGGATACCCTCGATGATATACGACACTATCACAGTGAGGTTATACAGGCTCTAGCTGATGAGGATTATGTAACTATGGGTAAGCTAGTGGAAGATGCTGTAGGTGGTCTTATCAATCGCACAGTGGACTACATTGAAGAACACATTAATAATCTCAAGGGAGACTGATATGAGTAAGGCATTGTATAATGAGTTGATGGAAGCTATCAAGTTGTCTATGGATATAGTGGAAAGCTTTGAAGATGAGATGTTGTTATATAATCTAACGTGTGAGTTGTCTCAAGCTTACCCTCTATTACGGGAAACAGGTTGATGAACAGCGGATGGGCTAAGACTCATCATGCTTGCGAGATGTGTAGCAGTAGCGATGGTGCATCAACCAATCATGATGGGTGGACTACATGCTTTAGCTGTGGTGAGCGTTATAAGTCTGGTGAGAATTATAACTCAGTTATAACAGAAGATATAGGAGTGGTAAGTATGGAAGTAGGTAGAGGTAGGCATCAAATGATTCGTAGTATCACTCAGAATACCTGTGAGCGTTATGGTATCAGTGTAGATGGCGATGATATTATATTTGAGTATCGTGATAAAGACTCTTTGGTCTGCGCTCAAAAGGTTAGGATAGGTAGTAAAGAGAACCAACGTAGCTTTGGCGTATGGGGTGAGGGTGTCTTGTTTGGACAGCACTTGTTTCCTAAAGGCGGTAGGTATCTGACTATCACTGAAGGTGAGTTCGATGCGGCTAGTGCATATCAAATGAGTGGTAGTAAGTATGCATCTGTATCGATAAAGAACGGAGCGCAGTCAGCACTCAAGGATTGTAAGGCTCAGTATGAATGGATAGATAGTTTTGACAATGTAATCATCTGCTTTGACTCTGATGAGGCAGGACAGTCTGCCGCCAAAGAGGTAGCTTCACTGTTCGCAGGTAAAGCTAGAGTTGTCAAGCACCACCCTGATTTCAAGGATGCTAACGAGTATCTTGAGAGGTGCAGGGCAGATGACTTCAAGTCTGCATGGTGGGCGGCTGAGATACATACGCCTGATGGTATCATTGCAGGTAAGAGTCTATGGGAAGCTGTCAATCAGCCTGTAGAGAAAGCATCTGTGCAGTATCCGTGGAATGGTCTCAATGATCTGACCTATGGCATACGTAGCTATGAATTAGTCACTCTGACAGCAGGTAGTGGTGTTGGTAAGAGTCAGGTGATGCGTGAGGTGCTGTATCATGTGTTGCAGAACACAGAAAGTAACATAGGCTGTATATTCTTGGAAGAATCAGTCACTAAGACTGCTCAGTCGCTGATGTCACTGCACTCAGGTAAGCGATTGCATATTCCGACAGTGGAATCGACTGAGGAAGAGAGGCGTGATGCATTTAACGCTACGCTAGGCTCTGATAGGCTGTTCTTCTACGATCACTTTGGTTCTACCAGTGTTGAGAACATTGTAGGTCAGGTTAGGTATCTATCTAAGGCTCATGACTGTAAGTATGTGTTCCTAGATCACCTGTCCATCATTGTATCTGCTCAGGAGAATGGTGATGAGCGTAAAGCTATCGATGAAGTGATGACTAGGCTTCGTATGTTGACTCAAGAGACAGGTATTGCCTTGTTCCTAGTGTCACACCTTAGAAGACCCGCAGGTAAAGGTCATGAAGAGGGCGCGGCAACTAGCTTATCTGACTTACGTGGTTCTGCCAGTATTGCACAGCTATCTGATATCGTGCTTGGCTTCGAGCGTAACGGACAAGCTGAGAGTGTTGAGGATAGGAACACCACCTACATCAGAGTGCTTAAGAATCGATTCAGTGGTGAGACAGGACTAGCTACAGCGGTCTCCTATGATCAAGACACTGGTCGAATGTCAGAAGTAATAATAGAGGAAGAAGTGTTATGAGATGCGCGGCATGTAATGTAAAGATGTCTGAGTTTGAGATGCTTATGAAAGCTCCAGACAGCGGAGAGTTTGCAGACCTATGTGGAGTATGCTATGCTATAGCCTATGATTTCGAGGATAAAGCAGAGAGCATAGATAATATTATAGGAGGCATCAAAGATGAGCAAGATAGGTGACGTTATTATAACACTGGAGGATTACGGATATGATTACAATAGACTTGGAAACAAATCTTTCGCACAATACGATATGGTGTGCAGGGGTTCAGAAGCACACAGAAGATACAGCAACTCTGACATTCGACAGCGAGCCGTTGAATCAGATGTTATCTACTGCCGATGGGTTAGTGGGTCACAATATAATCTTCTTCGATCAGCCAGTCTTAAAGACCTGTTGGCAGGTTGATGTAGATGTACCTGTCTGGGATACACTTGTCATGGCTAGGCTGTTAGACCCTACACCTGTAGGTGGTCATAGTCTCAAGGAATGGGGCAAGCGTATTGGTATAGGTAAGATGGACTTCGATGTCGAGGACTTCGATGGTGGTTATACTGATGAGATGGGTGAGTACTGTCAGCGTGATGTTGAGGTTACTACTAAGCTGTACAAGTATCTCAAGACTAGCCTTAAGAAGAAAGGCTTCAGTGATCTATCTATAAAGCTAGAGCATGAGGTAGCAGAGATCACAGCACAGCAGGTTGCTAATGGATTCAAGCTAGATGTACCTGTAGCTACACAGTGGCAGACTGAGATGTCAGATAGGATTGATGAGATATCGTCAGAGTTACAGGAAAGGTTTCCACCTATCGTTACCATACGTGTCAGCGAGAAGACAGGTAAGCGACTCAAGGATAGTGTTGAGCAGTTTAACGTAGGCTCTCGACAGCAGATTGCTAAGAGGTTGTCTAAGCTAGGTGTCAAATGGAAGAAGAAGACTCCAAGCGGTGCGCCTATGGTAGATGAGAGTACACTGGCAGAGATTGACTTGCCTGAAGCTAAGTTATGTGCAGAGTATCTTGGACTGGTTAAGCTTAAGGGTATGGTAGATAGTTGGCTCAAGTATGTAGACCCTGAGACACATCGCATTCATGGCTACGTCAATAGCTGTGGTGCTGTGACAGGTAGAATGACGCATAATAAACCGAACCTCGCGCAGATCCCTAGCTTAAAGATTGCTAGAGAATGCTTCACTGTAGAGGATGGTAATGTTCTAGTTGGTTGTGATGCTAGTGGTCTGGAGTTACGATGCTTGGCTCACTACATGAATGATGATAATTACACTAAGCAGATACTTGAAGGTGATATTCATTCGTTCAATCAACATGCGGCAGGATTACCTGAACGCTTCATGGCTAAGACAATGATCTATGGTCTCATCTATGGTGCGGGTGATGCAAAGCTTGGACAGATTGTGGGTGGTGGTGCTAAAGAGGGTAAGAAGATACGTGACACATTCCTTACTCAGCTACCTGCATTGCGTAAGCTTATCGAGAAAGCTAAAGGTATTGCTCAACGTACTAAGCGTATCAATGGTATCGATGGTCGTATGATTAAGGTTGACGAGGACTATAAGGTACTCAACAGATTGCTTCAGAGTTGTGGTGCTATCGTCATGAAAGTAGCTGTGCGTAACTGCTGTCACAAACTAGATGAGCTTGGTATATTCTACAAGCTAGTCGCTCAGGTACATGATGAGGTTCAGATAGAAGCACGACCAGAAGATGCTGAAGTTGTTGGTCAAGTAGCAAGACAAGCAATCATAGATGCAGGTGTCGAGCTTAATATGAGGTGTCCTATGGATGCAGAGTACCGAATAGGTGCTAACTGGAGTGGTACTCATTAAATTAATTTACTTAAAGACTTTACAGGAGGTTAAATACATGCTATAATATTACTATATAGTTAAATAAATAATTAAATATCAATAAATTACATTCAATGTATTAATAGTTATACAACATAATCTTAATAGTTAAACAACAGAGAGTAATAATTATGGAAACTAAACCAGTAGTAGTATCATGTGAACTTCATTGGCCATTCCTGAACAAGCCTAACGATATGTCAGGTAAGTATCAGGTGGATGTTAGCAAGCTATCCTCAAAGGCAGTGGATGCTCTGTCTAACATGGGCATTGCAGTTCGTAACAAAGGTGATGATCGCGGTAACTATATCACTGTTAAGTCAGTCAACCCAATTAAACCTGCGTTCGCAGACATGGATGATATAGACTCAGGACTCATAGGTAATGGCACTAAGGCTAACGCGGCTATCAAGCCATATCATTGGGACTTTAAAGGCAAGCAGGGTACTTCACCTAGTCTAGCCAAGCTTCTGATTACAGAGGTAGCTGTCTACGATAAGGATGGCGATGGTGGTGGTGTAGATATGGATGATGTAATCTAATGTTACTCATCGATGCCGACATCTTAAGTTACAGGATTGGTTATGCCTGTAAAGATGAGACAGTAGAGACAGCGTTCTCTCAGTTGAATAACTTAGTGTTGGATATCTTGGTAAGGGGCTGTGATGATGCAGTCCCCTATCAACTCTACCTAACAGGCAAAGGTAACTTCAGGAATGCACTTGCCACAATACAACCCTACAAAGGAACACGAACATCTGAGAAGCCCTCCCACTTCTATGCGTTAAGAGATTACATGACAGAGAAATGGGATGCTATAGTTGTCGAGGGACAGGAAGCTGACGATGCCATTGCTATCGAAGCTACGACTCAAGGCAAACATACAGTTATTGCTAGTGTAGATAAAGACTTCCTTCAAGTACCTTGCAGACACTTCAACATCAATAAACGCGAGTGGTCTGAGGTTAATGAATGGCAGGGACTTTACTTCCTATACAAGCAGATGCTTACAGGTGATAGGGTAGATAACATACAAGGGTGTGTTGGTATTGGCGAAGTTAAAGCAACCAAAGCATTAGAGTGGTGTGAGACAGAAGAGGATTTATATCAGGCTGTAGTGACCTGTTACAAGGGTCATGTAGAGGGAGTATATGAGAACGCAAGACTGCTCTTCCTACGCAGATATGAGAATGAATGGTGGGTTGACCCTGTAGCACGTAAGCAGGACTACAACTCAAAGAACCCTATTGCTGTATCACCACCTCAACCACCTACTAGCGCAGACATTGATGCTAAAGACAAGCTTCAAGTGAGGGTAGGTTAATGGCTAAGAAACCTAGAGTACCACGTACAAGAGCAGGAGGTAAGTGGACAGAAGCACGTTACTGGGGATTCATACGTTCAGCACTAAGAGAAGCGAACCGCAGATTCCCACCACGTTATGCCGCCAAAGCACTGGCTAAGAAAGCAGTAGTTGGTGAGCGACACCGCTTCGAGTTCCAATGCGCTTGCTGTAATGAGTGGTTCAAAGATAAGGAAGTTCAAGTAGATCACATAGTACCTGCGGGTACACTACGCAAGTATGATGACCTTCCTAAATTCGTAGAGAATATGTTCTGTGAGGTTGATGGACTACAGGTGTTATGTAAACCTTGCCATCAGAAGAAGACCAACGCAGAGCGTGAGGAGCGAAAAGCAAATGACAGTTAGACACTTAGTAATACCAGACACCCAATGTAAACCAGATCAATCTTATGACCATCTTGAATGGGCAGGTAAGTATGCCGCATCTAAGAAGCCAGAAGTTATTGTTCATCTTGGTGATCACTGGGATATGCCTAGCCTATCAATGTATGATGTAGGTAAGAAGTCATTCGAGGGCAGACGTTACACCAATGACATAGAAGCAGGGCATCGAGGTATGGAAGCCTTTCTAAAACCCATCAGAGATGAGCAGAAAAGGTTACGTCAGAACCGAAAGAAAGTATGGAATCCTAGAATGGTATTCCTTGTTGGTAATCATGAACAACGTATCGAGCGAGCCATTGAAAACGATGCCAAGCTAGATGGACTTATCGGCTATGAAGACTTTAAGCTTGACGAGTATGGTTGGGAAGTGTATGACTTTCTAGAACCTGCGATCATTGATGATGTAGCCTACTGCCATTACTTCACTAGTGGTGTCATGGGTAGACCAGTAAGTAGCGCACGATCAATGCTTACTAAGAAACATCAGAGCTGTATCATGGGACATGTTCAGGATAGAGAGTGTGCTTATTCTAAGAAAGCAGATGGCACTAGAATCACTGGCTTGTTTGCAGGTATCTATTATGCTCACGATGAGGACTATCTAAACCATCAGACTAACGGCAGTTGGAGTGGAATCTGGATGCTCCATGAGGTCAACAAAGGACAGTTTGACGAGATGCCAGTATCAATGTCCTACTTGGAGAAGAAGTATGGCACTAACATTTAAAGACTTATGCGAACGTCTTGCCCACCTAGACGAGATCACACTGCTAGAGGTATTGGATATAGCTAGTGAAGACCTTGTTGATAAGTTTAAGGACAAGATCGAAGAACGCTATGAAGAACTTGAGGAGGAATTAGAATGAGTATCAACGATGCAACACCAGAGCAGTGGGATAAAGCAAGCCACTCTGCCGCCCTCTTAAGCTACAGGAACATGGCTGAGAAAGAAGCAAGTAAGATAGACGAGATGGTAGAAGAGCCGCCTCATTACAACATGGGAAGTATCCAGTGTATTGATGCTATCGAAGAGTCTATGGGTTCAACATCCTTTGAGGGCTATCTAAAAGGTAATGTCATTAAGTATCTCTGGCGTTATAATTATAAGAAGAAACCACTGGAAGATTTAAAGAAAGCTCAATGGTATCTTGACAAACTAATAGAACAAAAGGAATCAACATGAATATAATAGATGGAAAGTTTAGTGACAAGAAAGATCGTAGTACTACCTTAGAGAAACTACAGTCAGCTATCGATAGTATGCAGATAGCAGAGTCTGATGCTGATACAGAGTTTGCTCTTGTTGTATTTAACCCTGATGGTTACACCACAGTAGGTACTAGTATGAGTATCATGGAAACTGTGTTCATGTTAGAAGCCGCTAAGATGGGGCTAATGACAGGTGACCCTGAAGACTCCACGACACTACAATAGGGGGTCACTATGTCAGGTAAAGGAAGTAGCCCTAGACCAATACCAAACCCAGAAACATTTGAGAATAACTGGGATGCAATATTCAATAAGGCTAACGTAAAAGATCATTCAGATGAAGAGTTAGAGAAAGAAAAGAAATCTAAAAAGGTAAAGAAATAATGGACGTATACCAGAGTTATATTCACAAGAGCAGGTACGCTAGATACATACCAGAGAAACAAAGACGAGAGACTTGGGATGAGACAGTAGATAGATACATCTCATACTTCAAGAACAGAGGTAGCCTTGATGATAAGACAGGTGAGGAGCTAAGAGAAGCTATCACAAACTTAGAAGTCATGCCCTCAATGAGAGCCTTGATGACAGCAGGTGAAGCACTAGACAGAGACAACGTAGCAGGATTCAACTGTAGCTACCTGCCTATTGACCACCCTAAAGCATTCGATGAGATGATGTATATCTTAATGTGTGGTACTGGTTGTGGCTTCAGCGTTGAGCGACAGTACATAAACAAATTACCAGAAGTATCAGAGGACTTCCATGCCACAGAAACAATCATCCACGTTGCCGACTCTAAGATTGGATGGGCTAAAGCCTACCGTGAACTTATCACAATGCTCTATAGTGGTCAAGTTCCTGAGTGGGACTTATCTAGAGTTCGTCCTGCGGGGACAGTGCTTAAAACCTTCGGAGGTAGAGCAAGTGGCGCAGAGCCTTTGGAAGACCTCTTCAAGTTCACTGTTGAAGTCTTTCGGTCTGCCGCAGGTAGAAAACTCTCTTCCATCGAATGCCACGATATCTGCTGTAAGATTGCACAAATCGTCATCGTTGGAGGAGTCAGAAGATCGGCTCTTATCAGTCTCAGTAACCTCACCGATGACCGCGTAAGACGAGCCAAGACAGGACAGTGGTGGTTAGACAATCCTCAGCGTGGTCTCGCTAACAACAGCGCATGTTACACAGAGAAGCCTGACTTTGAGGCTTTCTTAAACGAGTGGTCTAGCCTGTATGAAAGTAGAAGCGGTGAGCGTGGTTTCTTTAGTCGAGTAGCTAGTCAGAAACAAGCGGCTAAGAATGGAAGACGAGACCCTGAGCATGACTTCGGTACTAACCCATGCAGTGAAATCATATTAAGACCTAACCAATTCTGTAACCTCTCTGAAGTAGTAGTAAGATCAGATGATACAGTAGCAACACTAAAACGAAAGGTACGTCTTGCCAGTATACTAGGAACACTGCAAGCCACCTTAACTGACTTTAGATATCTAAGAAAGAAATGGCAACAGAACACTGAAGAAGAAGCATTGCTTGGCGTATCGATGACAGGCATACAAGATTGTAAACTAACTAACGGAGTAAAGAATGGACTACCTCAACTACTTGAAGACCTTAAAAACGAAGCTGTTATCACTAACAAAACGTGGGCTAGAAAGCTTGGCATCAAGCAATCAGCGGCAATTACTTGTGTTAAACCTAGCGGGACTGTTAGTCAGCTTGTCGATAGTGCTAGTGGCATCCACGGACGTTTCTCGCCTTATTATATTCGGCGTGTTAGGGCTGATGTTAACGACCCTCTATGTAGCGTACTCAGAGATGCAGGAATAGAATCAGAAGTAGACAACAGGTCTCCATCAACACTGGTGTTTAGCTTCCCTCAGAAAGCACCTAAAGGAGCAGTGATGTCTGCATCACAAACAGGAATGGAACAGTTGGAGTTATGGGATGTTTATCAAAAACACTGGTGCGAACATAAACCGTCTGTTACTGTCTACTATCGCGATAGTGAGTTCCTTGATATTGGTAGTTGGCTTTACAATAATTTCGATACTTGTAGTGGCGTATCGTTCTTGCCATTCAGCGAACACTCGTATGAGCAAGCACCTTACGAAGAAATCAATAGAGAACAGTACACAGAAATGAAGAAGAAAATGCCTAAGAGCATCAGTTGGGATATCACAGAACACAGTGACACCACTGAAGGAGCGCAAACATTAGCTTGCACTGGAGGAGCATGTGAGATTTAACTAGGCAAAACAAAGCCCCTATACCAAACGGCATAGGGGCTTTTTAGTGTATCCTTACTTCTTGATAGTCTGTGCTATCTTCTCACCACTTCGACCTACGACATAACCGCCGAGACCTAATTGTAAAAGCATCCATGCTTCATCCCTGAGAGGGGTTGCTAGTAGTCCTAGCGAATCACCTACAGCAAGTACTAAGAAAGTCAACATCGTTAGCGGTCTCCAAGAAGATGCTAACAAGTTACCTGAACTAGCCTCACTATTTACTATATTGGCACGAGCAGTTAACGCTTGTGTCTCGTAATCAAATACCTGTTGCATCGCCACCGCCTGTACTTCTAGCATTTTAGTCTTAGCGTTTAAGCGTTCCTCATCTGACGTATGTAGATCGTCAACTAAGTTAGCCGCAGGTTTGAATATGTTTGCAATTAAATCTGTTACACCAATCATTATAAATCCTCAGATAGTCCTGCAAGAAGAGGGAAGCCTCTCACTGCATCTTTAAATACTTTACCCATCACATCCTCTGGTGGTAATGTACCTGATAATATAGCGTTAACACCACCCATTAGATCGTTAAACTTCGATGCTGTCGGGCCGAGAAGGACGGTAGTAGGGTCAACGCCCCAGTTACTAGCACGTAGAGGATCAACCGCAAACGACAAACCACCAATGTAAGTTACCGCAGACAGAATATGGTCAATAGCCTCTCTGTCTTCCCACTTCTCAATGTCACCTGTCTTCGCAAACTCACGTAGTGCAGATGCCATAATCTGAGTTGCTAACATCATGCCAATGTAAGGTGCAATCACTGCCGCTTGTCTTAGCTTGTCCTCAGTTGTACCGTTAGCGACCATCTGGTTATACCAACCTTTCATCACTACGTTGTTGAACACAATAGCAAACGACTTAAGCTGTCCTATTAGCTTGAATCTCTCATCAGACATCCATGCAGGTTTCTGTACCATACGAGGTCTCATCACAGTGTCTTCTACTATGTTAAGCACACCCATCTTAAACTGATTTCTATAGTAGCTATCTTTCTTACCACCACGTAGATGCCAGTTGTAAGCTTCGTTGACATCAAGACCTGCCTGTGCAAACTTATCGCTAATACGTATTTGTTCTTCTATGTTACCAGTGTTTCTCGCTTCAGTGTATACCTCAAGGTCTGCTCTAAACGCTTGTTCACCTAAGATAGCCGCTGTCATACGTAATGCTTCTGTCCACTGAGGTGTACCTGTCATATTGTAGAAGAAGTTCTCAAAGTTACTAATTCTCCCACCAATCTCATTGTCACCCATACGTGCAGATGCAGTGTTCTTTAACTCATAAAGACTGATACCTAAATCACCTATGATATCTTGCTCAATAAGGTTTGAAGCCTCTTGCATTGACAAGCCACGACCGTGTTTAAACTGTTGCTTAACAATCTTAGCACTAATCTTACCTGCTAATGCAATAGCCTTACCTGTTTGTCCTGTTCTAGAGCCTACAACGAACACCTCAGCCAAAGAAGGAAGAAGTGAGAGGGGTAGTAGCGTTGCAGATAAACCCGCTCTAATCGCATTCTGAGCCGTTCTAAGACCATCCCCTTTAGAGGTGTCTAAGTTACGCTTAGGGATACGCTGAGATAGATTCATTGCATCAGCCATCTCTCTCAATGCGGCTTCAGCATCAAACCTCTTACCTTGATTCTGAGCATCTTCAATTACTTCATAAAGCTCTTTGTAAAACAACTCACCCTCTGAGCCAAATGTCTTAGCATGTCCTAGTCTTTCTGACATCATATCATAGTAAGAGAATACAGCTTCTTGAACGCTAGTCTTAGGGTCAAGCCAGTTGCTCCAGAAGTCTTGAGGTAACTCAGCCAACATACGATGTGTTTCAACAGCGTTCTGCTTGTTTACTTTAGCACCTGATGTAAGCCCACCTCTACCTACTCTGCCTTCCATACCTTTAGCAACAATCTTCATTGCCTTCTCGTAGGCTTTCTTCTTAGACAGTCCTTCTTTCTCTTGTATCTCTTTAGCCTTAGCATCTACATCTGTCTTAAATGTATTAGCTACCTTGATATCAGTCTCATTACCAAAGTGTTCAAAGCCTTGCTCTTCAATTCTACCTACGTAAGCTTCGATCTTGTCTCTAGTAAGGTCTAATCCTTTAGCTTCAGCTACCGCTACAGCTTCGTTAATAAACTCTGTACGATTAGTCTTTATCTTCTTGTAGTCTAGTCTGCCTAGTAGTGGGAAGTAAGAACCACCTTCAAACAAAGTAGCATCGATGCCTAGGGTCTTTAAGTCATTCTTAATTGTCAAGTCTAAGAACGTAGCTAGTTGATTAGATGCTTGCTTCTGCTGTTTGTTTAGATTAGCATACGCTTCATTCTTTAAATCCTTAGCCTCTTTACTATCTTCTGGCATGACACGATGATCATGTACAGCTTGAGCTTCTTCCTTGCTCAACTCCATGAAGTCTCTAACGCCTTTGTTGTACGTGGTCTTGTACTGCATAGCATTAAAGTGTACAGGCACTACGCCTATTCTACGACCAAAGTCACCAGTAGTTTGGTTAAACTTAGCCGCTAACTCTCTAGCTTTAGGTGTGTTTATTCTTCCTACAAACTGTGCAGGTTTATCACCAAGTATAGGAGCTAATAGTCTGTTGTATAAGTGTGCAAACCTTGTTTCAGTTACTGGAATCTTTTCATAGTTCTTTTTCCAATATCCATCCTTTGCATCCCACTCTAGAATACCCTCATCAATCTGCTTTGCCATAGAAAGGTCAGCATTCTTTCTAGCCTTATTCATAACACTACTACCTACCCCAAAAGGTAAGCCTAAGATACCACCAATAAGACCCTCAACAGCAGACTCTTTCATAGCCTCTTCGATGTCAAGCTCATCCCAGTAGTTTGTAGCATTACTTGCTTTAAGAGTTGTAGTGAAATCCTGAACAGCTTCAGTAGCGGCAGAAGAAACTACAGCAGTACCAACGATTCTTCCTGTTGAGATTCCTTCCCCTACTCTTTCACGTATATAGTTAGCCGAGTCTTTCCTGCTACCTGCATTCAACGCTTTCTTAACTTCAGGTGTAATCTGCTTCAAAGCAGGAGACATAGCCTTGATAAACTTAGAGGCGGCAAAGGGTTCTAACGCACCTAGCGCAAGACCAGTACCAACGTCCGCTAGAGAAGCATTGTAAGCTTCGTCCATGTCTTCTGCTTTAAGACCAATGTCACCAATGTTCATCAACCCAGAGGTAAGCCCACCTGCAACTAATGCACCTGCTGTACCTGATGCACCTACTAAAGGAGCTACAGGAGCGGCTAGTAACGAGGGCAAACCTACACCAACTGTACCTACGCCTCTAGCAACTTGATCTAGTAAACCTCTGAAAGAAAACTCACCATCTTCATATAGCGGATGAGCAGTAACACTCTCCACATCACGCATGTTCTCGTTCTTACCATCGACCATAGCCTGACCGAAAGCACTATCTGCAAAACCAAACGATTCAGCCAACGACTGACCGCCACGATATAATAGAGCCTGTCCTAAATCGACACCTGCTCCTACTTGATCACCTAATCCATCAGGTCTGCGTTCTACGCTCTGATTAAATTGTGCATCAGACATATCCCACAGAGCATCAAAGTCTATGGTTTCTGACATTATAGTTTTCCTTGTGATATATCTGCTAGTACTGATCTTATCTTGGTACGGTCAACATCAGGCTTACCTACGTCATACCATGAAGTAGTATTATCTATTAAAGAATCAAGAAGATTAGATTTCGTGTTAGAATCATAGTTAACAAAAGCACCTTCTGTTTCAGCGAATATAGTAGAGGCAATACCTTTTGATTCATCAGACGGCACACCCTTACCTTCAAGACTAGCCGCTAGGTCACTTATCTTAGAGGTATAATTCTTAAACCTGTTGTCTACGTTCTGAAGCTTCAACACCTCAAGAGCCATAAGCTTATCTTTGTATGCCTTATCTTGCTCTGCTTTACTGCTTGCTTTCTTAGCTCCAAGACCTGCCTGTAACGCAACACCTAAGTTCTCAAAAGTACCACGACCACTACCTGCATTAGCTAACATAGCCGCACCCATAGCCATCAAGTCTACTCTACTCTCAAGAGCATCAAACCAGTTCTTGTCTCTCTCACCTGTGCCACCTTCAGCATCAATATCAGCAGTAGACATACTTTTATCTACAATAGGAGGAGTAGAAACAACAGCTTCATCACCATCTAAACCATAAGGGTCTTCGTCTTCTACAAAAGGAACATCAGGTGGTACGTAATTAGGATTAAAGTAAGAAGCCGCTTTCTGTCCAAACTCTATTACTTCTGGTGCAACCTCTCTTTGGGCTATACCTTGTACTTCACCTGTAGGCACTCCTGCAAAAGGATCATTGTTTGTTACGCCTCTAGACATATTCTGAAAGAACTTGATAGTATTACCAACAGCCTCTGGCATACTAGGATTAGCAGTGTCAGGGTTACTTTGTATCTGCGCTCTAGGCATATCAGCAGTTGGAGGTAAAGATGCATTAGCTACGTTATTTACGCCTCTACCTAATAATGCAAAAGGACTATTAGACTGCTGAAGAGTCTGTCTCATAGCTTCTCGTTGAGGATCACCAGAGACTCTAGCTTGGAAGTCTCTGTATGCTTGCATGATATCACTCATATTATCTTACTCCAGTATTCAGTAGCTGAGGTTGCTGTGGTTGTTGCTGTTGCATTGCCGCAAGCTGTTTATCTATATATGATTGTAGAAGATCAGCTTCACGATTACGTCTAGGAAGTAGCTCTTCATTTGTCCATTCGTCAGGGTCACGTA
>Ga0209092_10001599_pt1 | contig 21750 bp, 10 predicted proteins | sample FraStrMetagenome_FD_187446 | JGI IMG/M metagenome (GOLD analysis project Ga0209092, IMG submission 187446) | Marine eukaryotic phytoplankton communities from Arctic Ocean - Fram Strait ARC3M Metagenome (SPAdes) (version 2) | ecosystem: Environmental > Aquatic > Marine > Oceanic | place: Fram... | reverse complement strand
AAAGATTATGACATGATTGACACAGCACGAAAGACCTATGCATTTAAATTCAGTAGGAAGATTTAAGTCTTGATGGCCCAAATGTGACGACCTGTAACAATTTATACCTAAATTCAAATAGTGTGCTTCAAAATTCGTTTTTGAAGAAAAATATATGTAATCGCAATTTTTATGATAAGAAGCGTATTCGAGGCGAAGTAAAGAAGTAATGGTAAAGCCATGCCATGAAAATATGCAAGATGATCTTTAACTCTTCAATCTATTCGTTGGTATTCGTCAACAAAATCAACTGCAATATGTATACAATTTGATTTGATTGTACAAAAGTGCTCACTTTTCTATTCTGACAACAATGGAACCACAAAAAAACTTCCATATGCTACGATAGAAGAATAAGCAACTATGAACCAAGCCACACAACTACTATGATTCAATCTATTGGTATGTATGCTTCGTCGAGATTTTGGGCTGGACACATGAGGAAGCATCTGGAATGCGAATAATTCAGATAAAATGATAATTTCTTTGATGATAATAATGTTATAATGCCTCAAGCAATCATTGGGCACCTCTGAAATCAGAAATCAGAAACGAAAAATAAATAATTGCGCCCGTATTTCATTCCATCAACAACAGCAGTCATCGTAAAATTGTCACAATATTTAATAAAGTTAATCTCTAGTAAACATGAATGTCAATGAATCAATGTTAATTATTTGATGAAATCACTGTTGCTGCTTCCCTTATTCTTAGTAACTGCCATCTTACGATACTCTATTTGGATGCATTACTTCTGAAGTTACTTTGATGCATTATTTTTTCTACAAGAATAAAATATGCAATCACAGGTGCTTAAGGTGGTGACCTTTTCTATAACCATTTGAAATGTATTGTCTGGGTGTGAAATATGAAACGCATTCATTTGCATGTACTACAACTTTAGATATTTGTGGTGCATTCGGTAGATATCATTACGTTGTCGTTGGAAGTATTCCAGCTTTTATAGGAGTTAGTTTATGCGGTGAGTTAGATATTAAAGATAATGTCCAGCTGCCGATATTTGTCTCATGATTCAGTCATTGAATGGAATGTAGGAGGTGCTAGATTTTTCGTTGTTCGATTTTCACTTTCTTTTGCAGATATGACCATAGGAGTAGAGCTAGAAGGAGGACTATTGGTGGGATTGAAGCTTGGAGAATGTACTAATTTTTGGAGTGCGAGTCCTATAAAATAGAACGAGTCACAAAAAAAAACTCGATGCAATGGCTTGCTCATAGATTTGAAACAATATAATAAAGTACTACTACAAGCCTTGAAAAGGGAACTTATCTACATGGAAATAGCATATAATGATACCATTCACTCCTTCTCCTTTTCCAAAGCTTTCCACTGCCTCAATACTTCATACATCACTACTGGTGCGCTTGCAGCAATGTTCAAACTATTTTTGGCACCAAACATGGGAATTTCAACAACTAAGTCCAACATGTCCATAATCTCTGTATCAACTCCGCTAACCTCGTTCCCCAATATCAAGTATGTGCCGTTTTCTTCTTGTTTATATGTGATCGCAGTGCTTGTATAAATCTGACTTCTTTCTGTAGTTTCCATTCCTACCAACATAACATCCCCTTCCTCTCGTAGTGTTTCAATTGCCTCTACAGTAGTCGCAAAATGTCTAGTAGATACAGCCTTATCCGCACCTAATGCACACTTGGATAGCTTTTCCCTTCCACTACCGCTGGGGTGGGGAGTAATTCCTGTCGTTATTATTTCTGTACATCCACAGGCATCTGCAGTACGAAAAATGGATCCTACATTAAAGGCACTCCGAACATTGTCCAAGATTAAACTTAATGGAAATTGTGTTGTTTGATTGTTGGCAAAAATCTCACCATCCTTATCATTAGCATTTTGACTTCTACGATGAGCATCTAAATGACGTACCCAATCTGCTTCTTGACTTTTATGGCGTTTCATTAAGAAATCAATTTGTCTTGCCGTTCTAGTCGCTGCCACTTCCAGGTTTTCATGTGGATTTTTGGGTGGGTATTTTAAAAAACTTCTATAGGTGCGTATAGCAGGTTTTCCAAATTGGGGGTCGTAGCCATCAGTGGTGGTAAGGGACCTAGTGGCTGCATCTGCGAGTGAATCTGGGTTTATGTTTTTGGAGATTATTTGCAATTGTGTGTGGAGGGCATTAATACGGAGTTTCTGAAAATTAGCATTTTTTTCCTGATTATTATTTGAGATTTCTGTGTCAGATTTGGAGGTAGAAAATAAAGCTTTTGAAGAGTGTGGTTGTTTTGTGTGTTTTGTGTGTTTTGTGTGTTTTGTGTGGAAAGGATGAAGTGAATGTAACCGTGAATATAAACGTGAATGTAAACGTGTTGAGGGACAAAGTGAAAACGAAGTTTTGTAAGTAAATGCCATGGTTCGACCTATTATATCATCCTTCTTTGCATTTCCAATTCTATTGGCGTGTATTGCGATGAAAATCAAAAGGAGTTTATGCATGAAAGTAATTAGTATGGTACTTGGATGTTGTTACTTCCTTCACAAGAAAATTTGTTGTGCCATAAAAATAAGATGGATGGTGATGGTAAGCATCTACTATCATTATTTCTGTGATATTTGTGGAATTTCCCTACGGGATCTCATTTATTCGAACTACTATACCGTACATAACCCAATTAATTTGAGATGGAAGAACTCTTGGTATTTATTATTTCAAATAGGCTCTACCTACTAACAATAATGTCCTTAAATCTATTTATTTGACAAACACTGCTGATCAACACAACGACTAACACATACGATAATTGTACGTACCATGCTTACATAAAATTATAGAGAATGGATGTTTGCTGTTTTCCTGACCACAAATAAACTTTCTGTGTTGCGTAAGCACATATATTATTTAGAGGTTCAGACACATTTTTCAATAAAAGATAGATCCATCACACCTCTAATTAAAAGAGGTACATTCTCTACACTATGAAATGACGTATATACTCAATGTTTTGTTTTGGATTGAAACCACATGGCAAACAAATTTTAAATAGATTTACTGACACTCTTTTTTGGCGCGTAACCATTTGATATATTATTATCATTGTGCACAACAAGCATCACGACAAAATTATAAAAACACACAACAATAGAAAAAGCACAGCTGTGAAGGAGGGAGCACAGAAAGCTGTAGCATTCCTATGCCATTTAGAATACAATTTTCACAAGTGCAATAGAGAATTTTAGATCCAACATCCATCACAAAACTGTGCTGAAAAAATGTCCAACAACGAAACAAAAGAGAAAGCAAAGAATGAAAACTCAAATGTGAAGATTGCTGAGTCTGAAACCATGGAAACACCATCAGAGAATTCTATAACACCGACTGCAAACCCAAGCGAAGATTCCAAAAGTCAAACAACTCCAAAAGCAGTATTACTTAAAGATGAAACCAATATAGATGGCGTTATCAAAAAGACTGATATTGTCACACCAAATCCTGCTCTTTCCAAAGCCGATTCTACATCCGGCACTACTGAAGCTACTCCCAAAAAATTGTCCAAATCTGTATTGGAATTACCTGCAACAGCAGGTGCAACTTCAACACTATCTTCCCTATCATTCAATTCGAACAAAGAATCAAATCCAATCATAAATTCAAACAAAATGGAGGTAAAAGCTAAGATAGAGCTAGCACCTACCACGGGCAATGTGGCTACTATTAATCCTCCAACAAATGATATATCTACTTCAATAACTGACTCCAATATGACAAGTGTAAGTAAACCTGTAAATGTTTCAGCTACAACCACCAATATGAAATCAAACACAGCAGCACTAGCTTCATCATCGTCGTCATCAGTGCCACCGCCTTCGAATACGAACATGCCAAAATCTACTACTGCAGATAAATCAGAAGCACTGAAAAGAACTGCAAGCATTAGCAGCAATGCAAGCAAATCTGGAGGAATATCCATTTCCACCAATTGGGAGCAATATAAAAAACGATTCCTCAACCATAGTGATCTCTCCATGGGTCTTGCCGCAGCACAAGAATTGAGGGAACGAATTGAAATCGTCCACAGCACTGAATATTCATCCATACTCAAACATCTTCTAGAGCCATTTACCACCATTATTACAATTCGTACTAGACCCAATCCAAATCCAGAATCTGTCGAGCATTTACTACGCCGTACCATATTAGAAATTATTAGCCGTTTCCCTCAAAATGAAGTTTTGAAACCTCATGCAATATCGTTAGTTAGAGCATCTATGACAGTTTTGCGAATGGACTATGAGGAAAATGCATTGATTGCCTCGCGAATAGTATTTGACTTGCATAAAGCTTACCGCCCTTTCTTAATGGACCATGTTCAATTGTTTTTAGATTTCGTTCATTCATCTTATAAGGAACTTCCCATCTCGGCCAAGACCAATTTTATGACTTTGCGCAAAACAATGATTGGATTAACAATGTCGCCCCGTCCGACGCACAAGCCACAAATGCCGCCATCTCAACCATATCGTCCGCCAGGAGCTCCAAATCCCGTAGCTCCCATACCAACTTCCAACCCTTTGGGTCTAAAACCTCCCTCGACTGCACCTCCCATTCCTATATCCTCTGGAACAACGCAAACAAAAACTTTTCCTGCAGGTGTTTCAAATCCTCCTATCTCTAGTATTCCAAACACTGCACCGATACGTCCGAGTCCTCAACAACCACAACAAGTGCCTTCAAATTTTCCTCCGAAAACAATCCCACCTTCTTCCAGCCCTGTGCCCGTAACTTCTACACTTCCCTCAACTGCTCCAAAACCTACTCAACCCACTCCTCCTGTTCCTTCAGTATCTGCAAAAGCTGCTATAGCTGCAGCTTCGGCATCCATTAAATCACCTTTGAAATCAATTTCCTCCTTTCGAGTATTAACTGAATGTCCATTGACAGTTATGCTGCTATTTCAATTATATCCTCGTTATATCAATAAAAATATTCGAACACTCATTCCATTGATGATGGATTCTCTATCATTACCTCCTCCTCCTCCTTTGCCACAAATTCCACAATCCCAGCATCAACAACAACAACAACAACAGCAGCAGCAGCCAAATCTTCAAAAGGAACAAATTCAAATCCAACAACAAACTCAAAGAATTTACTTTTTACGTTCGCGGGAGTTAGTAGCATGTCAAGTTAAAACACTCTCATTCTTAACTTATCTCCTTCGTGGATTTACGGATCAGATGAAGCCTCATGAGGGTCGCATTGCGCACTCAGTTGTTCAACTTATGAAAACTTGTCCTTCTGATTCCATTAGTACCCGCAAAGAACTCCTTGTTGCAACCCGTCATATCCTTGCTATTGAACATTTCCGAAAAGGATTTTATCGACATGTTGATACCATGCTCGATGAGCGAGTTTTATTTGGAACTCACCGACATACAGAGCAGTCCATTTTGCGTCCTTTGGGATATTCCACCTTGGCGGATTTAATTCATCATGCTCGCTCGGAGCTAAGTTTTTCACAAATGCCAAGAATTGTATTGATATTTTCAAGGGTTATCCATGATTCAACTTTGCCAGCGGCAATACAGACGACTTCGGTTCGGTTGCTGCTGAATTTATTAGACCATGTAATGAAGAACAATGAGACGACTGCTCACCGCAGGAGAGACTTGTTGGTGAGAATATTTGATACCCTGGTGCATAAATTTGATTCGTTGCGGACCTATATTCCTTTGGTGACAAGAGCTGCAAATGAAAAATTGGATAAAGATAGAACTTTTGAAAGAGCTTGTTTAGGTTCTATTTCTTTAAAGGATAAAGGGAATTGTGTTGATATTGAGAAGAAAAGAGAATGTATAAGTGCTGAAATGGATATTGACGGTGAAAATAAGTCAGTTCAGTCTATGGAGAAAGACATCTTGCAACCTTGTCGTCCCCATTCTCTAGGAGGGAAACCAGACACCAAAGATTCAATACAGGATATACAGTCTCTGATCAAATCCATGATAAGTGGCCTCAAAACGGTTATTTGGTGCTTAGGAAATTCCAGGTCCCAAGTAAATATCGGAAGTTCCGTTGCAATGCCAGGAGCAGCGATGATTGCTGAGGATAGAAAAGCCGCGAACCAAAAGTTAACGCAAACAGAATTAGATTTAGTCAGCACGTATATGGAATGGGGTTTGGAATGCATGTGTATTTTCAAAGAAAGTGAATTGAATCTTGCGGTGTCATCGAATCTTTCATCGACGCAAAAAAAAACAACACGTATTGATAAAGGAAATGCAAAACAAATGAGAAAGAAACTTTCAATTGAGTTTTTCGAAAGGTTTGCAGCATCCTTTACTGTATTAGATGGATTCAGTCTTCGTAAAGCTATTGGACCGAAGATGTCGCTTATTTTTGACTCAATCATAGAAGATGAGAATTTCATATCTATCCCGCAACATTTGATTTCAAATCGAGAAGTTAGCACTGACTTTTGCGACGTTTTGCTGCACTTTTTTATAGAGCGTATCAATGACTTAGCAGTACCTTGTCAGGAAACTACTCAAAACACGTCAAATGATTCCGCTTCTAAAGCTGACTTAAAACAGAAGAAAGCATACTTTTTGCTTCGCCTTTTTAAGATAATGCTGCAATCCCTTTCTATTTACCCCGAGAATGAAGCCATCCTCCGGACAAAACTGCAAACTATTGTTGCATTATGTTTACGCAGCGCAACCCAGAACTCTGAAAGTTGGCCTGGATATTACTTTTCTGTTTTGAGAGTTTTATTCCGAGCTGTGTCTGTTGGAAAATTTGAGAAGTCTTACAAAGAATTACTGCCGTTGTTACCGACGATTTTGAATGGATTATGGCGAATACATTCAAATACTAGTGATAATGTCATGAAAAATGCAATAGTAGAGCTATGTTTGACAACTCCAGCCAGACTCTCTTCACTTCTGCCTCACATTCCACTCTTGCTTCGGCTCATAGTTGATGCTTTGAGATCACAACATGGCGATCTAATAAATTTAGGGTACGTTTTCTTTTCTAGAAATTTCTTTCTTGTTTCTCATCTAATGATTGCCGGAATTTCCTTTCTCAAAAAGATTACGAACAATGCAATTTTGGGTCGAAAATCTTAATCCTAAATTTTTGTGAGTACTCTTTCTATTCATTTTTGGAATAAACATTATTTTTGCCATCAATATTCATATTTTTTTAACATTCTTCTCACTTAATGAAGGCACCCAATAATTTCACAAGATAATGAAGTATTCACAGAGCTCATGGTAGCCTTATGTAGTCATCTTCGCCCAGCTCCCTACCCGTATGGACTGATTTCTTTGCGTCTGCTCGGAAAATTAGGTGGTAACAATAGGAATTTTTTGCGAGAACCCATCACATTCGATGTAGTCAATGAAGATGGAAATGACAACCCAGTCTTTAATATTCTGTGTTCATGGAACGAATCAAAATACATGACCAACAATGATTCTAACAGTCATGACGATTCCGACAGCAGAGATCCCTTTGAAAAGAATTCTAGTAATTTAAAAGCATCAGTTGAAAATTCTTCTGAGAAAGAAAAAACGTTTTTACTTCCTATGGACAAGGCCATTGCAGCTGCCTCCGAAACATTAAAGCGAGTTGCAACATCCCCATCCTTGATGGCTTCGGAAAGATCAATAGTCACTAATACCGAGGAGGAATTTTATGACCGATACACAAATCTAATTATCGGTCAAACGTCATCCCAACAAGAGGAATGCAAATCTGAATCTATAATATGCCCAAAAACTTGTGAAGAAGCTATTTCCGTAAGAGCAGAACTTGTTGATTTAACGACGTATTCCATTCATGTTATGGAAGAGACGAAGAAACATCAATCAATGGCAGCTTTAAGTTTATTGAGAGGATCATTGATCGGTTTGATGGACCATGAGAAGTTTGACGACATAGACATTACCATACCAAAAAAAGCTATTGCCAAAGAATTTTCTGTAGACTCAAAACAAAGTCAAGAAACAGAAAAACACGTGACACATGATAATATGCATAAAGAACCAGAAAAATCTCTGAAAAAGAAAAATACTTTGATTAAAAAAATATTCTGTGGACTCATGTATGCTATCCTGAACGATGAGCTAAAGTCTGAATCAACTATGCTTTTACGAGGTTTAAGCACTCAAATCATACTTACTTTCATGAGCCATATAGGTGATATACAACGTATTGATGCAAGTGGGAACATCATATCTGATGATTCAAAAGAAAGTATGAGAGCACACAATGCAAAAAGAACTATTGTTTCAGATAGTGGACGACTTCAACCCTTGGGCCCTTTTGGAAAGTTTTCTTTTTCCGGGGAGCTTAAGTGTAAGATTAATCCATTATTATTCAATGATGCAATTATTGATTTTTTAAAGGAAAACGAAAAGTGCCACTCCCACGTCATCGATATTATCTTCCATATGGTTGAAACAAGTTTAAAGTGTAAGGCTGAAATTGAAGGAAAGAATGCAATAGGTGGAAAGGATGCTATGCAAGGAATAGAATTTTGTTTTGAACATCTTCTATCTTCGCTCTGCCAATGCTGTTTTTCATTGCAATGGAATTTAAGGTTTGGTTTTTATAAAGCCATATATGCGCTTTGTTACTCGATGGGTCCAGAATGGGCTCGTTTGTATGAAATTGAAATCATTCATACGATTCTATTTTGTTTGAATAATTCACCCAGAGAAGTCGCTTGTGCTTCAATTGAATCTCTTTTGCTTTTGTTTCGCATTTTAGCTCTTTGCCACGGCTCACCGAAAGCTTGGAAAACAGATTCATCAATTGTTTATGATCTGCATTATGACAATGGAAACTTAAGCGTTGATCAATATGTTGATGAAGAAAAGAAAACAACTGTTGAAGTAACTTCTAGTATTCTCTCCTTAGAGAAATATAATAGCTCTTTCAAAACGGTTAGCAATGAAACAACGAATCCACCAGACGCAGTTCTGCAAATGCTAGTTAGTGAGTTAGTATCACCAAATCATGTGGTTCGTTTTGCGGTGAGACATAGCTTGCGACAGATTAGTACTACGATGTCGGAACAAAAGATTTGCCACATGGAGGAAGTACTTGGTGGATGTTCCGCATTGATAAAAAAGCTTCTTCTCACTAGGGCAGTGCGTACCTTGCCACTTCCGGAGCAGGTTGCTGTTGTAGACGCTCTTGCTTTCATCGTGCAAGAAGCACCATCGTTAATTCCCCTATCAGATCAACGTCTTTTAGAAACAGTGTCAGAATTGTTGAAAATGGCAGCGGTGGCCGACGGTGTCATAGTTGAAAAGAAAGTTGACCCTGTATCCAAGGGTATTTATATTGATAGAAATGGTCATGCTGTTGCTATGAACAGGGATATTGAAATTCTAGACAACAATAAGATGAGAAGCGGTCCTGTTACTCATGCCTCTTCCATCTTTCTACGAAAGGAATTCATTCTTGACGAAAATGCAACAGGAGGTGTAGGCAAAATTTGTGTACCCCCAGAAATCCCACTTGGTGTACAATTGCGACTCTCGTCCCTGCTCTTGTTTCGAGCAATCATCAAGAGGCATAACGATGCATTTTTTGATGCCGCGTCGTCAACGCCCATAGGTAAGGTCATCGCAAGAAGAACATGGCGATACTCTTTTGTTTTTTCTAAATCTCGTCCTATTGCTAAACTCGATGTATTCGTAAGGAAATATTCGGCCACATGTCATAGCACTATTGTTCAGGTCACTGATATCGCATCCACCTGAAGCAGTTGCTTGTGCGCATGCAGCTTTGAAAGAAGTTCCATTTTTTAACAACACACAAGATTCTGGTCCTACCTCGAGACGACGTTTACCAAAAGAATTGGTCCAAACCTGCATAAAACCTGTTCTTATAGATTTGAGAGATTACAAAAAACTCACAATACCACTCCTAAGGGGTTTATCCCGTTTACTTTCACTCTTGTCAGACTGGTTCAGCAAATCGTTAGGTGATAAGCTTCTAGATCACTTACATAGATGGACAGAACCCGAAAAAATTATGGATTTACATGTTTTTAGGGTTGGTGAAGAACCTCTTGTTGCTGCAGCAATTATTGATATATTCCGTATGCTTCCTCATCATCCACCTCAAACACCTCATTTCGTTGAGCTCGTGATTGAAAAAACAATTCGGCTCGAATCTGTTTTACCTCGTTTCAAATTGAGTTATGTTGCTACTCAGTCTCCTTACAGAAAACCATTGGCACTTTATTTGGTAAGAAAAATAGCATTTATTCTGATTATGCATAAATATATTGAAACTAAATTTCATGCAAACTGCGCTTTATATTTCCAAGAATCGTTATTGTGAAGTAGCGGTTGCATTCTTTTTACACGAGAAACGACTTTCGCAGCCAACATACAGTGAATTATTTCAAGACATCCTAATGCATGAAGTATCATCAAGGTTAAGAAACTACATGAGTCAAAAAGACTGCACTGATAAACTTTTGTCAGTTTGTTTTGAAAGGCCTCTCGCAATTATAAGAGCTGAAAAAATAAACAAAAGTAAAATGGAGCGGAGTGAAATATTGCGTATGCATGGAATTAATGACGTTGGAAAGAAGAAGTCCACTGATGCGGGCAATGAAAGAAATAAAACGGAGCCTATGACCAATGAAGCGCTTGAGTTACAATATCAAGGACTTCGTCTCATACAAACTTTAACTGAAAATGACGAGACTTATCTGGAGAGCTCGAAGCACCCTGGAGTTATAATGCGATACCGTTGGCTTTGGAGAGCGAAAGGTCGATACTTGAGATTGCTTCATGAAGATTTTTTACCTGCAAAATATCAGGCAGAGTCAAGGTTAATCGCTGTATTTCTAATGAAATATGTGGAGAAAAATCCTAGTGAAATTGATATCCTGTTCGAGCTTCTTCGAATTTTTCTGCAGCCAACAGCGTCAGACTTCTCTTTTGTAACTCGTTTTATTGAATATATGGTAACAAAAGTTCTAACAAGAGAACTGAAGCATAAGGTGTTGATGCGTTTTTTTGATGTTCTTGCAAGCGAAGGCACTGAAGAAACGAAAGTCCTTAGTCTAGAATTGATTGTTTTACCGATTTTAAGTGCTGGCACTTATAAGCATGTGGATCATCACAAATCGTATTGGGAACCGACAAAATTAAGTTGGATAACAGAATTATCCTATGAATCACAAAAATTTTTAAAAGGCAAAGAATCTAACGAAACCGTGAATCAAGAGAAGGAATCTAACGACGAACAAGTTGTGGATGCAATTTTTGTCAAAAGGTTTATGCAGGAAGCTCTGTTAAAAGGGAGTTCTAATAGAGGCTTCGGTGATAGGCTCCAGACTGAATTGTTGAAAGTATCAACCTTGCTTATTGAAAATTTCCGTGATGGCATGGTAGAATTCAGGAAAGATTTAATTAAGTTTGCGTGGAATCACTTAAAAACAGAAGATTCTGGAAGTAAGCACTGGGCTTATGTGAACGTTTCACGATTCATTTCAGTCTATGACACACCGCCAAAGATTATTTTACAGGTTTATTTAGCGCTGCTCAGGGCAACGCAGCCAGAGTGCAAATATCTTGTAAGAACCTCATTAGATATTCTTGTACCATGCCTGCCAAGACGATTACCTAGAGCTGACTTTGAAGCAGGAATTAGATGGACAAAAAGAATTGTGTACGAAGAAAATCACTCTATTCCGCAGATTTCACATATATGGAGTACGGTTGTGAGGCATCCAAAAGTTTTCTTTTTTTATCGACAAGAGTTTATACCTTTGATGGTCAATTCAATAAATCGTCTTGGTCTTACAGCTACATGTTCCTTGGAGACTCGAGCGCTATCAGTTGCTCTAGTTGATGTAATTATCTCTTGGGAAGAATGTGCCCAAGAATTTGGGGAGGAATTACAAGTCATTGGTCCAAAACGGAGAAATCCTTCTATAGACTCCAATTATTCGAAAAAAAGAAAGCTAGACGAAAGTCTTTCATTGAAAAGCAATTTAAACACTGAAAGAAAAGTAACAATATTAAACCAATCAATGGCGGACATCATTGCCAATTTTCTTGTCCGAATATGTTCACTGACTTCCGAAATGGCTGCTGAAAGTGGACATCCACGATTAGGGCAACTATCAGTCATCTTGTTTGGTAGACTGATGAAGCAGTGGGGTGCCTTCACTGAAATTCATGCAGCTTACTTTGAAAAGATTTTTGCATCTTGTGTGAATGAATCTCGCTTTGGTAAAAGTGAAGTTAGAATGAATATGGCCTCATCAAATATGCAGAAAGGACCTCAAAAACCTTTCAATTACGCAAATTCTGTACAAGGGAAGAATGAAGTAAATAAACGAGGCACGGAACAAGTGGTCAAAGAAGGTTCAATACAACAATCTACTTTGTTGATGTTTTTAGACCTCTTCATTGCAGTATCGGAGTTTGCACCTAAAAATTCTTTCTTCAAAAAGAACTCCATGAAGATAATCGATTTTATTAGAACTTGCTTTTCACGTTCTTTAGCTGCAGGTGGATATCAAATTAGGCAAAAGCTAAAGCATTTCGGCTACCTTCTTATTTCGAACTATAACATCCAATCCAACCAAATAGATGTATTTCATACAATAAAGTTTTGTATTGAGACAGTCATATCTATGGCTGTGAAAGAAATTGATGGCGTTTCTCCTCCAAATAATGGAGTGCGCAAACCTAGTGATACTAGTAAAAACCAAAGTAAGGTAAAGGATGGGAATGAAGGTAGTGATGAAGATGACGCCTTTGAGGTTGGGCGCGTTGGTGGTAGATGCTCTGCTTTTTTCGTTGTTCAACTTATTGAAGACGTTTCCCGGACACAGAAAAATTTCGTTGAGCATTTCACGGGGATTTTACTTTTGCTTGCAGAACGAATCACTTGTAAAATTGCTAAATTGAAAACTTCAGGTAGTCAAATTAGGAGAAATGCAAAGCATGAAGTTTTGGCTACACCTACAATAAGTATCATGGAAGAAGCATGTGAAAATGGATTCCGTTTCGCTCACTCTCATATGACCAGGAATTCAACAAAATCTTCACAGAAAAGTTCTGGTGTTACAGAGGTATTAGAGCCAGGTAGTGCCATAAGGACATTGATCTCTTGTCTTAGACTTCTAAGCATGAGTAGTATTCCATATTCGTTTACCCAGCAACGAATTGGTTTTTTCAAAATAATTTCTAGGATTCTTGAAGCTTGTGATAATATCCCTCTTCTAATCACTGTTGTTGGCATACTTGGAACATGGTTATCAAATGGCGGAGGTCCGATGACTGCGAAAGAGAGAAAAGCGTTTCTTTGGAAAATAACTGATATTCGTTTCTTGCCAGAAATACCTGCGCAAGCTCTTTTGGACATTATTTCAAGACTTGTCCTTTCTTTGTTTAAGAAGAGATCAAAGCTTTTTGGTCCGATGTATACCAATGATGGTGGAGAGCAGATTCCTGCTACAGGAACATCATCGGGCGATGCCGTTGATATTGGTTCATGCTTTCACAAAGCTCTCGTTTCCAACTTGCTTTCAACGAATCCTGACTTGCGATCTCGATTGATTTCATCATTTGGATCATCATTTTTTGAAGATTTAAAGAAAACTCTTCAGAATAAGGAAGAGGCTATCTGTCATATTGACTTTCTTTGGAAACTACTTTATTGCGAATGGGAAGGTATTGGAGATAGGTTCTGGATCGTTGCATTTGTTGAGTCTTTCCTGTCAATTTGCACTAATAGACGGAGTACAAAACTGGTCGAAAGAAAGAATCAAAGCACATTTATAACAAAATCAGAATTTCAACTTGTCAATCCGAAAAAAGTTCATAATAGCAAGGATGGAAACAGTTTTTCTTTAGCAAAATTTGAAGATTTCCTCCAATTCCGAAAAGTGTTGAATCACAATCTGCTTGATGGATTGAATCAATCATCAAGTATACTTAGCGCTTTGGGAATTCTAGCTCATGGTAATCTAGACTTATGTGAGCAATTGTTTCAGAGTTGCCTCTCCAATGTTTGGAAAAGCATTGATAACGACGAAATTCGTTTAGGCTTCGGGCCTGCATTTGAGTCATTGCTTTCTCGTCCATATTTCTCCCAATTTGTACACACATCGTCGCTTCTACCAAAGTTTTCACATGCTTCTATGCAACCTAGCAAATCGTACATAAATGTGGTCCAAGTCTGGCTTAGAGGAATACGGAACTTGAGCCCAATGCCATTTTTTGATCCTGATCTCCTAGTTCCTCTTGCATCTACATTCAATGCTTGGCATGAATCCATTGAGATTCTCCAACGTCAATACTCGGCGATAGAAGCATCTTCAGAATACTCAATTATGAAAGAGAAAGTGTTCTGTGCTTTACGGAAGTGCTACGATAAAATCGGCGAAAAAGACATCAGTCTGGCCCTTATGATTGATCCGAGTGAAATGCCTGGAACAAAGAGAGCTATTTCTCTTGATCTTTATGTTAAAGTTGAGCATGCGTTAAATTGTTACAAACACTTGGTGGATGAAGTTGACAATGAATCTTCGTGGGCACTTCCACCTTCCGAAGTCGAATTATCTTTCTGGGAAGAAAGGTGGTTAGATATAAATAAAGAGCTATGTCAATGGACAGTTCTTACAGATTATGCAAAGTCTTCTGGCTCACCAAATCTACTTGTAGAGAGTGCATGGAAATCAAGAGACTGGACAGCGCTCCGAAATCTTTCTATGTCGCCCTCAATAATTGCTGACTTAGAAAATGGAAACCCTTTGATAAAGATTACTGAGATCTTTTTAGCTATAGCAGATGGAAAACTTAACGATGTTGAGCATCTACATGCACAAACAGCCCAATTATGCCTTCATCAGTGGCAGCTATTACCTAGTATCACCAATGCGTGTGGGGCTCAAAAATCACTTTTGCAAACTTTTCACAGATTGGTTGAACTCCGTGAATCGGGACAAATTATGCTTGAAATAAGCAAACATGCAAAAAATAGAACCTTTCCTGATCTAAAAAATCTATTGGGGTAAGTAAATGGTCATTTTTTTATACTTTCTACCTTGATCCTCATTTTCTTGCGTTGGTGTCTCAGAACCTGGAAAGATAGATTACCCAACGAGCACGATAGTCTTCGTGTTTGGGAGGACCTGATATTGTGGCGAAATCATATGTTTAGCGCAATACATACAAATTTTCAGTGGACCAAGGATGAAACTCTAGCAACTTTACATGACAGACCATGGACATCAATAAGGATGGCTAAAACAGCTAGAAAGCATGGGATGAAAGAGGTAAATATTTATGTGAACAATAACTTTTAATTATCGTTTTATTGATTCGACTTTCTAAACACCCTTTTTTTTACGAAGGTGGCTTTTCAATCCTTAAACATGCTAACTGATTGCAAGATGGATGTTTCAGATGCTTTTTTGAAGTTTAGGGAGCAAATCCTTGGTTACATGAATCCTGAATCTCAACTTGAACGAACTGCAGGATTAAATCTTGTGAACACAACAAATTTGGAATATTTCGATTCTGCTCAAAAAAGTGAATTATTTCGACTTAAAGCATCTTTTCTCTCTTCGCTCGGTAGGAGAGGAACAGCGAACCAAGCTTATTGTCATGCTGTGCGCGTCTGTCCAACTTACTGGAAAGCTTGGGTTGAGTGGGGTAAATTATGCTCGTCATTGGCTGATCTGGCTGAGTATCCTCCGAAATCAAATGTAAGTTTTCACAACTTTTATTAATTAGAACTTTTGTTTTTTGCTATTTTTACAGGATTTTTTGAAAAATGTTGTTTACTTTTTTACAGGAGAATCCTTCTGACTCCGAAAAGAAAGTTGCTCAATACTTGGCTCAAGCGATGGGTTGCTTCTTTGAAGCAATCCAATGCAATGCAAACAAGAAAACTACGATGCATATCCCCAGGTGCCTATGGATGTTGAGGAAGGACCTTTTAAACCCAGGAGTTCTGTGTCAAACATTAGAAGATCGCGGCTCACCTTTGCCTGAGTGGGTTTGGTTACCTTGGCTACCTCAACTATTAACGAGTTTAAGCAGAGTTGAAGGCAAAGCCATTAAAGCAATTTTAAATGGCGTTTGTTTGCGATATCCACAGGCAGTGTATTATTCGCTGAGAGCTTTTTATTTAGAACGTCGAGATGTTGAAAAAGCGCAGAAAACGCAATCCAATGATCAAAATCGACAAAATAAGGCACCGGCGGCAGTGAGCCATGCAGAGGCACTTATGAGTGAACTAAGGAAAACCCATCCCACTCTTTGGAGTAATTTGGAGGCTATTCTAGAGGAGCTCATTCTTCGATTTCGACCTTCGTTTGAAGAGGAGCTTCTTGTTCCCATAATAACACTTTTGGGCAGAGCATACAAACAGAAGAGACAAAAGGATGGAGTTGATGCCTTCATTGCAAGTTTTACCAAAGCTATAGAAAAAGTTGCATCAAAACTATTCTGCTCACCGCTGCAATCAAATATGCCTGGTGTGAAAGTGATGGATGCCCGCGCGAAGAAAGCATCCGACTTCTGCATCAGATATAAAGATGCATTTGAAAAGGACTTTTATGTTGGAGGAAACAAAAACTCACTAGGTTTGACTATTCCTGTAATTATTGAGAAATTGCAAAAATGGAAAAAAATCTTACATAAGAGGGTTGCAGCTTCTGTGAACTCACATTCGCTCCTACAAATATCGACGCAATTGTCTAGAATATCATATCATGTACCGGATATGTGGCAAGGGAGCTGTGATCCACTACTGCGTAACCGTACCCCTAATCGGAGGAATAAGAATCAACCTATAAATGACACATCATCATCTGTATCAGAGGCATATGCTGCTGCCTCTGCAGTTGCTTCGGCTGTAGCTGCTTTTGCTGCATTCGAAGGTGGCGGAGGACACTTTGGAGGTAATTCAGAAGCAATTGAAATCCCTGGTCATTATCCTCCAAATACAGTGAATTGTATAGGAGCGAAACCTTCTGTAGAATTACATCCAAAACTTGTGCGCTTTGATTCAGAGGTAAAGATCGTTTGGAAGAATTATGGACAACAATTGTTACGTCGAGTAGGAATGATCGGAAGTGACGGAAAAACGCATTATTTCTTACTGCAATTTTCGATTCCATACATGGCGAGAACGGACGAAAGGGCAGCACAATTGCATTATTTACTCTCTTCTTTACTTAGTAGTAGCAATCTAGCATTGCAGAGAAATCTAAATGTGCAGTCAACGCCTATCGTCCCAATCGCTCCTCGTATTCGAATGACTGGTGATGATGACGCAAATAAGTCACTTGAGCACGTCTTTCGATTGAATAGACTAGCTAACCACACAAGTATTGATGCCCCTGTCGCTTACTATCAAAGTCAAGTAACGAAACGTTTAGCAAACATTAAAGCTGCATCTCACAGCGATGTCTCAACTGATGCTCATGACAATGCCTCAAGTGAAAAAGCGGTAAAGCTGGAGGTGTTCCAAGAAATTTGCGAAAGTATGGTTGAATCCAATATTCTTCTTACCCACTTACAAGCCGCATTGAGTGGACCAGAGGCTCTTTTTGCGTTCCGAAAAGCTTTTTCAGGTCAATTAGCGTCCAGCTGTTTACTACAGTATGCATTTAGTCTACTGGATAGATCTCCAGTAAACTTTGTTTTCAATCAACGTACTGCTAGAGTACATACCCCTGATTTCAAGTTTGCCTATAACAATCAGGGATTACTAGAAGTTAATAAGATTCCTTTTCGTATGACACGTAATATTCAAACGTTAGTTGGACCAAATGCATCCATGACTGATGGTGTGCTCATTCCTGGAATATGTAGTATTGCATCTAGTATATGGGAGCACAAGAATGAGGTAGACTCAGTTTTACGTTTGCTTTTACGTGATGATATGATTTCATGGTACACATCCAAGTCTGTTGCTCGAAGCGATACTGAGACACAAGAGCTGGAGAGACAATTTGCAGATAGAATAAGTAAAAATGTGTCACTTGTACGAGGAAGAATAGAAGAATGTGTTCCAACTGTATCTTCCAAAGTAGGCGAAGATGGTAATGACAATGTTGTAGATGCGAAAGTTCGCTCCCTCATCGAAACGGCGTCATCGCCCGAGACGCTCTGTATGGCTTCATCGAGTTTTCAAGCATGGTTGTAGATGATTTTCATAGAAGTCAGGATTCATTCAAGACCTGCATTATAAAATTCATATTCAACTTTCTCTAGACCTCCTCTTTAAATTCAATTAATGTAAATGGTATAGATAGAAGTTGTATATAGTTTAGTAAAATCAACATAAAAAAAAGAAATGTGGTTTCAAAAGAATTTGAAGAAGTTACTCAAAAAAACATTCAAGAATGTAAACAAAGTGTTAAATTTCTTTAGGTAAAATAGTCAATAAAAAAGTTCACAGGCTAGTGGTATCGATTTTTCAAAGAGGGAATATAGTTTTCAAAAGAAGTTTTCAAAAAAAATGAAACCAATCTTTTGAGATTTTTTTTCTAATTCAGCCTCTTGTCATTCACTCGATAATTTTTTCAAATATTTGTATTGATGCTTTCTGGGCCCAGAGGCTGGTTTTTCTACCATGTAGTAAGGACATTTGGTAAAAAGAGAATTTGCTTTCTTGCGAAAGAGAAGAAGATATGTGTAGTTCAATTAGATTATCTGCCAACATGAACATGCACATCTTACGAGGAAAATCTTTTGTACGACAATAAACGATTTTCCTCTTCATGGTCTTCCTTTCCATTTGCAAAAAAGCAAGTTAGCGTCACCCACCCGCTGAAGCCTTTGGTGTTCCCAAGTTTTTGACGCCGCGAATGTTGGCACCTTTGGTCGATGGTTTGGAACTTTTACGCACACCTTGACGTTGAGTATAGGTTGTTCTCCTTCTTTCCTATATTTATTTCATACGCGCAAATCAAGATCGCATTAGAGTCATACAGAAAAGAAAAAGCGTTTGTCAAAAAAAGCCAATCCCGTGTTTGCTGTTGTAATCGCCAATCCAATAAATGTTCTTGAACTTACCGCGGCTATGGCATCAGGTCCAGCTGTTACGGTTTTGAGAAATAGCAATATTCCACCAATAAAAGCACTAAGTAAGTCTGTGATTATGCTCAATCTAAAACTGCTCCTCTTTTCTTTGACACTTCCATCTGCTCCGATGTAAACCATTTTGAAACAAGAAATAATTTCGAATCTAGTCGTCAATCAGTCAGTCGTGACACTTCAAATGACCTGCAACATTTTATAGTTATGATAGTTGAGAGAAAGGCAGGTGTTGGCACAGAAAAATTTATTTCAACAGAATTTAGCGGTGGAAATATATTTTGCCCTGCCTAAATATTTTCCTTCCTTACCAGAATACATTATCGTGCAAACTTCTTCTAAACGGGCCAATTTTCGGGCGGAATCCGACTGCTGACTAAATAAACTGCAACTAAATTTTTACGTCTTGGTCAAATGTCTACCAGTTAAATAAACAAAAATATGTAGAAAGTTATTCATGGTATCTTAAATCCCAACCTGAAACGATTGCTAGTATTCATAAAATGCCATTTAAGAATTTATGAGAACAAATCATCTTTCACCAATCTGGAAATGCTAACAGGAATATTTATTGTTCCCTTTTTCCCTCAATTATGCATTCCAATTCAACATTATTCTGTTGTAAGTATGGAACCACTGAAACGACTAAACCAATTTAAGTCCGGCGTTATACTAAGATTTGGCATGATCTTGCTCGGGCCGCGTGGTATTTTACTCTTTGATTCTTTTTTTTGTTTTCGAAGAAAACAAAAGGTTCTCGCTTTTTCCACCGCCTCCAAAATTTCGTTTCGTGTCAACTTATAGCTACTTTGAGATATTTTGGAATATTCCTGAAAAGCCTGCACTCGAGCTTTATTTTCGTAGATCGATGACCGTTTCGATGTAGCTGCTTTTTTTAAATATTCACGCAGTGCTTGATATCCACCGTGGTCCTTGTTGGCAAACTTGATACTACTTTCTTCATCATCCTTGACGTGCCGTTGTGATTCATCAGCACATTCAAATACATTCTTTTCAAATCCTTTCACATCAATCTTCCACAATAACCAAGCATTATAATTTCCAAAGCAGCTTTGCTTTTCTTGTGCACCTTGATTTTCTGGATTGGCTCTGGGTGGATCGAATTTTGTGAGATAAAATATTTTTTTAATGCAAAGAGCCACTGAGACTAATGAATGTTTTCGTGGATCCCATTGAGGTCCGATCAAAGTATCAGAACGTAAATCTAATTCATAATATTCACAATCAGACTCTTTCTTCTTTTTATTGGTAATGAATTTTGTGGGTGTATCATTCACATAGGGATTCATCACCTGTGAAAAAAAATGAACTCGTGGATACGTTTGAAATGAATTATATCCTTGTGGTAAAGAGATGCGAAATTTAAAAATAGCATTTCGATACATTCCCCGACGTACGAATATTACCCCATAGAAGACATTTAAACCATGATCATGTTCATCTTTGAGACTATTCCTCGTATCGACGGAAGTATTGTCCCGGACATCGTCCATCAAAATTGGCACTGTAGTTGAATCATCATCAATGAAAGGAAGGGGATCACACGATTTCATAGGATTTAAGGATGGAACAATGTATATACCACTTGGAGCGTTATCTTTGAGCTGTTTGTATTCAAGTAATATTCGTCGTTTGCTATATTCTTTCTGGTACATGGGGTCCTTTCCGATTATAACATAATAAAATGTTAAAGATTATTTCCAAAAATTAAGACAGAATGTAAACTGATGAAAGTATGCCTATTAATAGCACTAACCTGCTGTCTCTGTATTTGATTGTTCATGTTATCATCGACTCGACATCCATCCATTTCCATCATTCGATTACGGACGAGCACCTGACCCTTCATGTCTATTGCACTCAGTGAGTTTCTTTTTTGTTGCATTATTCGCAGTATTATTTAAATTTTCTTTTGGATTCGATTCAGTACTTGGAAATATGAATGATAATCAGATTGGGTGTGAGTAATTTACTTTCTGACACAAAAGAATCAATTTAATGAAGAGAACGTGAGCAAAACAAATTAAGGAATGCGCCATACTTTTTGTTTCCCTTAACAATAATAGTGTTAAGTAATGGCTAAGATTATATGAAGGATAATTACATGTGGGACTCTAAGGTTTTTCAGTTTTTTCAAAACACAATTAAACTTACTTCTCCAAATTGATAGGACGTTCTGCCTAAGTGATACTTCCGGGAAATTTTCATCAGTGATGGAAGTTTTACCTCTCAGAATATTTTGAAAGTTCAAAATGACGTCAGCAAAAGAAAAATGAGTTCTATTCGCAGGGAGCCGACTCAACCCACCAATACATGGCTCAGGTTAAGAATTACTACTTGCTAGCTCTCTCTCTCTAGAGGATTAGGATTAGGACTGGGATTACAATTAGGATTACGATAAGGTTTCTAATTAAGGTTATAATTAAGGTTACAATTAAGGTTATAATTAGGGTTATAATTAGGGTTACAGCTAGGGTTACAGTTAGGGTTATAGTTAGGGTTACAGTTAGGGTTAAAATACTCATATTGTCTTTTTAAAGGTAGAAGTAAGCTTCTAATCATGAAGTATGAACTTATTGACTTTGTTGCTCCGAGAGAAGTACAAGA
>Ga0209092_10001598_pt1 | contig 21758 bp, 19 predicted proteins | sample FraStrMetagenome_FD_187446 | JGI IMG/M metagenome (GOLD analysis project Ga0209092, IMG submission 187446) | Marine eukaryotic phytoplankton communities from Arctic Ocean - Fram Strait ARC3M Metagenome (SPAdes) (version 2) | ecosystem: Environmental > Aquatic > Marine > Oceanic | place: Fram... | reverse complement strand
CAATCATCAATCATCAATCATCAATCATCAATCATCAATCATCAATCATCAATCATCAATCATCAATCATCAATCATCAATCATCAACCATCAACCATCAACCATCAACCATCAACCATCAACCATCAACCATCAGCATCAATCATCAGCATCATTCATCATTCATCAGAGCTATCAGCATCAAACTCATCAGATGGCAACGTGAATAATATTATTGGAAAAGCAAACCATCGTTGTTCATTGCAACGTAATATCGATTCTTCATCTCCTAATACGCTCGTATATAGTTTTCATGAGAAAGAAAAAATAGTGTCGGCATGGATTCTGCTGCAATTCAAGTAGACGATGTCGATGTTAGAAAAATGCGATGATGCATTACTCAAGTGCATTTTACCAATGGTGTTCTAGATATACTCTTATACGTATATTGGACTTGGAAATCGTTGTCATAGTAATTATGCTTTACAATCAGAATATATTGTATTTAATGGGCAATAGCTCATACTTTATCTCTGTGCCTTCTTTGTTTCTTCCGAACAGTGCCGATTTGTAAGATTTCTTCAATGTATTGTCTTCTTTCTCAGCGTCGTCATCTTTGTGCGATTTCTTCAATGTAATGTCGCGTGACTCATCCTTAGTCTCAGCGTCGTAATCTTTGTAAGAGATCTTCAATGTAACATCGCGTGACTCATCCTCAGTCCCGCTTGCATCTGGATTCAAACTTTCATTCATTTCATCCTTTCCAACACTCGGCCACGCAAATGATAATAACTATTGCTACAAGTCCTAGCCTTAGCATTTCAACAAAAGTGGAAGGGGAATCAGATATAGAAGCATCCTCGCTGTCGGAAGAATTCTCGTCGCCATCATTATCACTCCCGCCAAGGCGTACTCGACAAGGTCGATCTTATACGACGAGGTGTACTAAAAATTAAATCGGAAATCAAAATAAATGTTTGATAATTAGATGGTTTAAAAAATATCAGCATTATTCATGACGAATGAGGGAGGCTCGATACAGAAAAAGAACAATATACATAGCATTAAGTTATGTTTGATTGTCTGCAATTTTCATCGTTCCTTTCTTGCGAGATTCATTAACTCATGAAACATTACATTATCAAGTGCAATATCAAAGGCTCCAATCATCACGCCAACGCAATCGTCCTTTGTCGTGAATATGGGAGGCGAAAGGTTCGAAAGGAGGGGGTAAGAGCAAATAATATTTTTTATTTTTCAACTGTATACTTGTCTACTCTTGTAACATTTATTTTTTCAACTGTATACCGGTACCGTACAGGACAAATTTATCCATCAGACATAATTGCCATCTTTTGCGATTTTGACTTGTGTACGGACATAAATCAAATCCATCTTTTGCGATTTTGACTTGTGTACGGACAGGAGGGGTGACATCCCTTGTTATTATCCCCCTACGAATCTGTCGCCGCCGGACGAAAATTTTTGTTCGTATCCACAAGAAGGTACACGTAAAGACACGTAGAAATGACGCCGCCGAAAGGAATCTTCATGTTCGTAGGGGTACGAACATGAAGATTCAACCTATGGTTGCACGGGCAACTAACCTTCACTAATCATGACTACGAGCGTAATAGTACAGCTAATAGTACATAGTATATAGTATAGGTATATAGGTATAGGTACCTACTGAGAATGGAGATGGATTGATAATAGTAGAGTCTAAAATATGATAGTGAAATATGATAATAAAATATGGAATACATTTAACTGTAAAATGAAACATGACTAATGGTAATAAAAGCATAAAGTTCAAAAATAGAGCTACTAATAGTACACAGGAGCTTACACAGGTACAAGCATGACCCCATACGAACTTTTAGCAGGGGGTCACGGCCGCCGGAACGAATGTTGATGTACGTATGGGGCCGAATGGGGTCGCCCTAAGGGCTGTCACCCCTCCTGTACGGACATAATACAAATCCATCTTTTGCGATTTTTATTTGTGTCCGGACATAATTAATTCATATTTTGTTGTTTTCGGGGTCCACGAACGGACAAAATTAAATCCATATTTTGACATTTTAAGTTGTGTCCGGACATAATCAAATCCATATTTTGTCTGGGGTCCACGGCCACGGCCACGGCACCTCCCTATTCCTTAGAGAGAGTGTATTACCGATACCGGTATTTTTCAGAAGGTTTCAGAATGGGTTTCAGAATAGACTGATACCATTATTGACGTTCGCGTGACGTATCTTGACAGCAAATCTTATTTTGAATTTGGAACGACAAGAGAAAGAGAAGAAAAAGAAATATTGTAAACCCTGTGAGAACCAACATCGCCATTTCACACCCTTCGTGGTATCGACGGACGGATTGTTCGGCTTCGAAGCCCGAGCATTTCTCAAGAGGCTTGCAAAGTTGCGTGCAGAAGAATGTGAGAAGTCCTATTCAACAGTAAGGGGTTTAACCTCTTGTAGAATATTTTTGAAAAACTCCGGATACAACCAGATTTCAATTCGAAATAACAATTATCAATTTTCTTAAAACTTCACCATGCGACAACTTTTGAGTGAACCTATTCCATCGATGAGAACACACAAAATTGCTGAACAGGCAAATATAGTCTTCGACGTCTTCATCAACAGAACTTTCACTCCCGATGTTTTTTTTCATCATCAATCTCAGCAAAAGTAACATTCATATCAGAACTTGCATCCATATCTACCTGTGTCGGATTCATCTCACCAGCCCATTGTTAAAACTTTTCCTCTACAACCTTCCCGACTTTCGTCTTCAAATTTTCGCATACTCGACTAGCCTCTATCTTTGTACAGGTATTTAGAAAGCGTCCATGCTGACGTTGAAGTGTTGTTAGAAAAACATGTTTTCCGTATTTTACTGCCGTGCAGGGTATCTCTTCATGCTTTTCTATTACAAATAATTTGCTTTTCTTGACATGTTGCCGTGAAGTTGGTAGTTGGTAGTTGGTACATATACGGTAGTTTTGTCCCAACGGCTGGTGCAAAGCCATTTTTGATGCAGAGAGAGAAGGTGTGTATCTTGCAATTGTCAGATTTTTTCTCGCTTTCAAAATTCTAACATGAAAGTTCAAAATTAATTGCTTTCTAAACTTCGCACGATTACGTCATCAAATTGAACTGGCTGCCACACGTCAAAAGAAAAAAAAATACACACACACACGTTTTTATCGTCCTACAACTTCAAACTTCCTCTTTCTCATCCTCAAGCAAAAAATCTTTTATCACGATGACGAAATTTGCACCCGCTGCTTTACTGCTTTTGTTTGTAACCCCCTCTTTTTCCTTTAACAATGTGGGAATTCCGAGAGCAGTGGTGAAAGTTTCAAGGTCAGCGTTGCAAGCAATTCCTTCTCCCGAAGAAAGTGCCAAGGCGTTGAGCGAATGTAAGTATCCTCGCCAGTTTCGAGGTTGGAAAAATTATGGTTGGAGAGAAAGTGATAAATGGTTTTTTCAGTAGATGCCTTTTGTAATAATACTCATACTTCTTAATTGTTTCGACTTAGATATGGCGAAGTCACATGAGCAAAAGCTCAAAGCTGTCGCTGAAGCCGAAAAGAAAAAAGACGCTGAAATCGAAGTAAGTGTATTAATTCGTTAAGATTGCCCAATTACGAGATTATTGTGAACAAAAAGATTTATTATTGCTTACAAATATGTTACTTAGGCTCTTAAGAAGGAAATTGAGGATTTGAAGAGTCAGGGAAGATCAAAATCAGGAGGATCAATAGTGCAGCAACCTACTTCAACTTCAACCTTTACATCGAACAAAGCATTAACAGAAAAGCTTGCGGCGTATCAAAAATTTATGTCGGACTATATTGTGAAAGCACAGGAAGAAAAATATAAGGCTGTAAAGTCCTCTGAACTGGCTATCGTGAAAAAGTACGACGAAAAATTATTACTTTTAAGTGGAAAATCTTCAGTCTCGACACCTACCGAATCTCAGCCCGCAGCAAGTAAGGAATATGTAAATCGAAGTGCAAAGTTACAGGCTGCTGCGAAGGCCGGAAAAAGCAGATGGGGTGAAGGGGAAGTCGCCAAATCGGTAAATACCGTAGTAGGATCTGTTGGAGCAACTGCAAAGGCACCGGTTGCGAGCCCGGTAAAAGATGATATCTCTGTAATTGATATTCCACCAGAAGTTGCTGCGGCAGATCACGGACTTAGGGCTGATGGAGGGGTTGGTGGTTTGTCTCTGGCCGAAAGAGTAGCCCTTGGCGCTGTATCGTCAAAAGCCGAACCGAGCGCCCCAATAGTAGCACCAATGACATTATATCAGAAAAGAAACGCCAGAGTCAGTGAAGCAGGAAAAATCGGAAGGAGTCGTTGGGGACAAATGGAGGTTGATCGTGCAACATCTTTATCTATTGCACTTTTGAATTCTTCACCAGCTAATGGTGCTGCTATAGCGGTAGACCCTCGGATTGTCGAAGAGGCAGATCATGGGCTTCGAGCTGACGGTGGAGTAGGAGGGCCAAGCCTAGCAGATCGAGTTAATCTTGGCGCGCAACTTCTCAGTTAGTTTAAGCTTAAAACTGTATTGTTAAATTTGCTCTTCCTATCTTTCGAAAATGTGTGTATATTATCTAGTTCGCAATTTTTCCTTGATTTAGAATTATAGAAACTGCGCTCATAGTAGATGCGACAAGTGTAATATTGCATAATATTCATGTATAGATATCGATTTTCATAACTTTGATGTTTGATATCAATGCCCATAATACGATCTTTTGATAATTCAAAACAAAATGTTCTTAGCTGTTTCATGCATCTGGTTGCCGATTCTAATTTCTGTTTAAGTTATCAAAAGATTTTTATCATTCCCTATGCACAGTACCATGATCAGTACGTGGTAAATGAAGTCTATTCTTAGAAATGGTTGCTAACCTGAAGAGCAAATGACACAAAATACATATGATATCTCTTATTATCTCTGACTGATCGTGAGTGAAATGTATCAAGAGCGAAGTATTTTTTGGGTAAGGAAAGACCGGATCGATTTTATCATTCACGCCTGTACGAAAAAAAGGTTTTGACCGATATTGACGTTAGCCTTAGGCCATAGGAGAAGATATGTGGAATTCGACGAAGAGTATCAATACATAGGTGCATGACGTCAACTGAGAAGTCTGCTATCTAAATGAAACAAAAACCTTAACTTAAAACATCAGTCATTAACGATCACATTTTCACCAGAAATCTTTCAAAATCAATACCTCATCAAGTTTGGTCTGAAAAGTTTTCGCCTAGCTTAGGTAATGCTCCTTCAAGGACGTTGAGAAATATGAAACAGAAATTAAAATGAGTTCTTTCAATTTGAATCTCGACCTGACCACATTTTTCCCACTTTCCATTTATTTTTTTCCTTCCAACTGTTTTAATTTCTTCTCTATTGCTTTTTGTTTCTCCAAAATGACCTTATTTCCTTCCACTAACTCGTTATAAATATAGAACTGCGTTACTAGAGCTGAAAGGCCTGCACCAACAATAAAACTGGAAAGACGTTGAAACAAGCCTGTTCCTTTCTTGGCTACCACGGGGGCCGTTGTTTCCGATGAAGCAAATCGACGAGATGTTGCCAATAATCTATTGCGAAAGACCAGACGTGACAACATAATGTGCGTGCTTTATGAAAATTATTTCTTCAGTCTCCTCCGGTAGGCCTTCGTTTGGGTATCAGTAGTATTGTTAAGACCAAACGTAGGACAAAAAAGAGTGAGGATGGAAAAGGATGAGGTTGACGGAGAAGGAAGGATAAATTAGTTTAGATTAGAGTCTACCGGTAGATTCTTTACGAGAAATGTTTCGCTACAGTAGTTTTTGGAAAATCCGAACATAGAGACATAGAGATGACGCGCCAATTGGACGGTATGAAGAGAAGGGAGAAAATGCATAAAATCTTCAAAAGCCAATTACTTATATTATACTAGCTAGCTATTGAATCCGCTTATTGGATCCTGTGTGTTGAATAAAGGAAAACTACGAAGTTGTGGTTCGAAATAGAATATTTCATATGATGTAAAGAAAGAAGCAAACGCTGCATTTTTAAAGATGCAAGGATTCCAAGCTCTTTAGAAAAGCTCTCTAACTTCGTCTAAAACAGTTTTTCGGAATGATAGCAGCACTGATTTCTCGGTAACAATGCAAAAGAAGGTTCCTCATTTTCTCCAAAGAGTCAGCCATGGTCCAAAAGGTTAAAAATTACCGTTAATTTTTACAATTATGCCCTCCAACCTGCAATACGCTGGCCGCAGAGACCCACCGATCACCGATAGACTTTCATTTCATGTGGGTGCAGGCACGAAATTGAGTAGCGCGGTACATGATGGTATGGTACGTTTATGTTCCATATGGACCATTTTAATGACGTATCACATTTCGTAAAATTCATGTACATTGTACATTGTACTTCGAAGTATTTTCTAAAAAATATATACCGGGTACCAGGTATACGGAAGAATTTTTGTCGATACCACAACGAAATGCCGATTATCGACACATATACTCGTAGTTCTCGCACAATCCATAATTAAAACATCATCAGTGAGCGCCAAATTCGAAATCACCCATAACAAAACGTCGGCATGTCAAAATCAAATAACATGTACAAATTTTGGCAATATCATTTTAGACAAGCCGGGACCGCCTCATGCCACAGCCATCGGACCTAAAGACAACTCGTGTTCACAATTACAATCACAATATACATCACGAATCCCACACACGTTGACGGTCACCGATTGATTGACAATATTTACATGAGTATAGAGTAGGCACATAGAAGCATCCAGGCATATAAACATATAGATACAATCAATATCCTACACGACAATCATGGAGCTACGTGTTGGAAGAAAATACCGCCTCGGTCGTAAGATTGGAAGTGGATCCTTTGGAGATATTTACCTCGGGACGAATATGACGACAGGGGAAGAAGTTGCGATTAAGTTGGAGAGTGTGAAAACGAAGCATCCCCAACTTTTGTATGAGAGTAAAATCTATCGAATTTTGCATGGAGGGCGTAAGTTTCAAGTTATTTTTGAGTGTTTGGATCTTATACTCGTGTGGATTATTTTTGTTCACATGGTTGGTTTTTTGAACAATATTTTTAATTTGTTTCAGTGGGAATCCCGAATGTGCGATGGTACGGTATTGAAGGAGATTATAATGTCATGGTCCTGGATTTGCTCGGTCCAAGTTTAGAGGATTTGTTTAACTACTGCGGTCGTCGATTTCAGCTGAAGACAGTGCTCATGTTAGCGGATCAGTTGCTGGGCCGTTTGGAGTACGTGCATACCAAAAGCTTTATTCACCGTGATGTTAAGCCGGATAACTTTTTGATTGGACTTGGCAAACGTCAGTCGGTGATTCACATTATTGATTTTGGTCTAGCGAAGAAGTACCGCGATCCGCGCAGTCATCAGCACATACCGTATCGTGAGAACAAGAATCTGACTGGTACTGCCCGTTATGCGAGCATTAATACGCACATTGGGATTGAGCAGAGTCGTCGAGATGATTTGGAGAGTCTTGGGTATGTTCTTATGTACTTTATTCGTGGTAGTTTACCGTGGCAGGGACTGAAAGCCAACACCAAGAAGCAGAAGTACGAGCGTATTATGGACAGAAAGATGTCAACATCGACGGAGCAACTATGTAAGGGTTATGCTACGGAGTTTCGATCGTACTTTGAGTACTGTCGTAGCCTTCGTTTCGAAGATCGTCCTGACTACGCCTATTTGAAACGTCTATTTAAGGAATTGTTTTATCGCAAGGGATTTCAATACGATAATATGTTTGATTGGACAGTATTAAATTTACAACAAGAGCGCGGCCGTATTCCTCCCGAAAGACCCATTGCAACTGGGATAGCGAACGAGAGTGGTAATAATAATGTCAAGGATGACAACGCAGCTGCTACGGCAGCTCAAAATACGAGTAAGAGAGAGCACTCAAGTAGCCGTGATCGTGGACGAGAGTACAGTAGCAGCCGGCATGCGGATGACCGGAAGAACGTTGGTGGCGACCCCACTAATGACGATCGTGAGAGAAGCAGATCTGGCGCTGAACAAGGCAAGGAACCAAGCAGAAGTGGGTCGAATAATCGAGGCTACGAAAGTCGTAGGCGGGCCAATGACTTAGATCGTGAACGCGAACCCAGGAAAACTCCAATTAAGGATGTTGATAATCGGAGTCAACACAGCCATTCTCAAAATGGAACAGGAAGCCGGCACTATGATGTTAGCCGGGAACGAAACGATGATAAGTTGAAGTCAAAACAGGTTTATAGTTCTTAGAGTATGTACGCATGTGGGTTGTTTATGATAGTCTTGGGTTGACATCGAATTGAGCTAAATTTTCATAAGAGGAATTCTCAGTATATAGAAATGATAAATACAGCAGATCATGAGGTGCTAGATACATTTCGTTATGTCAAGTATCTTTGTTTCTAAGAGTGGAAGAAAGTAGCGACAAATCAACCAAAACTCCGCTTGACTATAATGAGCATTTATCCAAGGTAGTACATACACATTTGTAATTTTAGAATAATATTTTGTAAATGATTGAGAGTGCAATACTTTTAGTTTTTTGTAAGTGTGAAGAAGTTCCGAGAGCTCCTCCTCAAGCTGAGAGCGAGGAAGATGATGGTCCTGTGAATAATGGCCCTGAAGCACGAGTTCATACTTGAATGTTCTTTCTGGAGGACAAATATTCTGTTCATCTGATGACGAATCTTCTAATGATGAGAGGAATAGGTTTGTCATCAGATAGCTCTGATTCGGGTGATGAAAGTGACGAAAATAAGCGCGAGTTGGATGTCATCGTTAGTGAAGGTGGGGTTATTACATCAGGTGATACAATCGCGCCTGCTACAGAGGTTACGAAGGAGTCAAGCCCTATCTTGCCGTTCTCAACACGTCTTGGGAACACGTTCAAGCAGTTTACTTATGGATTATGTTATCATCGTTCTGTCTACCTGGTAGCATTCGACGAATTTGTGTTTATCCAAGCGATTTCAGTTTGGAGCGAATGAAAAAAGATCAGTTTGTGGGTTCACAAGGGACACGGAAGTGACAATAATAGTCGTAGTGAAGATAGCACTGTTTCCAATACTGATGACGAAGAAAAAGATAATGTAGATGGCGATTACGATCCTGAACGATTGAGAGCACACGAAGTTATGAAGATGAAAGATAACATGAGAGGATTAATGAGAATCGAAAAAATATAAGGACAAGAAGTTGAGAGGTAAAAGGAAGCGAAAAGAAGAAACTCTGGCATTAGCTGTCTCTGGTGGCGACTTCCAAATTAATTTACAAGATTTAGATTTAAAAGTTTATTGGATGGCAACGATGTGCGCTTTGGTATTGGCAGAAGAGATCCAAACTTCAAAGGAACACCTGGAATGTTGGCAGTTTTGAAAGATCAGAACAAAAGACGTAAACAGGGTGTCAAAGATAGCACACATTTACTTTCAAACAGGATTTTTTTAAGATTAACTTCTATATTTGAAACTTACTCGATCGTCTATAGGTAGTCCGAAGGTCTGGATTCCCTCTAGCTTTCATTTTCTTTGCTGCATTTTTTTGTGCCCATCGATATTCCAAATTTTGGCGTACTACCGCCATAAGATTATCAGTCTGAAGTTGGAGATACACATTCTTCAGCTGATTATGCTTCGAACATGACTGTGACGTAAGCCTTCATGGATTCTCGCGCATGTACGCACTTATACAGTCCATGCAAATCAACATTGCTCCATAGGGAAGAGCTGATCTAGTTGTCGGTTTATAAGATAAAGCTCCAATAGAAGCAACTGATGCAATGACGATCTCGCCAACATTTCCGGGATCCAGGAAAACTTTTGAACCGTACTTTACAGCCTGAAACCCACCGAAAAAGGCACCGAAAACCAAACCAGATCGGCTTGATCCTTGAGCTAAAAATTTGAGCTTTGCTGAGTTCGATGCATTTTTAATCAGTTTGGAATCCTGCACTTCCTTCATACCTGATAAAGTACAGAATACAACATAAACTCTCGGTTTTGCATTGAAATTTTTTTAAAAACAGGTACGGACTCTTTAACACCTACCATCCATGAACCCAAACATGATACCAGTAAACGATCCTACAGTCCCTCCAAATGCAACTTGCCGAAATAAGTCCATCCATTCAAAATCGACAGCTAGCGAAGTTTTAATAGAGGCATCCTTTCCATTTTGCGATAACATTGTATCGGTATTGACATTTTCCATAGCAGTGCTACCACCCTGATCCGAACTCGACCATCCACTAACTTCCATACTTTTTGCCTGATCCGAAAGAGTTGACCATGGTTTATACCTGCTTTGATCCCATGCAGATCCCTTACTTTCTGACGAAGACATTGTTTGGTTCTATTATTATTTTTATTCATACATGTGCATGTATTAATACATGAATGTGTACTCGTATGTTTTGTAAAGGCCTGTCCGTGCTTGTGCCTGTGCTTACTCGTACACTCTTGTGTCTACTTCTTGACGATGCAATCTCTCTCTCTCTCTCTTTCTCTAGAAACAATTCAGCTTGTACAATTGTTAGTCGACACTATGGATCAATGGATGGATTGTAAAAGAGATATGATAGGAATAGTAGCTGTGATGTAGAGTGTGAATATAATAATAGTTTGAATATAAAATTTCTTCTTCCTGTGTAGGAATCCATGTACCGGTACCGGGTGTTTGAGAAATATTTCGTGGTGGCTACAGCAGCTACAGTCTACAGTCGAGGTTTCAAAAGCGTGTCAATAAGGCTGATTTAGATAAAGCCGTTGTTGAAACTAAAGAAATAATTTTCTTTGGTGTGTTACTTCAAGTGTATTTTTATTGCAGTACCGGTATCTTTTTCTATCTCTTCAACAATAATAATATAATAAATTGATTCTATCCCTGATCCCGAAATATTGATCGAATTAGAAAATATAGATCAAGGTTGTCGCAAGGTCTTTCGTTTTTATATTTGGTTGTATTGATCCTTGATAAGCTAGCTCATAGTTAAAGTATATACAATTGAAAAAGTAAAGTCTTGGAGGGAGCTTGGAACTTGGAACCTCCTGTGTAAATATCTTGTCAAAGATTTATTTTGAAGCTGTACCATCTTCTAACATTCGGTACACATTCACAAATTCGTTTTTTGTTGGAATCCATATTCAAATGTCTTTCAAGTATCTTTCAAATTGTTTGAAACCTGTTAGCGAAACAGCTAGCAAGACGCTTTCTTGTAGTAAGAAGAATGCATTTCCAAAACGTCCGTCTGAGTTTATGAGTGGCATAACTTTGAAAAGTCGTAATCAATATGGGTGGATGTCACGAGGATGGCGGGCATATGCCACGAAGACTTCGACGTCGACTCCGGTCCCAGAACCGTCCAAAGAACAGCTACGTCTTGTTGTTCTTCAGGCAACGATTCCCTTCATAGGATTTGGGTTTATGGACAATGCTTTGCTAATTATTGCCGGGGATGCAATTGACTCTACGATATGTCTGGCATTTGGGTTTTCGACCATGTGTGCTGCAGCAATAGGAAATATTATAAGTGATCTTGCAGGCGTTGGCCTGGGTGCAGTCATTGAGGATTATGCTGCGAAGCTTAATTTACCCGTTGCAAAGTTATCCCATGTGCAACGTCAATTGAGAAGCGTTCGATTTCATACACAATTTGGAAATGCCCTGGGGCTAACCATAGGGTGCATTATTGGCATGTGCCCACTTCTATGGATTGATAGTACAGAGATAGAAAGACGGAAGCGGCTTGAGGCAATCGACAGTTTGTGTCGAGATGTAGTCGTAGAAGCGAAGGGTCTTCTAGAATGCGAGTCGACTTGTTTATATCTATTAGTCGAGGAAGAGGTTGCAGAGGAAAAGCCATGGAACATGAGCAAAGATGAGCAAGCATCTTATTTGTCGAAATCGAAGCAAGAAATCCTAAGTGGCTTACATGATATGCATAAATCGACGGAACATAGGAGAATCAAGAAAGAATTCAGGGCAAAATATGCGGATTCAAATTTATACAATACCAAAGAGCCAATTGTCATTCCGTTCGGATCGGGTATACAATCGATCGCAGCCGTGCGACGAAAGCCTCTTGTTGTGCGACAGTAAGTTAAATCATCCAAAATGATTTTTCAGTTGTAAAATTTGATTTAATGTATGCCTTTTATACCATATTATTCGATTATGTTCATTGTAGAGGTGACTCTAATATGAATAAAATATATTCGGATGGATTGAAGAGCCCCGAAAGTCTAAGAGATATAATGTGTGTGCCAGTTTTTTCGAAAGATCATAAGGTGATCGCGATATTGGAGGGTATAAACAAAATTGGACAGGATTCTTTCACACAGAGTGACATCCACGTTCTTCAATCTTTGGCTGCTCACGTGAGTGTTTCCATTCAAAGCCTGACTGCAGACGATGAAAACGATGCACGAGTGAAATTGAAGGATATGATAAAAATATTGAAAGCAAACGCACGCAGAGATCAAGATTAAGATATTCCTGTTCTTGTACTACCGGTAAATACTTTAATTGAGGACGCAGCAGCTCATATAGGATCTGTTTTCCGAAATAGGTATCAATAAAAAAGCCAACATAGCGCGAGAAATCGGAATAGATGCAACTTTTAGAGACTATCGTCATATACTACTCAATTAGATAGCGATTACTATTTTAAAAAAGATCAAACCCTTAAATTTTTTGCCTAATCATATACTGCAGCACCTCTTTGTGGTTCATGATGAAGTATTAGACGAAAGTTGTCTTAATTATCGTACGAAATACTTGAGAAGCCAAGCTATAAATATTAATGTCTACAAAAAATGCTCCTCGGAGTCTTTCCAACATCCAAACTCTATTTCTATCCGCTTCAATAGCCTTGGCATAAGTATTGATAAAACTCTCTCTGTCACTGTTGAACAGAACTTCGAAATAATTATTGATGGAATTGGTATTGGTATTTGGTTTGGGATAAATAAGGAAGAATTTATACGCGTGTCAACACCAATTCGTGTTTGGTTCTTTCTACGCAATCTGTTTGCCCTGCTTTTCTCGTCTTCGCAGCCAGATTGCCAAAATATTCTTGATGAAAACTGCACATGAGGCATCAAAACTTCACCTAATTTTTCGATCGCTTCGATAGCTTGTGGTGACATCGCTTCAAGTGAAGTTCTCATACTCGTTGCAGACAAATCTCGGTTATCGGCATAACCTTCCGATCTTTCTAGCAGCGAAACTTTCAATGACTGGAGAAAAATATCTTGCTCGACATCCTCGTTGCTGTCATTTAATGAACCTGGCGAGTAAACGATAACATCGATCGTTGGTGTCAAATCGATACCGGTCAAGGGTTTCAATGGTATTGAAAACCGGAAATAATTGCCCGCATTCTCAACGGCCCTCGACTCGATCATATCTTTGCACCCTTCTCTATTAGCAAAGTAATTTTCATAAAACTCAGCTTTTCTATAGGACTTTGACTCTTCCTTGTTCAACCTTCGTACATACCATCTCCGTTTCCATTCTTTCTCCGAAGATTCGTCAAACGACAACAAAGAATACGACTCAGGAGGCAAACGCATATACATCTTAAACAATCTCTTGTCCACATCGCTTACAAGGTAAAGCGGCAGTTGCGAAACTTTATTTCCTCGAAAGGTTATACGTTTGCTATCATTCTCTGCATTGGTAGAAGGAGGAAGAGAAGTTTCATCATTCTTTGGCTCTTCGATCATTTCATTCTCAATAACACACAACATCTCAACATTTTCTCTTTCTCCTTCTCCTCCCTGATGATGCTGCTGTTGAGCATTCGAAGGGGATACATCTGCCTCTCCCTCACCTTCCTCCGAACAATTACCATCCTTTCGAGGATGTCGTCTCCTCCAAAGTCTCACAACCGAAGGAGATCTCCTTCTTTCTCTAGCACTAGCACTCGCACTCGCCATCCTCTGCCTTCTCAACCTCCTCCTCTTATGCTTCATACGCCGAATGTCAGGACGATTTCCATGTCTACCCATACCAGACCGATTCTCATCCACAGCCATCGTAACCCGATTACCCGACGAATCCACGACTACCAGCGGTGGCTGCTGGAACCCCTGTGACGATCGATCATTCCTCCTCGATACTTCCTTGGCTCTCACAACGTTTCTCTTTCTTTGAGGAAAGATGGAAAACGCATTTGCATGTATCATCATTCCAGTGTTTGGATGGGATACCAACGATGCAATACCAACGAACGTCATCCACATGGATAATAAGACACGGTGTTGTGATATCCTGCATGTTCGTGGATGCATGATGGGTGTGTGTATGGATTTGTATTTTACAATGTCTCTATGTAGTATTCTCTATTGGATTGGATTCCGTTCATGGGATGTCATGAAATGTGATGTCCTTCTTTATGTTTTTTGAAATGTGCAGGTTTGAGTTGAGAGTTCCCCAAATCCCGCACGATCCATCCAAATAGGTGAAAGGTGTGATTTCTATGGATGCGGATTTGTTTGTAACAAACAAATCATGAACGAGACGATATATCGATGTGGATGGATCTTGGATCTTGAATGTAAGCGGAAGTTGAAAGCGTCCGGTCAGATGTTAGAATTCGATGACATCGGTGTGTGGAATTTGTGTGATGGGAACGAATGAAAATGTCTCACGCAAGTGAAGGTGCAGAGTTCAGATCAAGGAAAATACCGGTAGTAAAAACAGGCGGTGAGGTGTCAAAGTGACAGAGAAACCCCTCCTTCGTTCGTATTTTTCACGAATACATGTATTAATACATGTATTTCCTATATGCGCGGCTCCATGTATTTTCGGGACTACATATATATACATGTATTAATACGAGTATTGTTTATCTTGTTTCCAAATCACAAATTGCGACGATTCGTAACTCGCAACGGGCGTTGTTGCTACGTACTGCAGTACTGGTAGCCGTAGGTATTTTGAGAATTTTCTGAGGTAAGTTAGAATTCCTGTGCATTCTCTTTGAGAGTGAGAGATGATAAGATACTCTGGATGATGTCGATATTGACCTTCCCTCTAGCCTTTCTAGGGAATTTCTTGGCATTCTATTTCTACCGATGAAATGGAAAGAAATCATTGTACTTCGAAGTATTTTTTAACACTGTAATCGTAATCGGTCAGAATAAATTTCAACTATTACTTCTCAATGTTTATATGCTCTGGAAGAAAATCAAGAATGTGCTGTAAATATCATAAGGTATATTATACAGTTGAAAAAAATTACACTAGAGACTCATTTCATCTTGCCATCAATAATCATCTAGATCTAGATACTAAGGTTTAGTGCGATGTGGTTTTGGTTACATGTTTGTGGCGTTGCTGTGGTGAAATCACTCAATAAAAATTAGAAGTCAGCGCATATCAATGCTACTATTTGCAATTTGTGTTAGACTCAAAGATGTGTGTGCGTATGTGTCAGTATGTGTGTATGTGTATGCGGATGGTTTGTAGAATTTGGTGGAGCTCCATAATTGGCTAACTTAGAGTGACCGTGAACAAAATAAATACATTAGTAGTACGTACGGCGCTCGTAGTACACTTGAACCAAAAGACGGCACGAAAGCTAATTTCGAAAAGTATTCCATTACGCTGGTCTACATTAGCTCACCTGTAACACTTCAACCACGTCACGACGCAACGCGATTTGCGCCTTTTCAAACACCCACACCGGCTCGGGAGGATGATGATACGCTCTTCTTCTTCTTCTTCTTCTTCTACCTCTGGATCATCATCAACGTCCGACACCTGACACCCCCTCCGCTCTCTCGTCGCAAGCTAGAGAGAGAGACAGAGAGAGAGAGCGTAAGCGTTCCTTCTTTCTTTCGCATCACTCTATCTTACATCAATAACGCACAAATATTCAACTGGTATTCTAGCATATACATACACTATCCATCCATCCATCCATCCATCCATCCATCTTTCATTCACTCATTACTCTTAACATTCACTAATTAATACTAAAATGGGAAAAGGAGGCCGATCCGACGCGAATAAACGAACCACCTCCTTAAGCATATGGAAAACACCGTACAATCCCCTCGATCCAAATGCCCCCACGTTACCCACCAAGGGACAAATTAAGGCCGTCATTCCCAAAGAATGCTTCGAACGCAGTGCCTTGCATTCCTTCTACTTTGTCTTGCGTGACACTGTCATGTCCGCGGGACTTATTTATCTAGCGATGACGTACCTGAGTACGGAGCTGCCTTCGAATGCGGGGGAGTTACTGAAGTTTGTAGTGGGATGGAATCTGTATGCCTTTTGGCAGGGATGTGTATGGACTGGGCATTGGGTGTTGGCGCATGAGTGTGGTCATGGAGCGTTTTCATCGAGTCAGACCTTGAACGATGCAGTGGGATTTGTGCTTCATCAGGCGCTGCTCGTGCCGTACTTTGCCTGGCAGTATACGCATGCCAAGCATCATAGGCGTACGAATCATTTGATGGATGGGGAGAGTCATGTGCCCAGTACGGGGAAGGAGAATGGGTTGGGTGATAAGAATGAACGATTGAGTTTTTATGCGGTGTTGCATGAGGCGATGGGTGATGGGGCGTTTGCTGGATTTCAGGTGTGGACTCATTTGGTGGTTGGATGGCCGTTGTATTTGTTGGGTTTGGCCAGTACTGGTCGTTTGGATGCGAATGGTAATTTGTTGAGTGAGAGTGATGTGATTGATCATTACCGTCCCAGTTCGAAAATGTTCCCGGCAAAGATTTCGTGGAAGATTTCATTGTCCACTCTCGGTGTGATCGGCACTATGATTGTGTTGGCAAAGGTTTCCATGGAATATGGATTTGTACCTGTGTTTGTATGGTACATTGCTCCGTACATGTGGACTAACGCATGGCTCGTATTGTACACATGGCTGCAACATTCGGATCCATCCATTCCTCATTATGGTACGGAGGAATGGACCTGGGTGAAGGGAGCACTTTCTACTATCGACAGACCATATGGAATTTTTGACTTTTTTCATCACAAAATCGGATCAACTCATGTGGCCCATCATTTGTTCCATGAGATGCCTTTTTACAAGGCAGACGTTGCAACGAAGGCTATCAAGGAATACTTACAACCGATGGGTCTCTACAACTATAATCCTGCCCCATGGTACCAGGAGATGTGGCGCATTGCACACACGTGTCACTACGTCGAGGATACTAAGGGAATCCAGTATTACAAGAGTTTAGAAGATATTCCGTTAAGTAAGGACATCAAGAAAAAGGCATAAGTTGCCGTAATGTTGAAATAGTAATGTCTATGAATAATAAATTTAAAAATATGCAGTTGAAGAGTGCGAAGATTTTTTCAGGTTAAGTACACGTATAAGGATGATCAAGAACCTAGTATATATCATGAAGGGCGATTTCTGAATTATAAGATGGCGCGATACGGATGTAGTTATTTGTAAATGGTGAATCTGCACGTTTAAGAATTGGATTTGAAGAATTTGTAACACAAGGTGCCGCACCTTATACTTGCATCGAAACTAGTAGGCGATTTTCTTTCTTTTCTTTGAAAGTAAATTGTGTTTCTTACTCGTACTAATAAGTGCAACATTTATCTGAAGTTTGCCTGACGTACCACATTATAACTACAAAGTAATTTATACCGGATACAATAGTAGAAGTTAACAAAATAAAAAAATAGAGATTAAAAAAAACATAACTATCGAAAGGGTAGCAAGCTGCTCACGGTGCGATGTTGACGGGTGAAAACAAGATAGATGTTTGTCTTCAACTTCCAGTAGCATGCTTCATCCACACAAGACTTTAAAAAATGCTTCCCGAGATATGACTTACGATGAACATAGAAATTAGGGAAACTTTAAAAAATAGCAGCATTTTCTTTGTATAAAATATGTAGACTCTATTAGACAACTTTACTATTGAATGATCAAATGCTATCTTAATTCTCAATGAAATTGTAATAGACATAACAAAAAAAAACAACACCTAAACAACAACACACCATATCATACCATTGCTTTGATGATAGTTTATTTTTCCAACAAGCATCACCTTTTAGACCTGATTTTCTCGAAGGAAATTACGTAGAGCTATATACCGGTTATTCCAGAATATCTCAACTTACACTCAACTATTTTCATTACAAATTTATAAAGACATCATAAACATTATGATGAGGAGTTTGGAGTACTTGGAATGGTTAAAAGTAAGTTTCTGGAAGTAAGATATAACATTTCGGAAAATAGGTACCAAATAGGTACTGCGGCAGGAAAGGGTTAATACATACAGGTTGTATCCATATCTGATAATCAATTATGTAAAACAGGAGTACACTGGTATGCCTTTGAAGAGAATAAAGGCGCCTGCGGCTTGTAGTACAGTGCAGGTAATCTCAATCATCCATGGTTTCAAAAAGTGGAGTTATCGGACAGACAATAGATTTAGCTCGAATTTCGACATTGATAAGCGTTGTGTTGAGTGATGATGTATTTATCGCACTTTTGATGGTGAAAGATTGTTGAAGACGCATTTGTTTAATATTCTCTCAATGTCACCCAGGCGTTATGAGATATGACGGTATCGAGAGCAATGGGGGCGCACTTCAAGGAGAAGGCCTTGGAGCGGTACGAAAACACTTCTACATAAACATTTACATCGTTCTTCAAATCTGAATATTTCAATTTGGGATCTAGCAGAATGTTTTCGGTTACAGTATTCTGAAGTACTTTTCAATAATGACCAATATAGTCAGCCCATTGCTACACAGGTTGTTTAACTTACTGGGGAAAGGTATTCGACTGTTTTCTAGTCGTTGCTTTATTTTGTTCTTCAGGAAATAGCAAGGGTCCAGTTTATTCGCATTTATCTCATCCCATTTTGTGAGTAAATTCGTATTAATACATGTAGAATCTTAGAGCTAGAGAGGTCTTGACATGACTAAATTAAGTTATAACATACTCGTAGAACAAAGTGGAATATTTTAAATTCTTCGACATTAATCTTGAACAACGCAACCCTAACCTACAACGTGTGTGCCCTGCTATTTGCCACTCGAGGAGAAAAATGGAATGACCAAATTGTCATCCGTGATGAATGCGCAAGAACTACCTTCAGTACAAGTTTCTTCCAACTCGGTATGTTTCTGATCCCTTACCTCTTTGTTCATATCACTTTTGCCACTCAAAACCTTGACCTCCACCTCACATTCTTGCTCGTCACCTAATGAAGGGAATAATAACTCAATTGCTCTGTTCCTATACTCTGGTACAGCTAAGATCTCCCCGATTAACTCCCGTTTCGGATCATCTCCTTCTAGCAAACTTTGCCATTCACTATTATCTTCTAAAATTCTGCCGTTTCCTTCGACAAACTTCAAAATTGAGCAAAGCTGTAGTATCGATAACTCAGAGAGCAAACGGTAAATCTTTCCTACATCAGAGACCCTATTCTCCACATACAGTTTACGTAGCTCTTCTCTATTTGGTAGTTCCTCTAGTGCAGTTTCTATCGCGTTCTCGCTAACAGAAACTTTATTCAGCTCTTCGACAATTTCGTAAACGCTCAATTGGTTGCATTCCCGTTCGTAAAATAGAACTTCGTCTTCGATGTAAGACAAAGAATAATTATCGAAATTTTCTTTTTGATATTGACTTCTTCGTACGCTTCTCGCCCCCGGCTTAAATGAGTTGACACGTTTCTCCTCATTAACAAATTTCATTACCCAAAAGATAATTGCCGCAATCGCACAAACGGAAGCAAAAATAATTGGAAATAGTAATACGTCCGGCTGAAAAGGTGTTCCTGAAAGATTCTCCTTATTTTCGCTGTTACACACGTGATGGATATCCTGTCCTACTTGCGAAGTTAGTTGCAAGTTCCTCCCTCGGGTTCCACTTTGTTCTTTGTTTACTTCTTCAAGAGAAAATCCGGCGTCTCTAAATCTTTTGTAATAAACATTATCGTAATTCCCCTTGTACCTAGCAAAAGCGAAATCGTTAGTATAAGTTTTGTTTCATATAAAACAACTTGAGAGAGTCAAAATCTAAACGTACACGTTTGATCCAATAAAAAAATTTAGAGTCCTTAAAAATTCTGCCCCGAGTTCTGTTGCAGTAAAGTTTCTTGATAGTGAAAGGGAGTTAGGCAGGGTTATAATAGGACCTCCTTCATAAATCATAACGATTTTGTCGCATAATTCGTCTTCTGTCAAATTACTCCAACCTGCGATGGTATATACTTCGAAGAACAAATTGCTGGTTATGCCAACATCGCAGGTTTCATCAAGTACATCCTGTGAAATATTGAAACTTTCTTTATAATTCGAGAGTTCAGGGTACAAAAATGTCAATTCCATTTCAATTTGACGTGGAATACAAACAGTAGCATTCTCTTCGATCGCTTTAGAAAAGGAATTATATTCAGGTCCATCCACTCCATTAATAAGGCCAGCAGTGTAGTTTGCGCCGTAACCGGTGATAAACAGAACGGAAAACACAATTATTCCAAAAATAAGTAAATGTTCAGAAATCGACGATTTTTCATCGACTTCAAAAGATTCGCCACTAAGACATTTACGCTTTATCGAATAACGTTTGCAAGTGAACAAAAAACAATTTTTTTGATGGTTTTAGCAACTTATGAGTATATTTGAAGTGAACACTTACCACACTTTGTGTAAACAACTTGACACCAAATAGAAAACCACTCCATAAGTTATAAAAACTTTTTCCCTTCAGCGATTTAAAGCGCTCTTGAGGGTTCCGACGGATGAGAAAATTTGCAAATCCCAAAAGTGCAAGTGTTGAAAAGAAGTAAATCCACAGGTTGACACTAAAAGGTTTCATTGGGTTCGAAATTAATGCCTCGAAAAAGGTTGTGTGGTCATCTTTTACCCGCGAAATCATATAAAACTCTTCAAAATAAAATGGCGAAGAAAAATCCAAAATAGAAACACGACTATTAGTGATCCAGACAGGCCCAAGACACGCGTCCACGGTATTATTTGTCAATAACGTCATACACTCTACAGGGGCAAGATCGACGTCGATTTCCTTGATACCTAAACCAAATTGCTCAGCCATATCTGTTACAAAACGAAACACGCTACCGTCCGGCTGTCCAGAAGAATTTGTATACATCGAGTAAGTGTAGTAATTTTCAAATCTGTTTACGCCCACAGTGATAGTTTCATTCGTTAGAGTATTATTGCGAATGCCTCCTCCGCATCCGTAACATCTTTTAAACGCACATATGAATGAGTTACGTGTAGTACACAGTATGTTATTGTACTAACATTTCATGACAAGTACGTCTTACCCACTATTTGCCGTTGTACGATGAAGAATATCTGACCAGCTCCCGTAGTATCCACAGCCATCAAGCCCTTCGCTTTTTGCCATTCCCACGATATCATCGCATCCAAGGTTACTTCCAGTCGTCCATAGAAATAGTGATGCATTTTCCGCTAAGGAAGGCGGCATGTACAGCCGGTCGCGAGAATGGACCGACGTGAAGAAGAGGCATATAAAAGCTAGGTGTGTATACATCATTCAAATACCGTAAATGACAAAATAAGTGACCCTGAAAAAACAGCAAAAGGTCATGTTTTTTGTATTACTAAGATGAAGCTGTGGTCATTAAGATCAGCTTATAATAATTATGAGATTATTGTAGTGACCGCTAGTCTTGGGGTG
>Ga0209092_10001594_pt1 | contig 21812 bp, 16 predicted proteins | sample FraStrMetagenome_FD_187446 | JGI IMG/M metagenome (GOLD analysis project Ga0209092, IMG submission 187446) | Marine eukaryotic phytoplankton communities from Arctic Ocean - Fram Strait ARC3M Metagenome (SPAdes) (version 2) | ecosystem: Environmental > Aquatic > Marine > Oceanic | place: Fram... | reverse complement strand
CATATGAACATCATGATATTTGCATTTTGAGGATATTTTTTACAAGCGAGATTTCTGCATTTGGCTTAACTACACTTACAAGAATTTCATCAAAAAAATCGGTGCAAGTATGATGCTAGCTACGGTAGTACATTAAAATCATCTATTCATTTGTATCTCTCTTTTAATTTCTTTGCAATGTAAAGATTTCGTACTGTATATACGTAGACAAAAGGTGTATAAGCTCGTAAGTGACACGGCCGAACCTTTCAATAATATAGCCATAGGTTTCCATGGCTATCATAGAATGGCACCACCTTGCTACTATAACTGAAAAAATACTTACATCAAAAGAATTTTTAAAAATTGCTTGGGGATTCTCCGTCATTTTCCATCACCTCAAAGAAAAACAAGGTAAAACATTATGGAAAGAACGAACTCTTTCGTCTACTTTCCTCAAAATGAACAGGGACCAACTTTTCTTATGGATAACAATGTCACCGCTCACAAATCAACCGTAAGGAGGCCAATGTGGGGGAACGGCACCGCTCTTAAAGCCAATCCAAATGGGAACACCATCCGATTCCAAGTTGTAGTTTGGTCTATCGATAGCCCCGATGTTGCTCGTTCTCGTGTTTCAATGAAGTTTCGTGCAACTTTATTTTGGAATCTTCAAAAAGGAGTTTTTCCAAGGAAAAATTCCGTTTGTGGCGCCGAGACATTGCGCATCAAATCTAATTCTTTTCATGAGTTTAAACCATTACAAAATAAGAAAGACTCTTTCACTGAAAGTGCTGAAAGTGATGAAACTAATTCCATCGGAGAAGCCTCTTCCTTCTCTAACAAGTCCACCATGGGCACTTTTGAAATGGACGGGCGAGGCAGAGCTAAGCATAAAGCAATGACCATCAGCAACCATACTCAATATATTGATGTTCCTCCATTGTCTATCATCAACGCTGAATCATTTTCCGTTGTTGGAGCTCCTGATGTCACATGTCTACGAGAAAGCGATGGGCTCATGCGTTGGACTTGTATGTACAAAGCTACATTACGTCAAAATCATATGATGGTGACAGACTTTCCTCATGATAGACATTCGCTATGTATACAGTTAGGTATATTGAAAGATCGTCATCAGGGGGCAACATGGGACAGACGTAAATGGAAGCTAGGACTTGCGACGTTCGACGATAGTCGAGGATCAACGCGAGTACCGCATGGAGTTGTCGTCGATAACGTGAGAATTCCAGAGTTTACTATTGAGGACGGTGGAGCAAGTTTTGAGTTTGCTCCGGTACCGTATGGTCCATCAACAAATGTAGGGCATACAACAGAGGAATGTTTAGAAGTGAAAGTGAATGTATATCAAGAAAGTGGGTACTACGATAAAAATATTGTCCCAGTTCTAATAATTATCACAGTTTGCGCTATGTGTATTGTCGGGTGTCAAGATGCGAGACAATTTTTCGAAAGAGGTTTGCTATTATTAAACTGGTGAGTTACTTTTACTTTTGATCTTATTTCAGTACATATATGAAAAATTTGTACTTATTCCAACAAAATATACCGTGTATCAGTGCATTTGTTCAAGTAGGATTAAGAATGAATATAGACAATAGGCTTCCACGGGTACGGTATCAAATAAAAATGCAATGGATAGTTAATAGCTTTTTCTTCCTTGTTTTTTACTTGGTAGTAGAAAGTGGTCTCAATTATACCTTTTACAGGTTCAATCTTTATTCGCTGGAAGTCGCGAATCTGATTGATTATCTGACGCTTTTCACTTCGACGGTTTTTACTTCATATCTGTATCATAACTATTACAAAGAAATAAAACGAAGAGAGCGTGCAATTCTTGAGGATCGACGATCACCCTTTACCAGTTCCTAATCTTGCAAAATCTTGCTATATTTTTCGTTCCATAAGGAACCTATGTATCTATTAAGATTGCTAGAATCTTTTATTAATCAAAGTTGAATATTTTTTTCTTCAGTGCCTTCGATCTCATGAACAATCAAATTTCGGCATGTCGTGTCACTCTTAAGCCCCTTCTACCTTTTTTGCATCTTATTCTTTAAAGGCATATTCAAAATGGAAAATTAATGTTTACGTCATAATTACAATGCAGATGTTTCAAAGAATTCAAAATGAGACATGTCAAAACACTGATATTTGCTCACAAGTTCTCGTCTTAAATAACTAAAACTTCTCTTTATGATCGAGAAGTTAGGACAATATTTAATGTTCTTTTTTCAATGTCTTCATTGGTTTACGGCAGAATTTTACATACTTTCTACATATTTGACGCCTTTCTGAGAATCCTGCTTTTGGTTTTTCTGAACAATTGTTTTCATTCAGTACCAACATTTTGCACGTCATCTGCTCAAATGCACATGTCTAAACAATTACTTCATTAATAAACGCTTTCGTAGAACATATGAATCTTTCCTCAGTAAAAAACTCTTCGCACCATAGGATACCTTTTACATATATAGATTTACATGCACGAATGAAATATAATTCTTCTATTGTATGTGTTTTTGCATACGTAGGTGATCATTCATGACACATTTTCTTATTCATGAAAAAAGATGTCAAAATTCCGGAGTATTCAGAGAAAAAAACAATCAATGAAAATAGGTTATCCGACTTTTTTATGCTTGAAGCATGATCCGACATTCTTTTTCAGAAAACGAAAAAGCTGAAAAACTGAAAATTGGCTAAAGGTACTTTTTAGCTTAAACTATGAGCAAAATTGCACCATACGTTATCGTATCTCAAAGTGAACAAGGCCCAACATTAGTCATTGACAGGAATCTATCTGCTCATGAAACAAAACGGCGTGGTTCGTATGGTCCAAACTCGCTCCGGAATCCATATGGAAACTCCTATGGAACAAACGACGTTCTCTTCCCCTCTTCAGGAAACAATAATAACACAGTAAGATTTCAGGTACTTGTATGGTCAATCGATAGCCCCGATGTTGCTCGTTCTCGTGTTTCAATGAAGTTTCGTGTTACACTATTTTGGAATACCGTTGAAGGTCCGTTAAGCAGAACCAATTCTTTTTGTGGAAACGAGAATAATGATTATTTGTTTAAACCATTACAAAATAAGAAAGACTCTTTCACTGAAAGTGCTGAAAGTGATGAAACTAATTCCATCGGAGAAGCCTCTTCCTTCTCTAACAAGTCCACCATGGGCACTTTTGAAATGGACGGGCGAGGCAGAGCTAAGCATAAAGCAATGACCATCAGCAACCATACTCAATATATTGATGTTCCTCCATTGTCTATCATCAACGCTGAATCATTTTCCGTTGTTGGAGCTCCTGATGTCACATGTCTACGAGAAAGCGATGGGCTCATGCGTTGGACTTGTATGTACAAAGCTACATTACGTCAAAATCATATGATGGTGACAGACTTTCCTCATGACAAGCATACTTTATGCATCCAGTTAGGTATATTGAAAGATCGTCATCAGGGGGCAACATGGGACAGACGTAAATGGAAGCTAGGACTTGCGACTTACGACGATAGTCGAGGATCAACGCGAGTACCGCATGGAGTTGTCGTCGATAACGTGAGAATTCCAGAGTTTACCATAGAAGAAGATAGTACTACATTTGATTTTGCTCCGGTACCGTTTGGTCCTGCAACAAATGTAGGGCATACAACAGAGGAATGCTTAGAAGTGAAAGTGAATGTACATCAAGAAAGTGATTATTATGACAAAAATGTAATACCAGTATTTGTTATGATAGCTGTTTGCACAATGTTTGTGATAGGATGCATAGATGCTATTCAGTTTTTCCAGAGAACGCTTATGCTCCTGAATAGGTAGGTTTTTTTTTCAAAGAATTTCATGTTTATATCCATTTCTCTAAAATAGATTTTTCTTCCTTTATTTTGTTCATATTTCAAGTGCATTTGTGGAAGTTGGATTGAGGATGAACATAGACAATCGATTACCTAGGGTTGAATATCAAATCAAGATACAACGTACCATGAATCAATTTTTCTTTTTAATTTTCTATTTGGTTATAGAGAGCGGGTTTGTCCATCTTGCCTACAAAAATAAGATTTGGTCCGAGAAAAGTGTGGACATATTAGATGGAGTCGCTATTGTGGTTTCATCCATATTGATTTGTAGATTCACATATTACTACTACAAGGGTTCTAAGAGAACAAATCCTTCGAAAGTTTAAATCGTTCTTTCAATTTCTTCAAGATTTATTTGACGAAATATCACAATATTTGTTTTGCAATAACAGGGAGTTATTGTCATCAAGTAGACATAATTGCTGGATAGTTGTACTTTATTAATACTAAAATGCTGTAATGAGTAACATTATTGTAAGAAACGCATGTGACAGGTTTTCCTTGTTGGTATTTTTAAACGAAATGAGTTCATATAATATACAAAATTGGTCAAAACAAAGAAAAGGAGATATAGAGTATTATATAAACCAGATAAATGAATAGGATTACAAGACTCATGTACACAAGTAAAGTTTTCTTTAGTTTATGCCCTAACAGCATAACGACGAGCGGGGAAGTGAGTATTCTTCTTTGATTGTTTCAAAGTTTTTTTATTTGCCTGTTCCTTTGTCAAAGCTCTGCGGATAGCCCTTGTCTTCTTCATACGCAAATCTTTGGAAATGTATTTGGCTCCGGCACTGGCTTTACGGATGCTTTCCTTTTGTTGTTGATTGTGTACAGTCAAAACACGAGCAATAGATTTGCGAACACTCTTAATTTTGGCGATCTTAGAAGCAGCTCCTCCGGTAACCTTGGCTACAGCGAGCTCACTGGCTTCCTTACGCAATTCGTTGAGGGTTTTAAGAAGTTCTTCCTTTGGGAGGCCTCTGAGTTCAAATGCTTTAACCATTTTAGAAATATAAAATAAAACCTGAAGACAAACAATTGAGAGCGAGTGTTAGTGATTATAGTTTATCACTTTCGGATACGAAGAATACCACACACACTGCAGTAAGAGAATGGATGAGATCTGAAACAATTTCAACAGCCACAACAAGGACGCAGAGATGGTAATCAGCTCATTTAAATGAGACTAATCGTTGTCATCCATATCAATGACTTTTCCATCGCAGCTGCAAACAGTTTCATCTCCATCTTTCGTTCTAGATCATTTCACACAACTTACTCTTCACAATACGGTGGGGAAGCTCGTTGCTGCTTTCACTGGTGGGATAATTATTTCCAGGCTAAGTAATTAAAGTCTTATCGTGACCGCAAGCTATTGATTTTATTAGGAATCTCGATATTATCATAGATAGTAGTTCATACATACCTTGTCCATATATACCTCTCTCCTACAGTGAAAACGTGTACATAGATGGAATTGAATTAAAAGGCAGAAATTTTATATTTTGGATTCCATTTGATTACGATTCGTACGAACACTTTTACAAGTAAGTGGTAATACTAAGTAAGTAAATAATGCTATAGAAAGAATTTTACAACGTAATTTAATTCGTATACGTAGTACGATATATTTTTTAAACTTTTACTCGTTACTGCACTTCATTTTTTCTTCAATATTTATAGTGACCGCCGGAACCTGTCCGCTCACAATATTAAAATGCCTTTGAAAGAGGGGAAACCTGCAACCACTTTGGAGTGTTCCTGACTCTATAAGGGGTTTTATTGAAAATATAACACAATCATCCTTTAAATTGTTGTTGATAATAAACAAAGCAAATTTACATCTTGTCACATTAAAATGTGTAGAGAAGGAAAAAGCTCTGTTTCCATGCTGTCTAAAATGTGCATATTAATATCTTCTCATAAATAATTGTTATTTTTCAATATTGAGGATATTTCATTTTCGAGCATTTTTATTTGATTTTGTCGCATTGAATATGTTCCTGCTGTACCTCTTCTTGTTTTATCACAATGTTCATCAATGTTGAAGAATTCTATAGAGCCTTCATTGTTTCCAGTAACTACCATATGACTTCTAGAATCAGCTTGTCCAAAAAGTACCGTTATTCTTTCAAGTGTGTCGCCTTTATCAGTGCCCAAATCAGTAAGAATTGGATCTAAACATGATTTCTTTAAATCCCAAATTTCTATTCTACCATCACCCGTGACAAGCGCAAACACAGTAGAACAAGAAGGTGACCAAGCAATATCATGAACTGCATCAAAAAGATTTGATGAATGGAATTCAGCTATATTTGAGAGATTATTAGAATTTTCTGTAATGTATGAATCACATGTCCATAACTTTACAGTCCAATCACTAGAGGAAGAGAGGTAAACCCCATCAATAAATGGGGAAGATCTGATTTTTGTTATAGGACCATCATGGTTTTGGAAAATATCTAAATGCTGGTCATTGTAAGCATATGAGCATTTGTAAACAATTCCATCATCGGATCCAACAAAATATATCTGTGAGTCTTTTGTTGGGGAATCAAAACATAAGCCTATACGAAATGAATTATTTCGAAAAGGATCATTGATTGCAAAGATAAGGGGATTTCTCAGAATCATTGTAATTTGAATGTATATTGCAAATGAAAGTAAGTGAGTAAAGTTTACCTGAAGCATATCGAGCAATAACACTATTATTCGTATTCACACGTTTCAAGGCCATGAGGGTTTTCACATTCAAATTTTTTTGTATTTTCCATTCCAAAATATTTCCGTCTAAAGCAATCGAAATGAGCCTTTCTTCTTTATTTGATTTCTCATTCGCCCAATGTACTTGCATAACTTGAACTTGATGTTTTCCATCAATAAATTCTGTAATTTTATCAATTTACCAGAGTAATCGTAAGTAATGAACATTATTACAACTTTTTCCATTAGGTCAACTCACCTGAATTCACAATAGGATCATGAAAATTGTGAGTGTTGGCGGCATTAGTATCAAATATTAAAATATTTCCATTTTTCGCTCCAACAGCCAACAATGATGGTTTGTTCATAGAATAATCAATTGCTGTAACAGTGGATGAGATTTTTATGACTGCTTCAGGAAAAGAGATATTTCGAATCGACCAAAATAATATTAATCCACCTTCATCACCCCCTTCATTTCCCACTTTATCTCTTGATCCATATCCAGCAGCTAGGACATCTTTGTTAGCCTAACAATATATGAAGTCAATCATTCATTAGAACTTATCATATGAGGGTCGAGTCCAATTCTCATAAATACTCACTTTATGCCAACACATGCAATTCACCGCTCGATTAGAAGTTAAATTACAACGTAATTCGAAGAGCTTCTTCATTGGTTTCTTTTTGATAGAAGTGAAAGATTTCGTCCAAGACGATTGAGAAGTCACTGCAACTTGCTCCAATACATTCATCTTTTCATTTCTACGTGGAATTGCAAGATACTGCAATTGCAATTGATGATGAAGTGTTTGTTGGATCGCTCGCTCCAAAACCTTTAATTTTTTCTCTAGACTAGGAGATCGCATTATTTCTTTGTTTCTCCATAAGGTTTTGATATCTTTCAAACTATTGATACTTTCCTATAATGCCACACAAATGTAAGTCATTTTGCTCATATTGCAATATCAGCAAAAATACCTGGACCTACCAATTCGAGAGCATTTATATATTTGTTATCTATTTCTTTTTCGTTCGCATGGGTCCCTTCGCTGACGTCGAGCAGATATCCTGCACATTTGGTAGCTACCATTGTAATTAAGTCGGCTTTGTTAACATCTTTACTCACACTTTCTTGGCAACTCACTTTTGCAAATTTGTGATTTCCTAAATAAACTTCACAACCAGCATCTATTGCTTTTCTATTTGTTGTCATAGTGGTCTTTTCCTGTAATCATTGAAATCATATCGTATGAGATTGGAATAGCAAATTAGAAAACAAGTGCTCTTTGAAATGGATTATATCACCTTTGGTACAGCATTCATCGTCTGAACTTCTCTTTCGCTCGATCTTACTCTTGAGCAACCATCATTGGTAACTTTTTGGTCATCAATTGAACAATATTGGCTATGGATGTTTAGTAATGATTTAGTTTGAGTTTCTTTCAACTCCATTTTTGATCCAGCTACAATATGAGATTTAGGTAAAATTCCGTCCATTTCGCCATGAGCCACTCTTTTTTCATTATATATCTGCTCATTGCATTTATTGTCATAGATTATTGTCATTTTGCTATGGCTTTCTTCTCTCTCTAACGAAGCATCGTTTTTTGGATTAGTAATGCCATCAGTCAATAACCGAGCATATCCAAAAAGTTGCTTTTGCTGACGAATTAATTCGTAATCATTGTCGACTAATTTGTATGCATGTAATTAGATAAGATTGTGTTGGGCAAGAAGAATAGTATATATAATGTAGATGGGAAGATTCGTACCTAATTCCTCTTCGGTACTGCCATCTAACCAAGGTATAGTAGAATATTCACAAGATGAAGGTAAAGACAGTCCATTCTTTGTGCCTCGCTTTAGATATCCTATCTCCTCAATAGAACACGACCTGAAATTATTTTGATTCGTACTTTCTTCATACAAAGTTGAGCTTGGTAAGTCTATTAGCGACTCTGGAGTCCGATCTACACCGTCGTGTATGATCCTTGGTTGATCCGAAATTTTTGTTTCGTCACTTTTCTTGTTTTGTCTACGCTCTCGAAGCTTATTTTTATCTATTCTATATGACATATCTAAATTTTGGGTCGAATAATATGCTAAGAGTAAAGATGCTAATAAGAGTTAGAGACACAAAAAATGTATTCAAGTTTATCAGCTTAATCTTCTAATTTCTTTAGTTTAAATCTCATTTTAAAATTTTGATGTTTAAGTTTGAAATCAAAATCCCTTCTCGTGTCTTCATATTAAGATTCAATTTGGGTCGGTGAGATACTTCCTTCGTAGTTCAGGGGCACTATCTTTCATTGGTGGCCATTTTCCACCGGACATCACATGCTCGACTTCTTCAATAGTTCTTGCACAACATGTATAATTGACGCAGCCGTCCTCTGTGACCAAAATAACATCTTCTAGTCTTACACCACCATATCCTCTGTACTCCAGAATCTTTTGTTTTACGAAATACTTCTCTAATCCTAGTCCCGAATCAGGATTCAAAGCTTCATCCAGTAAATGATTAATGAAATAACATCCAGGTTCTACTGTCAAGACCATATTTTGTTGCATTATACGGGCAGTACGCAATGATTTAAGACCACGTTCCTTTGGTCGAAGGGGATAGCCTTTTAAATATCCTCCAACATCATGAGTATCAATCCCAATAAAATGACCCAGTCCATGAGGCATAAAGACGGAACCCAACCTTTTTTCTACTAATGCATGAATATCTTCCTTGTCAGGATTGATCAAAATTCCATGGGACAACAAAGTTTCTAAAATAGCAGTTTCAGCAGCCTTATGGCAATCTACATAACTAACACCTGGTTTCAGCATTTCATATACTCTTATTTGAGCTTGCAGAACTGCATTGTAAATTATTGTATCTTTTTCCTCAAAAACTCCTCTTGCTGGATAGGAACAAGTGACATCTGCGCCATAACAGTGATATTCACTCCCCATATCCAACAAACACATTTTTTCAGAGTTTAAGGGAATATCATTTGGAGCGCCAGCATGTCCATAATGCAGTACTGCTGCATTTGGACCACATGCGCAAATGGGTGTATAGGCAATGTGACGATGTCCGTAGCGGTAATAACAGTAATGTCGAAAAAGGGATTCTAATTGAAACTCAGAGAGTGTAGGCTCCATATTTCTCATGACATGTGTATGAGCATAAGATGTTACTTTGGTGACATGACGAATCAATTTACTTTATACACGATTTTTTTGAAACAAAATTGAGCATTCAAGTTAGCAATAATGGAGCAATCAGATATACAAAAATAAAGAGAGCACTCACAGTTCTTCCTCTGATTTGAAGACTCTTGCATCAGCCAAAATCTTAAATAAAATTTCCGTATCAATTTGCTTATTCAAGTAGTCACTTTGAAATTTAGGAGGCTCGTACCAATTTCCCGAGTCTGAGTTTTGTCCTCTCAATAATAAGAGCTTACTTCCTTCTTGGTGATCTTTGTGGACATCATTTTCAACGCTTCGTTTTTTCAAAAGATCTTCCAAATATTCTTCCAATTCATCGACATATTTCACACCGTCAACACCATACATGTCACAAAAATCATTTGGTAAAAGAATAGTCCCCATCCATGTTGCATACTCTTTGGGATATCGAGGACAAAATAAAATACATTCGTTTGTTTTTATATCCAACAAACCATAAAAGTCTGGTTCCTTCACACCAAATAAGTAATGAAAATAGGATTCCTGACGAAAGATTGGCTCATGATCTGTATCATTTCGATTATAAGATTTGCCTCCATGTAATACAATCAAAGAATGCTTTGCATAGGAAAATGTAGAATGCTGAATCCTCTCCATGACTTTGGTGCGGTTAGTTCTGTGGAGAGAAAATGGAACTTTATAGGTCGACAGACCCATAGAAAAGACGGGACCACTCATGATAACTTTCTTATATCGTTTAGATTCTTTATGATTAATTTAAGTATAAATTGGGAGCTCAAGAAGGTTTTTGAATTTGATTATGAATTGATTCTTCGTATTTTGTGTCACTGCATTCGACAGCTTGTTCTTTTTCTGTGGAAGATTTTGTTCTAAATCTGATTTTCCCACAAAAAAAAGAATAAAATGTAATCTACGTCTTTTCATACTAATTTATACGTTATAAGAAATAGCGCAAAATTCATTTGTTTTATATTTCGGATTCATCTCTTTCAACAAGGACGGACAGCAGTAGACTTTATTCCGATATCGTCAAGTATGAAAAAAGTGTGAGAATGATAGGATATTTATGATAGATCATTGAATATGCGTCGATATGTCATTCGTTGAGCGCCTACCATCACGAAACAAGACGTTTCAGTCTGCACAAATCCTGACTGTATCAGAACTTCGTCAACAATTCCTCAAACGCTCTATTGTCAGTTCCAGTGTGCGCATCACTGGAACTCTTATCTCACATAATATAGAAGGAAACTTTATCCGTATTACGGATCCGCTTTTATCCAAATCAAAAACCCCCAATCCTTACAAAAAAGCATCCAATCGTGACAACAGCACTCTTCCAAAAAATAGAAATTCCATAAATCCAGAAAATACATCTAAAACCTCAAATCAATCTTTTAGCAAGTTATCGAACACAACTCATAGAAATGAAATGCCAATAGCTTCAGCTAATACACCTATGACCAAATCATCTTCAGTGTCTATTACGAACCCGTACCTAAGAACCCCTTCTGTTCTCAAACGAAAAATTCGATCAACGACTCCAAGCCTTGTGAATAAATCTTCCCGAAAAATAATTTCGATTCAAAAAAAGCGTCATACCTCTATCCTTGAAAGATCCAAAAAGAATGCCACTTTCGTTTCACAACAAAAACGATATTCAAGCCTATCCAAATCCCCAAGTTCCTTCTCTACACCTTTGAATACAAAACTAAAGCAAAAGAAAGCCATTGATTTTCATAATTCCATTGTAGTGGATATTTCTTCCGTTTCCATTACCAATACACACATTGGGGATTTAGTCACGATCATTGGAGAGATGCAATTTATCCGTTTTTCACGTTTTTGTATAGCTAACAATAAGTGTGAGGACGATATACATGACAATTCCATTGCTATTAGGGATTGGAATATTATCCATGAAAATGATCACGCCCCTTTGCCTGCAAGAATGTCTCAAGCTATTTTACAGTCTGCGCAAAATTATGTGAAAGATAATGGAAATACCACAAAATCAGAGTTTTCTCCTTCGGAAGATGATGATGATGATGAGACACATATTCCACCCGAGTCTCAATTGGTAAATCTGCCCATAACTCAATTACAATCTACCACACACACATCTCAGAACACTATCGAATCCGAATCATTGTTGGCGGATAAGCCAGAAGCTGTGGAAATAAAAAAGACGGGAGGTTTTTTGGCAGCTAGGATTCTAAAATCTGTCAATGGAACGGATATGAATTTACAATATCAGGCATTATTATTACGAAGAAAATATTACAATTTGTGACATAAAAATAAAATAAATTTGATTTCCTATGATTCTATGAAAGGACAAACATTTGGAGGATCTAAACTTTGCCTCGAAGCTATTTCAAGTCGTAATAAAGAGAAACATATCATAGTATAAATTAACAAAATACATATTTTGTTTAACAAGTAGGCCCATTACATTGTTTCCAATTTAGGGAATAAGTAACGGTGACATGTCTATCACATGAGAGTCTGTTGTGCGTGCTGAAAGATTTCTTAATCAGCGAATAAAATGATGCGTGACGTAAATTAAAATATTTCAAATTTTCTGCCAAAAAATAGCACGTGTTCAGCAGCAAAACTTGAAGAAGCTGAAAGAATTGCATAAATTTTCGACCAAAGCAATATCCAAGAAGAGTGCTCTCTAAGTCTTACACCATGTCTGAAAAACAAAGTGTCTCAAACGAAATTTCAGCAGAGGTTTCGAAGAGAATATGCAAGCATATGAATGATGACCATCAGATATCTATTTATGCTATGGCAAAAGCTGCATTAATATCCTCTCCTGAAAATAAAAAGAAATTAACCAACCCCAGGATGAAATCTATCTGTCTTTCTGGGTATGATCTATCTTTTGTTCTCTGCAGCGGCGAAGTATGCGAAATGAAAACCATCACTATTCCATTCTCCCCTCCTCTTCGATCACCAAAGGAGGCAAAGTAAGTTTTCATTATGGTAATTTTGTAAATGAAGATGCGTTGTAGTTTTTCCTACAATATGCATATTTTGTCACTCATTTTTTATCCTCATCTTCTCCCTTACTTCGAAAAGATCACGCATTATTCAAGATCATATGAAAGCTTTTGATCCAAAATTCTCTTGGCTTGTAACAGAACCAAGCACATTTGTAGTATTCATTCTATGCCTTAGCTTCGCTTACGCCACGCACATCTTAAAAGAGGATGGAATTGTATCAATGTTGGGATCTTCTCCCTATTTTGTTCAAGACATCGTGGATAAGTTTTTCTGTTGTTGGTATACTTTTGCATCCAGAGTTCAAAAACTTTGGTTCTTAACTGCTGCGGCACATGTTCTAGAGGGTATGTTTGTTGCTTATCAGTGTAAAACTCAACTGAAACTTCCAAACAAAATAACCTTCAAATGGTTCATTTTGACGTGCTGTGTTGGATTTTGCATGACTGGAAAAATCATTGAATATGTAGGGATGAACAGAAAGTTTCAATCAGAAAAGGATGCTAAGAAATCTGATTAACTGTGAAAAAAGCACGATATGTCTGAATTTTTTAGTCTCACAACTGAACTAAACATATGCCTGCATTTTCCAATGTTTCAGTCATGTTTCCATTTCTTCACACCACTTATTTACCATCATTTAGTTATAAAGTGCTGAAGAATGAATGGGATATTTTGTTCGAATGTATTCATTGTGATCCTATGGAATTGAGAATTTAAAATGTCTTTTGACGGAGACTCTTGGAATAAAATCACGGATTTTTTATAAGCTGTAAAATTAATCCTGGATAATAATACATGCAATTATTAGCGTTTCTAAAGTGTGCTTTTCAGTTAAGTATCTGATCCAAAGTTCCAGCAAACTCCGGTTTAAAAATAGTGTGGATAAAAACTTTATCATTATTTCTCATTCAGCATCCTCACTTCAGTCTAATCTTTTCATATTGAATCTACTTCGATTTCTTATTCCCTTTGGTAAAAGCAAGCATGGCAGCATCTTCGTCCCAATCGTCGTCATCTGCATCATTGTTGGTAATACTTTCCTTTGCTTCTGTCTTACCAGAGGAAGTCCCATTTTTACGGTTTTTGAGTCCTTTACCAGCTTTTTTATTCTTTTTGGGGGCTTTCTTCTTGTTGGTAGTGTCGTCCTCTTCTAGAAAGCTATCATCTAAGATTTCATCTTGAGATTTTTCGGCCCGTCCTGATTAGGAGTTCCAAAACAATAAAGACATGAGAAAGTGCATATAGATGTGAACGAACAAAATATGCATGAGATAGGTGACAAAATATCGCAACATAACAATTTGATTTCAGCTCTAGAGTATATTCAATGGCTGCGTGCCAAATTATATCCAGTTATATTTTTTCAATAAAACGAAATACAAAAGAAAACTTACGCTGTGCAAGTTTGGCATTCATTTGGTATACCAATATAAGAAAACCAATTAAAGGTAGACCTATCTCTAGCGGGACGAACTTAAAGTATGCCTAATCAATTTCAGAAGATCGAGAAAGATCGTGAAAAATGCTGAGCGTGAGCACTTGTTGTAAGTGATGCAATGCAAAAATGGAAAGAATCTTTTTCAGACTCTTAAAAAGTTATGTTTGATATAGATGCCAATGCATTGGTGTATTGAGGATCCTATCCCAAGCAATTATGCTATAATTACACATTGAATTCGCCCTAGATAACAAGGCAATCATGAAACTTACGTAGGTCGAGCATAATGAAATAAGTGGGAATGAAAGAGCAAAGGTGTCTTGATTGAAGAAAATATTATTGGACTTTGACATGGTCGTATTTCTGTTGGATTTCGTCTATGATGGATGAATGAATGAATGATGGGAGAGTAGATTCTCAATGCTCAAGTGACTCTGCCTTGGACGGACAATAAATTGAATGTGGATATATTGAATCTTGCATACTGGGCGATCGATCTTCTATCCATCCTTTTCTTTTATGCTGTATGTAAATTCTAGTATATCTTGATATTTAGAGTACATTCTGTATTTGTAAAAACGTCTATTTGAGATGAACACCTACTGGCCACTTAGATCATATGTTCCTACCAGTTTACCATAATTAACAATTACTCGATATTATTATTATTATTCCCAGGTTTCTAAATTTGAAGTTTTCTACATCATTTTTGGTATATTGGTTCGTAGAAAAACCAGCGAGTACAAGCACAAAAGTGTCAAAAAAACTTACTCGTCACTTTATAGGCCCCGGAAAAATTACCGAGTAAAAATAACGGTAAGATTTAGACATTCAAGTGCATTCAGTAAAATATAGAGGCCTTATATTTAGCTAAGCAATAATTTTTTTAAGTAGAAGCTTTGATCCTCGATTTGTTTGGATTTGAGGACACTTATTTCTATTTAGGTATGTAAAAAGATAGTATTAGGGTACAGGAGCTTTATATAAATTTCTGAGTGCAAAATAATGAGACACCGAATGTCATGAATCGAAATCTGGGAAACACCCTGGAAGCAGAAAGATACTGCTGTGTAGAGATATCTATTTAAAAATTTGTTCATGTATGAGGTGTTGTACGAAAATACCAGCCACCCAGAGCAAGAAATTCAGACCATCTTCAGAGTAGAAAAACTTTTTCACATCACATCATCATCCCAAACCACACAAACTTAACCAAATCATTACAAACACTTTCAATTAAACATCACTTAATATCAACTATCCACTTAATAAGTTTGAATGAGGAGTGACACATTACGAAGATCACACTCAAGAAAGTCATTGGCAAATTGCTCTCTACCTTTTGCGATTTCGAGAATTTATTTTTTACTTCCATCCATATACAAACAAATTTATTCCATATCCATCATCTGCTTTGTATTAGGTTGGAGTGCTTCAAAAACCTCGGCGTTTGTATCAGCTCCTATCTCCGAAATAGGACCTAAGAGTTTCTATTCAAATATGAAAGCATCCTTATCCCAAATAAGGAATATTAAAAGAATTCCTTCGAAATCATCCACACACCGTTCTATCAAAATTAATGGACGATCAAGTGTAACATCTCTCTCAACGTCCTTCGGCCATTTGCAGCCTTTCTACACCAACAATTCTTTCCATTCAATAAAAGATTGTTTCTATAACGACCCATCATTATTTCGTGCCTCTCAAACCAGACTTTTTTCTGTTGTTCCACGACCTGCCATTGACGAAAATGAACTTGAAATAGATGACTCTAAAACTCCTTCCGCGGAGGTTGCTAGCAATAATTTAAAAGCAAAGGAACAAGTAAAAGATGAAAAAGATATCTTTCACGGTCTCGAAAGTCGACCCATACCGGGAGGAACTTGGGATCCAGAAAATCCACTAGAATGGGCGAAGAATTTTGGAGCACGTTCACTAGAGGAAACGGAACGTCTCCATAAATTAGCTAATCTCAAACCAGATGATGAGGGATATATATCTTTAGAAGAATTTGATCGTGAAAAAATACCTGGTGTAACTGTGGTCCGAACTAGAGAACAGGCCGAAATTGTTTTGAAAAAATTAATGGAAGCTCCATTAGATTTATTTCATGCTTGTGATACTGAAGTTATGGAAATTCAATTAAAGGAGGTTGGACCAGTAGGGAACGGATTTGTCACTTGTGCTTCTGTTTATTCAGGTCCAGATTTTGATTATGGGCTAGGTGAGGGAAAAGGAACAGCTCTTTGGATTGATAATTTGGATGATGCTTTTGGAGTTTTGCAGGTGTTTAAACCTTGGTTTGAGGATAAACGATTTTTAAAGGTTTGGCATAATTATGGATTTGATCGACACGTGATGTGGAACGAAGCAATTGATTGCCAAGGCTTTGGTGGAGATACTATGCATATGGCTAGGCTTCAGAATACTGCTCGTCTTCAACTTCCAAATACTGATTTTAAAGGATATAGTTTAGAAGCTCTTACAGCTCATTTACAGAATCGAAGGAAGAAACCAATGAAAGAAATATTCGGCGTAAAACGGTTGCGAAAAGACGGTACCGAAGGTAACATTGTAGATGTTCCACCAGTCGAAATTCTACAAAGGGATCCAAAATTCCGAACCCCATGGATAGTCTATTCTTCATATGATGCTGAGGGTACTTGGTTAATCAGAAAAACATTACAGGAAAAACTGGAAAAGATGCCATGGACACGTGATAGGAAACACAATTTGTATGAATTTTATCACACTTATCTTCGTGAATTTGGTGAGGTACTGACTGACATGGAACGAAGAGGAATCCTCGTAGATGCCAAGGATTATTTGGCAGGTGTAGAAGTACAGGCGCGCAAAGATCGTGAAGAGCATCTAAAAACTTTCCAAACTTGGGCAGCAAAACAAATTGGTCCTGATGGGTTAGCAATCAATGTAGGATCTTCAACACAATTAGGTACTTTTTTGTTTGGTGGCTCAGCAAATGCGAAAACAAGAGAATTAACGGAATCGGTTCGTGTATTCAAAGTTCTACGAGAAGAAGTTTCTCAAGAAGCCTTAAAAGCTTATGAGGAACAAGACGAAAAGCTCAAGCAGGAAAATTTGAGTGCTGGCTTGCCTGCTAGTGATGGTAAGTTCAATGATCAAAATTTGATTCTTTTCAATATTCATGCTTTACATATCTCACAGTAGACCTTAAAAATACCATCTTAGATACATCAAAAGATGAATTTGATCACATGAAAGCTGTTCAATTAAAATCATTGTGCAAAGAGTGTGGTTTGAAAGTCTCAGGGAAAAAAGCAGAGCTAAAAGACAGACTTCGTCGTCACTTTTTAGTGACTTCAGACACAAGTGGCAGGACAAATACTGATGACTATTCCTCAATGTCAGAGCAGGACTTGAGAGATGCATGCATCACTCGTTGTCTTGATGACAACGGGACTCGAAATCAGTTAGAAAAGCGATTGAGGGAAGATGATGATTATGCCGCACAACTGTATCTTCAAACATTACCCAAAGACGAAGATGGATATAAGAAAATAAGCGAAGCGCTTGTAGAATTTGCACAAAAGGATGCTAATAGTGTAGCAGCACAAATATTAGGAGATGTAGATGAACAAGCAAATGCGGTAAGTAAGTATGTGGACATCACAATATCAAGTATTGGAATGGAACCAGAGAAGTTCACTGCGGGTGGGGCAGCGAGTTGTACAGCAGATGTATTAAGAGCATTGGCGGGTGATCCTTTCAGCGACCCACCAAAATATGGAAGGGTAAGTATATTACTATGAATATTTTTTGGAAAAGGTGTATAATTTGCTAATATAATTGCTTGTTCAGGCTTACAAATTCTTCAATGAAGGTCAAGAAGGTCATGACGCATGTGTTGCTCTTTACAGTCTCACAGCTATTGGGTCAATTGACACTATGATTGCAAACTTTTTGACTAGCCTTCAGTCATTAGCTGATGACCAAAGTCGTGTTCACTGCTCGCTTAACATAAATACCGAAACTGGGCGTCTTTCTTCTCGTAGACCAAATCTACAAAATCAACCCGCTCTTGAAAAGGATAAATATCAAATTCGAAAAGCATTTCAATCTTCACCTGGAAATCGATTGATTGTTGCTGATTATGGTCAATTGGAGTTACGTTTGTTAGCTAGTATGACAGATTGTGTTTCAATGGTAGAAGCATTTGAATCTGGAGGAGATTTTCACTCACGTACAGCTTTAGGTATGTTTGATTATATTCAAAAAGATGTGGAGAAAGGAGACGTGTATTTGGAGTGGGATTATTCAAAGGGAGAACCGGATAAACCTATGCTAAAAGATAAATATGCATCAGAAAGACGAAAAGCTAAGACTTTGAATTTCTCTATAGCTTATGGAAAGACCGCACATGGGCTGAGCCAAGATTGGGGTGTAAGTACAAAAGAAGCTGAAGAAATGTTGAATGCTTGGTACAAATCTCGACCTGAGGTAGAAAAATGGCAAAAGAAAGTAAAAAAATATGCAAAGAGTCACGGAATCACTCGCACATTGATGGGACGATACAGGCAACTACCTGGAGCAAAAGGGACTCGAAAAGAAATGGGACATGCGGAAAGAGCAAGTATCAATACTCCAATCCAGGGTGGAGCTGCTGATGTTGCAATGATGGCAATGATCAAAATTAACAAGAGTGAAATATTGAAACGGTTAGGCTGGATATTATTGATGCAGATTCATGATGAAGTCATTTTAGAAGGGCCAGAAGAAACAAGTGAAGAAGCGTTCAAAGAGGTTCTTCATTGCATGCAATCACCATGGGGTTTTGGATTGGAAGCAACATCAGTCCCTCTTCTTGTGGATGGATCTCATATTCATGATAATTGGTATGATGCGAAGTAGCGATTTAATGAGAAGTGCCACATTCCTATTTTTTATATCAATATTGTTGCACAGAAATACTTCAATTCCGAACAAAGTGAATTTCTGCTTGTCAGTTCCAACCTACATCTACCAATGCTGCTTATTCGCATGTTTATCCTTTTTATGTTAGGGGCACTGTGTCTTGACACACGTTTTCAAATCAGTAGAATAGGTAAATCATTCTAAAAATAATATTTTTCACATAATCAATCATTACCATGTCATATCATTGATTGATTAATCATGGATATATTGGAATATTTGGAATATTGGACTGTTATAACGTGATTCAATAACAAATCACTTGTTACTTTGATTCGTCGACATCATATTCTTACGGCATACTTCTTGAACATTTTCATCATAGAAGAGTTATCTATATTTTCTCGTCCTCTGAGTCTTGATATAAATAATTATAATAATAAGGCCCGTCCATGTGGTATAATAAATGTAGGTTTGTATTTCGATGTAGGTTGTTATATATATTCGTTTACTAATTCGTTTTCCAACTTATACAACCAAACAAAAAATACGAATAATCTAAAAATGGCCGAGCTAAATTCAGCAGTTGCTTTCATCGGACGCTACTTCACCAATAATGTGTTTAATGTAACACGAATGACACATCCAGTGAGCTGGGGCACATCTACAAACACTTAAAAAATTTGAGTGTAAGCCGATGTCTTACAAGTGAATTGTTGGTTTTGAATGTTGATGATTTTACCTTGGGTTATTTTTGTACGTGCAATTTTTTGAATTGCTCGCATTAGACATAAAAAATTCATCAAGCGCTCAGGCGATCGTCTAGATTCCAAATATGATATCAAAACTATCTTAATTTATGTTTTGGGCGCCTTGAGCGTGCGGTAAAGATGTCACCTTTACCGCACGGTCGGCAAAAATTATTGCATCATCTCGTTTTTTTGGCAGTTAAAAAACAAAAAATATATGTTTGTTTGTTAGTCAATCCATTAAAAATAAGGGTTGGAGTTGAACTGTCTCAGTTATTATTTGATCGTCACTTATTCAATTTAGCTGCTAGGACTATTAAAAGTTTTTTTCTTGTAGAACATTCTTCAGCGAAAGACTATATTAAGAAGTTTTCCCGTGGACTCAAAAGGGAATGCAAAAAAAGAGGGTTCTTTGCCCAATGCCAAGTTCTCTTTTACGCTGATTCCACTTTATTTTTCAAAATGCCAGAAGATTTTTGATTGCGAAACTCTTGATGAATATGAAGCTATAGGATTGAAATGGATCGGACAAACTTTCTATGCTCTTCTTTTTGGTTGCATGCTTTCCAGGGGTACCTGGTGTCGGTTTTTCCAAGTAGCTTTGTTGTTGGTCAAACTATGAACATGAATACCAGTTTATGAAAAAGGAATAAGAAGGAAGCAATGAAAAAGAAGAGAAGGTAGAATGACTTATTCTTTGCACCATCTTCATTTTTTGGATTTTCGTTGTTCTCATGAAAAGTGAAAAAATGAATGTTTTTTTTTTCGTAGAAACGGTATATAATCCGTGTACAAATCCTAAGTATTCTTTTTGAAAATGATAAAAATATCTCTATTTTTAGTACAATTCAATATGATAAGACGTAAATTTAATGTTTTCCATGTGACATTGATTTGTTATTACCAATGGAAGTCCTATTATGAAAAGTTTTTATTTGATCTTGCTTGAATTTAAGTTATAGATTACATACTAAGAAATAGTAAATTTGTACAGGTCAAAGAATCCTGATTTGTAAAAAAAAATGAGAATCCTACCAAGCTTTGCGAACCACTAGTAACGTCCTATTTTGGGATACATTAATCGACCTCTATTTAGAAAGGGGTGTATTAATAACTATAATCTTGCTTGAATTTAAGTTATAGATTACATACTAAGAAATAGTAAATTTGTACAGGTCAAAGAATCCTGATTTTAGCATTCTACCGCTTTATTTTGATAACACAAACTCATACATTTGTAAATAATAATATTTAATATTTGTCATTATTAGGCCTATCTTGAATCAATTTTAACAAACGTAGTCATTTCATTTTTTAAATGAAACAACATTTCATTAGTTTCAACAATTGACATGAGACTTAAATATAGTTGTGTCATGCTATGTCTTGCTTGATTTGATTCGTTTTTCTAAGTGTATCTAGAATGAAAATGAAGAAGGAAATTTAGAACTGAATATGTAATACATGCTAATTTTCTTACTTAGTACAATGGTCCGTGCAATGGTCCGTGCAATGGTCCGTGCAAACTCGATCATCCTTATATTTTACTTTCTTTTCTACATGGATGTGATAACTATAGATTTAGTAACTGTGAGCTTATTTTACGTGTAACAATGTAGAAGGTATGTACGTACGTACAACACCACCCATACTTCTTTGTGATCGTAAGAAGTGAACATTGCTATATCTATTTAATTTGCAATATACAGTTAATGATCCGGCTAAATTAGTCTACGTTTAGACGCGATCGTCTAATTAAATATGTAGCTGCGACTTTAATAGTTAGATTAAAAAGATAGCAGCTATTCTAATAGTTATACATGAATACGCATGTAGCGATTCATAGATGACTTTAAAATAAATGAAATTAAAATCATCAAAGCCTTCCTCCTCACAGGGAAGCAGCTGCTGAAGCAAAGCTTGCAGTTTCATCCA
>Ga0209092_10001593_pt1 | contig 21845 bp, 12 predicted proteins | sample FraStrMetagenome_FD_187446 | JGI IMG/M metagenome (GOLD analysis project Ga0209092, IMG submission 187446) | Marine eukaryotic phytoplankton communities from Arctic Ocean - Fram Strait ARC3M Metagenome (SPAdes) (version 2) | ecosystem: Environmental > Aquatic > Marine > Oceanic | place: Fram... | reverse complement strand
CATCAAAGTAGAGTTCATAGCCCATAGGCAGACGAGGAGATGCCGCGGCATCAGACGGCGCAAGGTGCATTTCTAGATCCACCAAATCTGTTCCTCTCAGAGCTTGAGTCCGGCGATAGACTTCCTCATTGCTCTGCTGATCGATATAATGATAAATGGAGATCGGCAATAGCCCACGACTCACGACCACCGCACAAACGCGCCCTTGCCATTGCTCATTAGGCAAACGCTCCAACACCGACTCAAGCCCAGATTCAACTGCCTGACGAGATTGATAGCTCCATGCTAGGTGTGCGAGCGAACTCTCAAACAATGCCACCCGCGTAAAGAACTCGACATCGTCTTTATTTAAATTGAGTAAATCCAGCCTAGACCATCCGATCTGTCCATTATAACCAAGCTCTGAGGTATACTCGAAGCCAATACCCTCTGTTTTTAATGTATACAGATTCGGGCGACGCGCCATCATCACTAATTCGCAGGTCACAGTAGATGCCGAAGCCGCCCCATGTACAATCAAAGAATCTACCGCACTAAGCTGTGTTGCCTCTAAATGTCTCTCCAACAGGGTCACTAATGAAGACTGCGACGACATCTTACTATTTGACTGATTCACGCGATGGCGGACATTCGGCTCCACCACCATTGCAGTCGGTGTTGCAGGTGTTGTAGCTGTTGCAGGTGTTGTAGCTGTTGTAACTGTTGTAGGTGTTGTAGCTGTTGCAGGTGTTGTAACTGTTGCAGGTGTTGCAGCTGTTGCAACGATAGGCGCACTGCCGGCCAGCAACAAACAATACAGCAGTCCGACGACACCCCCAACGACAATCGTTACTGACCCAACTACAAAAAGCACAGTTCGCTTAGGGACTTTTTGCCCTAGAATATCAATATATTGCGATGATTTCATTTTAGATCGTATTTGGGAAAAAGGCCAAGAATGACTATTAGTAACTTGTATAGGACAAGCACCTAACAAATAAAAGCATTAAAGTATAACGCTGTCGAGTCACCCTAATCCATACACACAGGCCGGCAGATTCGAACCGGGAACTACGCGTGATTCGCCACTAGCGCATACAGTGATTATCAAACAGCTCCGCTACAATTAGCCGCCGTTTGCCTGTCGCTCCATCTCAGCGAGCTCTTCTTGAGCTTTGGCAACGCGCGCCTGTGCTTCTTGGATGCGCTTCGCTCGCGCTTGAGAATCCTCATAGGCCTTTTTCTTCACGGCCAACTCTGCTTCGAGGCGCGCTGCCTCACGCTCTGCCGCGCTGACATCAGATGTGGTTGAATTACGCGCAATCTCATCACGCACCCTTTTCGCCTCCAAGGTCTGAATTTCTTCTTCCAGCTTCACCTGAGCTTGTGCTTCTTGATCATACTCATACTGCCGCTGAGCCTCCGCGGCTTCAAGTTCCTCCTTGTTCTTGTCATACTTGCTACCACCCAAGCCACCCAGTGCAGCACCCGCCGCAGCACCCGCGGCCACATTCGCCCCACTGCCGTCGCCGAGCTGAGCCCCAATCACAGCGCCCAAAATCGCACCGGCTGCAATACCGACATTGCGCCCCGTATTGCCACTATTAGTCGATGAACATCCGCTAAAAAGTAACGCAGCGCATAAGAGAAGAGGAGTGAGTGTAGCTTTAAACATAACTGCAGACTATTGTTTAGTAAGGAAATTGCAATATCGAGAATAAATCGCAGGATGAGTCGGGAAATACAGCCACAGCCCAAGTCGATACGACTCCGACATCACCACTTTTTTATTTATTGCCTAGGCAAAGCGCCCCGATCTTCACATACCACACGACACCTATGAGCTTACGAAACCCCGAACGCGGCCTCTTCTCAGTCAAAGGCCTCATTTTCAGCCTCGGCCTGATCGCCTCCTTTATTTTTGTCGGCGTGCTCTACAGCGGGCTGATTCGACCAGCCGCAGATAAAGCCGCACTCGCGCAAAGCTATGGCGTCGAGGGTGCCAGCTCATCCTCTGGAATCTTCGTGATTCTTAAAGATTACGAGCAACAAGTCTGCATCTCCCTCTTTCTCTGGGGCATCATGATCCTCGCCTATAAGTTTATCCTCGTTCACTTCGAAGCTACCGCCCTCGGACGCTTCGCTCCTGAGAGCGAAGGTATCGACGCCGAACCAGAAGTCGATCTACTCAGCGGCTCACGCAATATCTCCCGCGAACGCGCAGGGAAGCTCTCCGGCGAAATCGACGAAAAGAGCGCGCGCCCCGATCTTAAAAATAAAATCCTCCCTTACGTCATGGCCCGCGGTCTGGAGCGCTACCACATGACGGGCAACGTGCCCGGAGCCACCGAGACCATCATGGGCCGCCTCGAAGTCGCCTCCGAACAGCAAGAGAGCGAACTGTCCATGCTGCGCTATTTGGTATGGGCGATCCCATCCATCGGCTTTATCGGCACTGTCCGCGGCATCGGCGTCGCACTACACCGCGCTGACGAAGCCCTGCAAGGCGACATCTCCGGCGTCACCAACGCGCTCGGCGTCGCCTTCAACTCGACCCTCGTCGCTCTGATCATCAGCATCGTGCTGATGCTGCTGATCCACCTACTACAAAGTGGCCAGGAAGGGCTCATCCTCCGCCTCCAGACCTTCTGCCGCGAACAAATCATCGATAAACTCTACGACCGCGACGAAGAGGCTGCGCCCGAAATCGAAATTGAGATCGAGAACGCCCCCGAGGAACCTCAGGTAGACGACAGCGCCTCTCTTAACTAACCACTGTTCCTTCACTCGCCCAAAGGGCACCCAGTTCAGTCACCCCTGCGGGGCCAGCTCGGCAGACCTCACAGACCATCTACGCGCTACTCGCGCTTCGTCACTCTCACTCTCACTCTCACTCTCACTCTCACTCTCACTCTCACTCTCACTCCGCGCGCAGCGCGGCACTCACTCCCACTCCGCGCGTAGCGCGGTCACTCAACCCATGAAACGCCGAGAAGCACAAAGCTCCGCACTGTCATTTATCGACTGCATCTGTTGCGGTTTCGGTGCCGTGTTGCTGCTGTTTATTCTCACTGCCAAGAGCCAGATCATCGACTCGCAAGAAGAAGCCACACAATCCCTCGCCGCTGAAGAAACCCTGCAACAAGCGATCGAGGCCGCTGAAGCCAAACTAAAATCTCTAAACAAAGACATCGCCGCACTTGATCCGCAACCTGATGCCAATGCCACCAGCGTCGCGGAGCTTGCCGCCGCGCAAGAGCGCCTCGCCAAAGCCATCGAAGATCAAACTAAGGCACTTGCGACACTCGATACCAAAACTGAAACTGTCGACGCCGTGGCAGGGCTCGATCGTCCCTCCGCCGACCAAAGCTACCTTTCAGGACTACGCTTACGCGGGCCACGTGCCATTATTCTACTCGAAAACTCCGGCAGTATGCTGGCCGCAGACGCTAAGAGCGCCCTCGAGATCATCCGTACCGGCGGCGGGGCCAAGGCCGCAAAATGGCTGCGCGCCAAAGCCGCCGTGCGTGCCGTGATCGCTGCGATACCAAAGGGCACCAAAGTTGCGATCTTGCAGATGAATGAAGCCACTTCGGCGGTATCCGGCAGCGCCGCAAGTCCCTATATCGACCCTTACGACAATAGCGCTCTACTCACCACACTCGAGCGACTCGACCATCTCCAAGCCTCCGGCGGCGCCGACCTATCCAAAGCCCTGCGCACCGTCGGCAGCCTCAAAGAGCGGCCTAGCAGCCTCTTATTGATCAGCGACGGTCTGCCGAGCGCGCCCAACCCCAGTCAGCGAAGCCTCTCCGAAGCTGACCGCGTGCAACTCTTCAAAGGCGCAATGGCGACACGCCCGAACTACCCCTGCAACGCGATCCTCTTCCCCTTCGAAGGCGATCCCTCCGCAGCTGGCCTCTACTGGCAACTCAGTGGCCGCAGCAACGGCATCACCCTTATCCCCGACCACGATTGGCCCAGCCTCTAAAGAGGCAATAACTAATAGCTAATCTTTAATTAATGATAAAACGAAGACAGATGGAGGTATTCAGCCTCTCCTTCCTAGACTGCCTCTGCTGTGGCTTCGGTGCGATTCTGTTGCTGTTTATTTTATCAATCGGCTCAGGCAAGGCCGGCGTCGAAAGCGAAGTCGATGACCCCACTCTGCTGGCGATGCGCGCGCAACTCGCCCAGCTCGAAGCAGACGTCGCCCAAAAAGCGGCCCTCCTCGAAGCTTCCATCAACAGCAAGCAGACCGAGCAAGAGCGGCAGCGCATACAATCTATCATTCAAGAATTGGAATCCACACTGGCCGACCTCCAACAAGAATTCGACAGCAAGCAGGCCAACCTCAGCACCAGCCAACAAGCTGCAGCCGAAGCCACCCGCCTCCTACAAAGCTTTAAGCACGAGGATCTCCCCCCTATCGGGCTGCCCGCTGATGCCACGCACGTTGCCTTTATCATCGATACATCCGGAAGCATGCGCAACCAGATGACCAATCAGCTCCACTTCGGCGTGATTGAGCAAATCACCGAGCTGCTCGACAGTCTCCCTGAAGTGAAAAGTATTCAATTTATCGATACCAGCGGCAACTACATGCTCCGCGACCGGCGAGGCTTCTGGCTACCGGACTCTCCTGGCCTACGCCAGCAAGCCTTACGCGCGGTGCTCAACTACCCAATCCTCAGCGTCAGCGATCCCGAACCCGGCGTGCGCAAGGCCTTCCGCGACCTCCAACAAATCCTCGACCCCAGCGACAGCATGAGCCTCTACGTGATCGGCGACGACTTTCGCGGCTCGACTCAAAGCTTTCTGCTCAAACTGGATCGGCTCAACCCACGTGATTTGACCACCGGTAAACGCCCAGCTTCGATCAGCGCCATCGGCTTCCCCACATTGATCAATCCCTTCCAAATAGGCGCGCCACAAGGCAACGCCCGCTTCGCGAATATTATGCGTGAAATCGCCGAAGCCCACGACGGGGTCCTTATCCTCAAACCCAGGATTTAAAATACAAAAAGCCAGCAAACGAATGCTGGCTTTCTTATATTGATCGATGGTGCGGGTAGACGGAATCGAACCGACGACCTCTGCGTGGAAGGCAGGAACTGAAAAATCGGAATACCACCACACACCAACGACTTACGACCACCCGACTCTTTATACATTGAAGTCTGCCCAAAAAAATGCCCAAAATGGAGGTGTTATGGGGAGACCGAAAAAGCTAGAGCGATTCCATGTGAGAGTCGTAAAGGGAAAGAACGGAAAGAAATTATATCGTGTTGAAGGATATAAACTCTCTGGTGAGCGTATACGGAAATCATTCAAAGTAAATACTGATGCGATCAACTATCGGGCGGAGCTAGAAACAGAGATAGAGGAACTTGAGAACGTCCCAGTCTTACAAAGAACCCGTCTCTCCCCTGAGCAGATTAGCGACGCTGAGACCGCCGTCAAAGCAGCCGAAGGAACGAGTCTAGCGACTACGGTCACACACTACCAGAACCTTGAATCGGCGCTACGCGAGACGCATGACATCTCACTCGACCGGGCTGTTGCTTTTGCGCTCAGCCACTACAAGCCCGAGACCGAAGAACTTTCGATTATGATGGCTCGTGAGCGCTTTCTCGCGTCCCGCAGGAACATTGCGGTGAAGACCAAGGAGCACTACAAGAACACGACAAGGCTGCTAGTCCTAGACGATCCCAACAAGCTCACACACCAGTTCTCAGTCGCTGACATTGAGAAAATCCTCTCTGGCTATGATAACCCGAACTCGCACAAAACTTACAGACGTGGGATCTGCACATTTTTCAACTGGGCAAAGCGCTTTCATTACTGCCTAGAGAATCCATGCGACCGCTTGGATAAGCCTCCTACAGATACGAGTGCAATCGCGATTCTCTCATTGGATGAGGTAAAGAGGTTATTGAAAGCAGCCACCCTCTTACATGACGGCGCGTGCGCGGCGTCAGTGGCCATACTACTATTTGCGGGGTTACGCCCGAGTGAGTTGCAGGATTTGAAACCAGAGGGTGTTAAGGATGGGCACATCCGAGTGACAGGAGGCAAGCTCAGGCGTAAGCTGAAGCGTAGCGTGCCCTTAGCACCTGTCTTGAAAGAATGGTTAAAAGTGTATCCATTCACGGGAGCGCCTGATGGATGGTCTTACAAACAGCGCATGCTTCGCAAATCGACGAAGGCAGAGCGGTGGGTAAGTGACATCATCCGCCATACGAGTATATCCTACCAACTGGAGCGTGATCGCGACGAAGGTCGAGTCGCATTCAACAACGGGACAAGCGTTCAAATGATCAACCAGCATTACCGCGACGTCGTTGATGATCAGAAAATGGTGAAGAAACTCTGGAATCTAACACCCGGCAAGCTCAGTGAAGTGGAAGTCGACCTAGGCACCTCACGAGAGAAAAATACACTCGTCGAGTGGCCCACCGATGCGAAGCTGAAGAAGCTGGTATGGGCAAAGCCGCTCTCACGCCTAGCGCTGGATCTGAACGTCTCGGATAGCGCCATCCGCAAGCGCTGCAAACAGCACGGCATAGAGCTCCCGAAGAACGGGCACTGGCAGCGTGAGTTCCAGCGGGCGAAGTCAGGGGCTGTGGCTCGGCCTCAAACTCCCTAGGGGCGACTCCTTTGGCGGCAATTCGCGACCTTTCGCAAGTGCATGCCAGTGCAGAGCCTACATGGCTGAACCAATAGAGACTCACACTGATCGATCGCGCCGGTTACGCTCCTATGTGCGTAGTCTTCCAAATGAATTTAAAATACCTGTCTTCGCTACAATTGCAGCAACTCGTCCAGTGGCAGGTGGTTCTCAATCACATCTTCAAAGGCTTCGGCTTCGAAGCCTTCCAATTGCACTTCCAGTAAGTAGCGATCTTTGACCAAAATCTGTAAGCTCCCCTCGCCGGCAGCTTCGTCGTATTCATGATTAATCAAGGTGCCTTCATCCGTTTCGAGTGCGCTACGATAGCCACTGGCATCTTCCGTGTTTTCCTGATCAAAGTTAAAGCCTAAACTCTTAATCAGATCCGGCTTCGCGGTCGGACCAATATCCGTCAGCTCATATTCCATGGAGGCTCCGTCGTCCCACTTGTAACGCCCCCGGCAACGTGTCACTGGCTCACCGACGACTTCGGCCTGTTCAAAATAGAACGCCACTCCTTCTTCATGCATCCATGCCGGAAGCAATTGAACCAGTGCCGCTTCATCCTTCAACCCATCGATCTCATCGAGCCCTGCAGCTGCAAGCACTCTCCCGGGTGGCTCAAGCTCCACCGCCTCTTCACTGTGGACGACCATATCGTGCACAAGCAGTGGTAGCGGCACATCACGCATTTGCGCTTCACCCGTCGCCTCTAGCGTGTCCGAAACGCACCTTTGCCGATCCAGCACTAGCAGCAGCACAACCACACTGAGCGTGATGGCGGCAACGAGTAAAACTGATTTCGATTTTGGCAAAACTGGAACGCTTAACTTTCGTCTACACCATATTTAATGCGCAAAGCAGACATGCTTTCGTGCGTGATCGGGTAGAAACGTAGCACGAAAAAGGAAACCGCCATCAGGATCGGCCCAGCAATGAAAGTCGTGACTGCGAGGTTGTTAATCGCTGCGGGTGCCTGCGCCTCAGCTCCCGAGATATAGCCGACGCTCTTGAGGATGAACCCAGTCACTAGCAAGCCGAGCGAATTGGCCAGCTTAAGGAAAAAGGAAAAGCCGGCAGCGTAGCGTCCTTCAGTCACTTCACCGGTCTGCCATTTTTTCACCTCAGAGAGGTCGGCAATCATCGCAGTCGCCAATGGCACGATGATTCCGCAACCGCCCCACCACAGCATTTGCAACACACCAAATACCGCGACTGCCAGCGGGAAGCCTCCGACACTCGCCTGCGGGTCCAGCAAGCCACCTGTAAATACAGCAAACAGCCCCAAGCCACCCGCCGAACTGATCACCATCGCAACAATGCCAGTCTTCTTTTTATCCCAGCGCTTCACCATGCTGCCAAGCCCCAGTGAACCCACCGCAAATCCAAGCATGCCGCCGGTGTGCACGAATGTCTTCTGTGCAGCGGTGAATTCCATGTATTCGATGTAGGTAAACATCTGCACCTGCGAGACCACCATCATCGAGAACTGCGCGAGCCCGAAAAAGCCAAAAACAAACCATACCAATTTATCCGAATACACATCCTTGAGGTCGTGGATAAAGGCTTTCGCGTGGCCGGCAAGACCACCGTCCTCACCCGTGTTGGCTTTGAGCGCATCGCCCTTCTCGGCATACTTATAAGTCGCATACACACAGAACAGAACCAGCAGCAACGAAACGCCCCCAAGGATCACCCCCATATTCAGGTAATTCGCCTCGACCTTGGTGCCATCTATGATCGAACCATCGGCAGCCGTGACCTCTGGAAAAAACAACATCCAAGCAAACCCGCCGAAGAGGATATTCATAAACATATTAAAGCCATAACGGATGCCCTGAAGGCGCGCACGGTCATCATAGGCCTTACACATTTCAAAGCCCAATGCGGTATACGGCACCACAAAGACGGTGAAGGCGGTCTTCACGATTATGTTCAGCACGAGCAAATAGCCGAACAGGACCTTCTCACCGCGGAACGATTCCGGAATAAACCACAAGGCCACAAAGGCCACACAGACCAACACGCCGCCGACTAACATATACGGGTGACGCCGACCGAATCGCGAATTGGTGCGGTCGGTGATGGTGCCCATCAGCGGGTCGGTGATCGCATCCCAGAACGTCGCAAGAAACAGCGCGATACCCACAATCTCCGGGCTCATCCCCATGATTTGCGTATAAAACAGTAGGGCAAAATTGCCCATGCCGTTCATGGTGATTGAAGTCGCACCTTCGCCGGAAGCGTAGGCCCAAAGGTCGCGTGAAGGGAGTTTTTTTGCGCTCATAGTAATGGTTGAATGATCGCCGGTTCTAAACCGGTCTCAATAGGGTAAAGTAGATTGGAGTGGATCGAGTAAATGCACAACTCAGCGAGCGGCCACGCATATTAAATCGATTAGAATGACGTATCATAGACCAACTGCGCGGAGAACGCACCGAGTAATCAACCGCGTTTTAGTAAATAACAACCACTTTCGCTCAAAACGCACGCTGCGCGTTAAACTCGCAAAAGCCACTGAAGGCACCATCCTTTAGGGGAAAAGGGAGTTTGAGCCCCCTTCCTGCCGGTTGTTTTGTTCTAAAACATGGATCATATGTCCGAGTCTGTGCCTATTTTTTTTGATACACTGCCTGCATACACTTTAATTGACACAAAAAATCATGCACCCCGTTTCTCTTGATACACTCTCCCTCTTTGGCGAACTCAACATGCGCGCCAACCTGAATTTCTCGCGCCTCGAAACTGAAAAGTATTGGCCGGAAACGATTTTCTCGATGGATGAGCTGGCCTGGCCTGCCGACTGGGAGGGGCGCACCATTCTGGCGCTCTCCATGCTGGCACAAGCCACGCACCGCACGCCGGCCTATCTCGATACCATCATCGATCAACTGCACACCGAGCTGAACGAAGACGGCTACATCGGCCCGATCCCTCCGACCGGCGTGACTAATGAACAATCAATGTCGGGGCACAGCTGGATGGTGCGCGGACTGGTCGAATATATTAACTGGCAACGCGAGCGCGATCCGCAGCAAGCCGACAAAGCACTCAGCGCGCTGAAGAGCATTATTACTAACCTCTTCGTTCCGCAGACCAATAACTACGCGAACTACCCGATCGACGAGGACACGCGCTACGACGATCCTGCGTGGCAACTCTCAGCCAACATCGATCCGAACTGGCAAGCTGGCGGTCAAACCATGAAGCCCCGCCACGCTCCGGGCGAATCCGATTGCGGCTGCGCCTTTATCGCACTCGACGGTGCCACGGCTGCCTATGAATTACTCGGAGGCGAGGATCTGAAAGCACTCATCGAAGCGATGATCAGTGCCTACGCGAAACTCCCGCGCGAACAGCTCTATGTGCAAACACATGCCACGCTCTCCGGCCTGCGCGGCATCCTTCGCCACTATCGCAGCACAGGCGATGCCTCACTACTCCAACTCGCCCGCGATACCTTTGAGCTCTACAAGACCAAGGCTTGGACCGACCACTACGCCAACTACAACTGGTTTGGCATTCCCAGCTGGACAGAGCCCTGCGCTATCGTCGATTCCTTCATCGTCTCTCAAGAGCTATGGGAATTCACCGGCGAGGCAACCTACCTACAGGATGCGCACCACATTTTCTACAATGCGATCGCCCACGCAGGTCGTGAGAACGGCGCCTTTGGCACCGATCATTGCACCGGAGCCGACATGGATCCACCGGAAGGCCTGAGCAAGCATGCCTGCGGCTCCCATGCGAAGCCAAGCCAGTTTGCCAGCTCACACACCTATGAAGTGTTCTGGTGCTGTAACATGCGCGGCGGCGATGGCCTTGCACGGGCGTATCAGTATTCGCACTACACCGAGGGCGATACCGTCACCTTCCCCTACTTCCACAGTAGCAAGGTTGCACTCACGCTCGACTCCGGCTCACTGACACTACGCCAACAGGCCAACTACCCGGCCTCCGGCACCGTCCGCTTCGACGTCGAAGACTGCACCGCAGGCAGCGTCACCTTAAAGTTCTTTGCACCGGAGGCATGGACATCAGGCGCTCAGTCCACCGTCACACTCAATGGCCAGCCAATCGAAACCAACTACGAAAATGGCTTCGTGCATATCACCGCAGCGCTGAAGACCGGCGATCAGATCGTATTCGATTCTCCACTACAGATTTTCACCTTCGACAGCCACGAGTGCGTGAACAACTCGAAGCAGCACTTCTCGTTCCGTCACGGTCCGATGATGATCGGAGTTAAGACCACACTGGACGATGCAAAAGCCACCGCGCCAACCATCAGCATCGCCCGCGATGCCGAAGTCAAACCACTGGGCAATGCACACTACGAGACGACCGACACCGACGGCAAGCCCGTGCACCTACAAGCCATGTGGGGTAAGGAAAATCTCGGCGGCCCACTCGACACCTTTCAAATTTTATTCGCTAAGTAATTTCAATTAGCTGGAGGGAAACGCTCCGTCATTGCCCCCGCTCACACTGAGGCGGAAACGACGGAGCGTTTCCCTCCACCAAACTCCTATCACCATGAACCGAACTATTCTCGCCTTACTCACCGCTTTAATCAGCTCCTCGCAAGCCGCTACCATCCAACCACAGGATAACGGCGCCGCGCTGGTCAATCCCGGCATGGGCTGGACCATGCATTTCTATTCCAATTTCGCTGCACACTTCGGCTCGAAAATGGAACCCAGCGATGCACTGGAAGCCTTTCCCGGCGAATCCACGGTCTATCTGCGGGTGCCCTGGTCCTACCTTGAACCCAAAGAGGACGAATACAATTGGGCCCTGTTTGATACCCCCGCTCAACGTTGGATCGCAGCCGGCAAGAAAGTCGCGCTCCGTGTCAGTGCTTCTGACAACTGGATCCCCTACTCCACCCCCGAATGGGTGCACAAGGCTGGCGCACAAGGGATTTGGTATGACCTTCTAAAAGGTCCGCACCCCGAAGGGAACGCGTGGGATCCGGTGTTCGATGACCCAACCTTTATCTTTCATCTCAGAGACTTTCTCAAAGCGATGGGGGAACGTTACGACGGTAATCCCGACATCGCCTTCATTGATGTCGGCACCTACGGCCTCTGGGGCGAGGCGCATGCCCACATGTCCAGCAGGCCCACCGAAGAGGAGCACAACCGCTACGTCAAACTACACATCGATCTACACAAAGAGTATTTCCCCAACACTCAGCTCGTCATCAGCGACGATGTCGTCGGCCACAACCTACCCGGCAAAAAATTCCCCCTCAGCGAATATGCACGCGAGCGTGATGTCACCATCCGCGACGACAGCATCCTCGTTCAACCCGGTAAGCACGCTTGGCATCACGACGAGATGGCGCAGGTCTTCTGGCCCGAACTGCCGGTCATTCTCGAGCACGGTCACTATGGCGAACGCGCCAAGCGCGGCGCCTGGGATCCCGAGCTCTTGCTCCAATCCGTCGAAGACTACCACGCCAGCTACATGTCGATTCACTGGTGGCCACACCGCTTCCTGCGCGAAAACCGCGCCATCATTGACCGTATCAATCAACGCATAGGCTACCGTTTGCAACTGCGGGAGCTCACTTGGCCCGACACCATCACACGCGGCAAGTCCTTTAACGTGGATAGCACTTGGGCCAATGCCGGAGTCGCCCCGCTCTATCAAGATGCCTTCATGACGCTCACAATCAAGGATGCCAAAGGCGGCCTGGTTGCAGTGCTCTCCGACGAGCACCTGAACATGCGTAAGCTCGCAGTCGGTCCAGTAGACGAAGCACCCACCACCCAACACAAATCCAACTTCACGGTTGGCTACATCGCACCCACCACACTTGCAGGTGATTATGATCTCTATGTTTCCATAGGCCGCCGTGACGGCACCCCCGTCATCGCACTACCACTCGACGGCGACGATGGCGATCGCCGCTACAAAGTCGGCCGGATCACGATCCAGACCGAGGACTTCCCAGGACAGCATTTCCCGGTAGAACCCATTGAAGCACATCACCAAGTGCCGCATGATCATCCGGATGCTTGAGATGCCATCGCCTTGTATTTTCGTAGCGTGCTCGAATGCGAAATAATTAACACACATAGCATGCCTCCATTCCCCAAACTCCTCAGTCTCGCGCTACTCCCACTGGTTGCCTCCGCGGCCAATTGGTCAGACGGCAGCAATATCCACACACAGCCCGATAGTGAACTCACAGAAATTTCAAGTTGGCAGAGCTGGGACGCCCTACCGGAACGCCGTTGGCTCGGTTCAGGTTTCTGGGGAAACCGCTTACAGGACTGGAGCATCCGCAACGGGAAATTAATCTATACCAGCGCCCAACTGCGTATGCCAAAGACCCTGCATAGCCTGCAATGGCGTAGCACCGGCGCACATGCAGGCTTCCAACTCAAAACCCGCCTCGCGCTCCCCGCGGATAAAGGCGAGGGTTTCGCCGGATTTCTGATAGGCGCGGGACAGGACTACCTCAACTGGCAAGCGGCCTCCCTGATCTCCGGCACCCCTGGAACCGGTGGCGGCCTCATGGCCACTGTCGACTTCGGCGGGAATCATGCCCTACGCATCCGTGATAACAACGACAACAGCGCCGGGCTCGCTATTGCGCCAGTCTTTCCCGAGCTGAAGATCCTTCAGCCCGCAAAACGCCCCAAAGGGAGTGCCGAATTTGTGCTCAGTTTGGAAGTGATTCCAACCGATGCACAACACTGCACCCTGCGCTTAAGCTCGTGGAACCATGATGAATCACGCCTACTCAGTGCCGTCGAACTCACTGACGTATCGAGCGATCTGCTGCAGGGCAACATCGCACTGGTCGCCAATGGCGGCAAACGCGGCGCCGAGGTCAGCTTCAAAGACTGGCAGATCGGTGGCGAACGTCTGGCGAACTACCCGGATCGCAGTTTCGGCCCGATTGCCGGCACCCTCTATGCCCACAGCGCAGGCAAACTTAAAGTGGGCGTGCAACTCATTCCACAAAGCATACACGGCCAAGCAGTGCCCGCAGGCTTGATGGTCGGTATTCAAAAACAGGATACATCCGGCAACTGGCAGGCACTCACTTCGCCCACTACAGTCAGCAGCGATGATTACCACACAGTCTTCACCATCGACAGTTGGGACAGCAGTCAAACGGCGCAGCTGCGTGCCTGCTTCAAAGATCTCGACGGCACCGTTCATACCTACCCCTTCACCGTCATCCCCGAACCCGCTGCGGGCGAGCAGATCGACATTGGCACCTTCTCCTGCTTCGGCTCAATGTCACAGTATGCACAGCGTCCCTTCGACGCGCCCAAGCCCGACGAAGTGCTGATCGGTCGATGGACCCAGGCCAATGTCTATCACCCCTATACCGAGACAGTGAGCAAAGCACAGCAGCAAGATGCCGACATCTTCTTCTTTACCGGCGACCAATTCTACGAAAACCGTCCCACTGCTGCGGACGATGGCCCCAATCCGCTTGAAGACTACCTCTACAAATTCCTGCTCTGGCACTGGGCCTTTCAAGACATCACCGCCAACCATCCCTGCATCCTGCAGACCGACGACCACGACGTGTTTCAAGGCGACCTCTTTGGCGAGGACAAGATCGGCAATACACAGACGGATCAACACGGCGGCTATCACCGCTCGCGCGAATTCGTGAACATGGTTCACAAGACCATGACCAGCCAGAACCCCGACACACTGGAGCCGAAACCGAGCCCACGTTCCGGTCTCACGAATTACTACACGAGTTTTAACTATGGCGATGTCAGCTTCTTCGTCTTGGAAGACCGAAAATTCAAAAAAGGTGCCAAGAGCGAAGATGCGGACTATCCCGAAACCTATCTTGGCGAGCGGCAACTGCAGCATCTGCGTGCCTGGTGCGAAACCCCCATGCCCGGCAAACGCAAAGTGCTGGTGGCGCAAACCATCTACGCTGCCATGTCGCTCGATGCTGCAGGCAAGATGCCCTACGACTGGGACGTCAACGCACTCTACATCGACGAGCGCAATGAAATCGTGCAAATGCTCGCCGAAGCCAAAGCCGTCATTCTCAGTGGCGACCAACACCTCTGCACCTTTTCACGACTCGGCTATGCGTCGCACAACGACAAGAGCAAGCCGATACAAGATAGCGAATACAGCAATGGCCCCTACCAGTTCTGCGCCCCTCCGGGCGGCAATGTCTTTTGGCGCTGGTTCTGGCCTAGCGCAGGCCTGCGCGAACTCGACGAGCCAAAGTCGGACATCAGCTATGTCGGTGGATTCCGTGATTTCTTTGGCAACCCGTTCACCATGCTGGCCGTCGCCAATCCCGAAAAGATCGAACTGCAAACCAATAGGACACGTATCCGTTTATCGGTGACACAAGAGGAGGCGGCCCAAGGCGCGGCACAGCTCTACCGCACCAACAAAGGTGACGGCTTCGGCATGATGCGCTTCAATAAGCAAGACGAAGCAATGACCGTTGAAGCCTGGCCCGTCTATGGCAAAGGCCAATACCCCGGCTTCCCACAAGTAATTAGTTACGAATCGATCGAAGCGACGGGAAAGCCGTAGTGCGTTCTTAAGCACTGAAATATAAGGATAATCCGTAGTGCGCCGCTTTAGCTAGCACACAATGACCATGACTCCAACCAAGAAAACGCTAGCTAAAGCGGCGCGCTACGTTCTACTGGCGAGGTATTTCGAACGCTCGTGCGGCGCGAGACGCGCCCGCGTTACCTTTGTAGGTTATGGGTAGCGCAGCACCGTCCCGGTGCGCACCACGTTGTGCAAGCGAGGTATTTCGAACGCTCGTGCGGCGCGGGGACACGCCCGCGCTACCTTTTTTATACGTGCAGCATATCGTAGTGCGCCGCTTCAGCTAGCACACAGTGCCTAAGCCCCAAAACAAACGAAACGCGGGCTGTAATGCGTGGGGCCCTACAACACATGCAAGGCGTCCGCACCACCAGCGAGCAAACCGGGTGAGATCCGTTGATCGAGCGTCGCTAGCTTCGCTTGTTTCGCAATCGCACTGGCCAATAGATAATAATCCGTGAGCTGCTTGGAGGCAGGCAATTTTGGATAGCGACTCAGTGTGCGCATCGAAACCGCATCTGCCCAAAACTGATGCCCCGGTTGAGCACAGAGTGCCACTAGCAGGCCACGTGCGGCATCTGCTGATTGCGGCCCGTTGGGATAGTTTACATGTCCTAAAATCCGGATAAAACCATTCTCCGTAATCGGGCAGGTCGCCCATCCATTGAGATGCTGCTGCCAAAACCAATCCGCCACCGTTTCATGATGGACGTGATTCGTATCCACCAGTGCGATCAACACATTGACATCCAAAAGATACATTAAATGCCCTCTTCATCCATCAGGTCATACACCATCGCTGAGGTCACAGGCTTTCCAGAGCCACTCTTTAAATACGGCATGCCCCGCTCATTGACTTCGTAGCAGCACTCAGAGTCGCTACCCGTCTCGCCGACAGGCTCGATCTCACGCCGCAACGCGTGCTCGACCATCGCCTTCAAAGTCGTCCGCCGCTTGAGAGCAGCCGCCTTTGCCGCAATCAGCAACGAATCGTCGATATCCATTGTGGTCTTCATGATATGGGTCAATATATGGTAATATGGGTTTAGGTCAAGCATGCACAAACACTGCAAGCAAGAGGATCCGCAAAATGAACGCTAGCTAAAGGTTTCCGCGAAGTTTATTTCATCATTCGATGAGAAGGAAAAAGGTAGCGCAGCACCGTCCCCGGTGCGCATCACGTTGGATAAGCCGGGTGTTGGGGTGTTTCGGTGCGGCGCGAGGACGCGCCCGCGCTACCTCTTGACCTTATGGGTAGCGCAGCACCGTCCCGGTGCGCACCACGTCGTGCAAGCCGGGTGTTCGAGCATTTCGAACGCTCGTGCGGCGCGAGGACGCGCCCGCGCTACCCTTGACCTTATGGTAGCGCGGCACCGTCCCCGGTGCGCACCAGCTACGGTACGACCAACCGCAGGAACATCCGCTCCTCATCCGCTTGCTCGATATCCACTTCAACGGTCACTTCGTCGACCCCGATGGCGGCTCCGTCGTCATTCACCGAGATCGTCATGCCGTTGGCACCATGCGTCACCGGAGACCAGTCCAGCAGGTTCAAACTATAGGCTGTGTAAGGCTCATGGTCCGATCCGAGGGCCAGATCCGCGCGGCGAAAGACGAAGTTCAGACTGCTGCCGTCGCTGTGATGCGTGGGCATCAATGCGTCCGCATCGTCCACGTTGGGATGTCCGCCCAGCGCAAACTCCATGCGGTGTGGGATTCCGTCCGGCTCGAGGTCACCATCCGGGTCGCTCAGGTCGAGGCCCGGATACGTTTCAACCCAGACCGCATAGGAATCGATTTTTACGATCTCCACATCGCTGTAGTTAACCGTCACCCCGCCCTCCGACTCATCGGTGACATTGCGTAGCGTGACCTGCACCGAACCATCGAAGGCCGCGCCAGTGGTGAATTCAGCAGTGACCGACTGAAAGGCGGCGGTCGACCATGACTGCACACTCGAATCGTAGAAGGTCGTGCTATCGTCGCCCACCGCAACCTGCCCGAGCGCCGAGGAATCACCATTGCGATTGGCAGCTTTGAAGGAAATCCGATACCTGCTATTCGGCGCAAGGCGCCCAGTGAGGTCTTGCGAAAACTGCGAACTGCCATGTTGAAGGAAAGCAAAGTAAGTGACTGCGGATCGATTCGACGGACTAAAGGGGGTATGGATACCATCGCCATTGATGCCCTTGTTGCCGGTACCGGCATTACTATAGCTCCATTCGCTAACCGACATTGCATTGCCCCCGAAGCCAACATAGCCGGGCCATTCATCCAAAAACTCGAGTGCATTATCCGAAAAATCGCCGTTCAGCACGATGTTGGCGGTGGCGGGATCCAGCACAGTGAAGGTCCAAGTCGACTCACTGCTAAAGCCCTCCAGCGCGACACCATCCTCGTCGAGCAAGGCGCCTGCCTCGATCAGCACCGCATAGTCCTTACCGGCAATCAAATCCGCGGCAGGATCGATCCGCAACTCCCGTCCAACAATGGACACTTGCGACGTATCGGTCGTTTGGATACGGGTATCGATGCCATCGGTCAAATTGCGCACGATGATATCGCCGCTACCAACCTGTATGGGATCATTAAAAATCGCCAGCAGGTTGGCAAACGGGAATACACCGGTGGTCGGGCTCAAGGCTTGGAGGAAACGGGCCTCCTCGAAAAAGACCAAGGAGCTACTGTCCAGGCTGACATCGGCCAATAGCACCTCACTCGCGTTACGAGTGGATTGGTTATAAACATAGGCCACCGTGCTATCCTGTAAATCAAGCACATCCGCGGACTGGTTGATCCAATCCACACCATCGAGGCTCAGATCCGAACCATGACGGCCATTGATCGCGCCCTCATCCACCGTGCAATTTTTAAACACAATGTCTTCACCCGCAGTTACGCTGACCGGCTGCATGAGAGAGCCCATCGACCCCTTGAAATAGGTATCTTCAAAGTGGTAATCACGCGGCACCGGCCCTTCGTGCACAGTGGTGCTGTGCAGATTAAAATAAATACCATCGAAGTGACTATTTTCAAAGCGCACCGCCGGTGTGCGGAAGCGCGCACTACCGGATCGAGCGCCGAGCCGATGATTGGTGCAGTCGCGCACCAGCATGTCGCGATTAGACCGACTGTCGTTGACGACCCAGTCATCCACCGTCGCCGCGATCTCACGATCCAGCGTCAGCGTGGCTGCCCAAGTAGCGGTGCTGCCCGGGCCTACGATGCGTGCGCGGCCGCGCAGGACGGTCTGTGTCGGATCCCAAACTGAAATCCAGTCGCCCGCATGCCAGATATGCTGCCCCCCGTAACTAGCGGCAGCGACGAGACTCAGTTCGGTGCCGGACACCGCTGTCACTTGCTTCATCATGTGCGCAAAGTTAAACAGGTCGTCATTCATCGCACCGCCATGCCAGTCACCGTCTTCAATGGTTAGGCCGTAGGCATTATCTTTCACGTGGAAACCATCACGCCAGGTCACAAACAGCTCGTTAGCCGGATCAGCCGTCAGCACATCAAAGTTTGAGATCGTGACCGGACCGATATTGCTCACCGGTGCACAGAGGAAAAACGGCGTGTTGCGGTAAAGGATATTGCTGAGCTTCACCCGGCCACTGTGACTCACTACAATATTGTGACTTCCGCGGTGCCCATAGCGGACATGTGGCACCACGATCTCGGTTGCGCCTTCATCCAGAGTGCCCTGCAGGTTCTCCGTCATATTAGAGCTATGGCCGCCGTTGGTGGTGATCGTGCCACTGCTAAAATTAAGGCGAATCTTGCGCGGGTCGCCACCGATGGTTTCAGTGGAATCGATGTAGAGATGATAACCCGATCCGGCGCGCGCCCCCGGGGATTCGGGAATAAAGCTGCGCCCGAAGAACGAATGGCTGGCGGGAGCCGTATTGGTGCCGACTTCAGGCTCGGGATAGCGAGCCGGCACGGTGATGTCCATGGTCAGGTTGGCCACATCGATCGCGTCGATCGTGCCCTGATAATACGGCAACGGATCAAAGCGCACGGTGAACCCGTCGATCTGGATATTTTCGCAATAAGTAATATAGGCCAGCGAATCGGGCGCATGGAGCACCAGCTCTGCCCCGTTGCCCTCGATCTTGATGTTGAAAGCACCTTCCAGATCAAACACACGCTCCACATCGTTATCGCCGGTTTCGTTACCGATGATACGATAGGTCTTCGTGCCGTCAAAACGAACAATGCCTCCGCCGGCCGCGAGCGCAGCATCGACCGCCGCTTGAATCGCATCAAAGTCATCCGTGCTACCGTCGCCAAGCGCGCCATACGCGGCCACCTCGAACACCGGCAGTCCAGCAAAACTTGGATCCACCCGCGCGATTTCAAAATCCATCTCAAAGCTATCATGGGCTGAATCCCCTGCGGATCCCACCGCCACCGCGATCTCGTCACCCACACTCAGGCCTTCCATCCGTGCCTCGAACTGTGCCATCGATCCGGCTGCACACTTCACGGTCTTGACCAATTGCCCTTGGCTGAAAATTTTCACCAGCAGACCGTTGCCACCGGGGCTGGCTTTCTCGATCCAGCCCTGCCCCAGTTGGTAGTCACCTGCCGCATCCACCGTAAAGACGGCGATGGCATAGCGATCCAAGTCACGACTCGCCCCCGCCTCTCCCGGATGTCCACCCGTGCCGAGAAAGCGGATAAATTTGTCCGGCGAGCTGTCGGCACCGTTCGAATTGCCGTCCGCGCTCCAGACGCCCCCGCCCCACTGCATGTCGGCCCAGGAACCGGTATCGGTAATCGCACCACTGGATAAATCGCCCGGCTCCACCCCGGCCACCCAGCCTGTCGGCGCATTCCATTTAAACGCCCAGCCTTGCGGCGGTGTTGCGGTGCCGGTGGCCTGAGAATACAGCGTGCGCACTGTCTCTTGTGCGCCGCCCGTGCGGATCGAACCGTGCAAGTCGATGTGGTCGATATTTTGCTTGATGTCCAGCTCGTCGCCGCTCCAATTGATCGTAAAAGTCTTGGTCGTACCCGGCGCGATCACGACCGGCTCATTGAGCGGCACAAGTGAATCCCCCCAGCCGCTATGGGCCCCACCGGCGGTCTGCCCGGCCTCCTGAAAATGCGCTCGGCAGCCACCCGTGCCATTACTCGAAATAATCAACAAGCCCTCCACCGTGATCGTCTGTGTCGCTCCGGCAGTCAGGGTAAACGACATCGGTGCGTTGGCTACGGTGGTATCAATCCCGGTATCGACACCCGGCACGCCCCAAGTGGTGACCTTATCCACCGGCGCAGTGTCGTTGGTGTAATTGGCGCGGTGCCAGAACAATACATATTCGCCGCTGTTGCCGCCGTAGCCCGCCCCATCGTCGTCGCCCGAAGGCACCCCGCCATTGCCGAAATCCGTGACCTCGGGATGGAGCGCCAGTGCCGACAGCGTCACGCCCGTGGCCGCGCCAGATGATTGGAGCCGTTCGCCCGAGTTGGCGCCGTCGTTAAAAGTCCACTGCCCCAGCAGCGCGCTGCGCACATATTCGGGCGCAATCGCACCATTGAGCTGTATTGAATTCACGTTGTGAATGGAATTCAACGCCCCGCTATTGAGGCTGATGGTGAAGGTTTTGGTTTGCCCAGCTCCAATGACGACAGGTGTCGTCAAATACGCAGTGCCCAGCCCATTGTTAGTAACATTCAACGTCACCGTCGCGCCAGCGGCCGTATCAGCCTCCTGAAAACCGACAATTAATGAAGCAGACGTTTGATGTATTTGGTCGACCGTAATGCTCTCAATTTGTAGCGGCTCGACTCCTGCGGAGACGGTGAAAGAAATCGTCGCATGCCCATCGCCCTGCCCAGCACTCGTGCCTTGACTGCCTCCACTACCAAAGGAGGTGAAATCCGATGCGGTCTCTTTCGGCGGAACAGCACTGCCATCAAAATAATTTGCCCGGTGAATAAAGGCGACGTTCTCACCTTGGTTCCCGCCAAAGCCGATCCCATCATGTTCAGAGCTGGGCACCGAGCCAGACCCCACATCCTCAAAAGTATTGAACTCCAGCGCAGAGAGACTCGCCACACTCGCTGATAGATTCGTCGCTGCCCGACGCTCCGCCGAGGTCGCACCAGTATCAAAGGTCCACTCGCCCAGCACATCCGCATTGGCCAGCGATGCCCCGCACACGAGCGCGCTGAGTAGTCGAACAGTTTTCTGAACGGAGGTAGTGAAAAGAGGGAAACAATTTGGCAACATATTTTAGGGGTGTCTGTGAGGAGGCAGATTAGAAGGATTAGCGCGCCATTATAACGCACGCCGCCCTCAAAGCGCTAACCACCAGCGGTAAAAAGCTGATCCTGAGCGGAAAAATGTCGGATAAATCCTGTTTTATCCGACATGTCCGCTGCCACGTGAAATTTAAGAACAGCCCTGTAGCACGGCGGCAAAGCCGTTGTGATCGGTTCGAACTGAGTGAGATGCCTTTAAACAATATTTGTGATTGTTACACCGTTCCAAAGTCTCACGACTTCGGCTACCCTCTAATACTGATTCTTTCCGTAGTTCCAAAGTCGTCAGACTTTGGTCAGTGTTCACTACGCCTTTCCCGGCAATGGAACCCCGTTGGTGGAGCCTGTC
>Ga0209092_10001592_pt1 | contig 21853 bp, 14 predicted proteins | sample FraStrMetagenome_FD_187446 | JGI IMG/M metagenome (GOLD analysis project Ga0209092, IMG submission 187446) | Marine eukaryotic phytoplankton communities from Arctic Ocean - Fram Strait ARC3M Metagenome (SPAdes) (version 2) | ecosystem: Environmental > Aquatic > Marine > Oceanic | place: Fram... | reverse complement strand
CAAATTTTCAGCATCATGAAAAACTCAAACAGTTTTTCAATCCGGTGAAAATTTGGTCAAATAATCCCCCCACCGGGAATCGAACCAGTGACCACTGGCATGGAGGGCGCCCATCCAACCACTAGGGAAAGTACGCCCCTGAATTGACTATTTAAAAATATGCTTGTATAGGTCAACAGTGAAAGGATCTGTTGCCTACTCATCTAATTCAACTTGTCTTTTTGTCACAATTGTCTTTCTCTGGGACCCCTTCAGATATTCTCCAATTTATTCATAATATCTTTTCAACATTGGCTCTTTCTTTGTTTTACTATTCCATTGTGCAGCCTCTTTGTGTCTTTGAACATTATCACAAGTTATGCTCTTGCTATTCCTCTTCTTCTTGATGAACATCACATAATTGATAAAAAAGATACATCCATGTCTGAATATATAATATCTTCGTCACTGTATTGCCCATCAAAGTAATTAAGGGTAGGATCGTTAAGCTGCTTAGACATAAACTTACTGACACCAAAAGTATAGTAGTCAGGAAACTTCTGCTTCCAATACTTGGTAATCATAGTAGTCTGCCATCTGTAGTCCTTGCATGTTCTTATTCACAAAGATTGTGACAGAGTATCATGCACGCCAGTATTAAAATTATCAGTTTCAATATGTACACCAAAACTGTGAAACATGATTGGGTTTGCATGCATTTATTGTTGGATTTTTTGTTTGAAATACTTTTTAACATTTTCATTTTGATATTTTCATTTCACGAACAGTTTTAGTGACGATGTTGTTGGACTATTGATGTACAGCTGTGTATGACACTTTTGTTTGCATTTTTACTCAATTACTATGAATAGTGGAATTGAAAAAACCTATCGTATTTTTGCCTGAAACGCCCGGCACAAGAACTCTCTGAAAATGCACTAGAAACCCTGTAATTCATACACAATGACGACGGGTGCCCTTTCTGTTGAGCTGTATCTTCAAAAATTTAGGTTCTGAATTGTCCCCCCCCCCCATATACTGATATGATAATGACTACCGTACGGTACTTTAGTATTTCCATCTTAGAACCAAAGTTTACAAGTTCAGCCTTCCGACTTGCTAGTATTATTAAACTTATCTTGCGTCCTTTTCTTCATTTGCCTCCACAAACTTTAACACGCGTACATCAATAGTAACTCTCTGAGTGTTCTACATGTATTTTTCTGTTCATTTGTTTCAAAAGCGGCCTTCTAGAGAGTAAACAAGCAATGCCTTTCATTAAAGAGCATTTACAACACTGTCTCTATTTTTTTATTTGAAGTCTCCAAGGAACTTTTTTGACCCTCCATGAATTTTATACCAAAATATTACGTCATCATAAATAGGAAAGAACCTATTGCAATTGACGAACCCACACGTTGTCACAGCAAGAGGTGAATAAAGAGAATAAATAATAATTGTCCTTTTTATTGTAATATTCACGTCGTGCAGCAATAATTAAATATTTGAATTCGGTTGCAAGTGTTACTAATTCTTAACTATATAGCCATGGATTTTGATACAAAATTCAAAATGAAAATTTCGAATGAGCAATTAAGGTAGTGTGTATGTAGCAGTACGGGATGTGAATCAATCTTACACAGAAATTAAACATTAAAGCTTTGCCTAAGGTTTTTTACAATTAGGAGCATCTTTACACTGAAAAATGTGTTTCGATTTCAAAATCAACAGAACGGATTAGATATGGATTAATTAGCTTGTGATTATCGTTCAGATACATTTTTTAGGAGGGGCGCTACTTTTGCTCTTGATATTGACTTATTATTGCGCACCTAAATGAATCATGATCTTGATCACATTACGTAAAATAAAATAAAACAAAAAATTCCCTAACCTTCTTGGCGTAATACCTGAACAAATTTCCCATCAGCAAGGTGTGTCTTTCTCGAAACGAGGCGTTTCCAATCCTTTCCAATACTCAGAGAATTTAATAAGGGGAAATGAATCGCCTTTTCGTATTCATAATAGTTTGCTGCGCCTGTTTTGTGAGTGGACAAACTCCAGAAGAAACAGGTGATACAAATGAGATTCTTGACTTACTTGAATCATTACAAGAAAGCGAAGAAGCACAAGTTACGGACACAGGAGACGAAAATATAGTGGATGTAGAAGAAGAAGTTGTAGTGGATGGAGAAGAAGAAGTTGTAGTGGATGTAGAAGAAGAAGTTGTAGTGGATGTAGAAGAAGAAACTATAGCAACCGATACAGAAGTCGGAACTCTGGTTTCCGACGCATCAAATGCAACTCTTGTATCTGATAACAATGGAACACTTGTACAGGAGCAGCAGCAGCAGGATACATTAGCGCCGACTACCGCGGAGCCGACAAAAGTACCAACCAAATTTCCATCTCTAGCTCCTTCATTATCTAATGCACCATCTGCATCTGCGGCTCCGACAACAGAAACCTTGCCACCGTTTGGCGTCGTCCAGAACGAAACGCTTAACGACAATCAACAGAATGAGACAAATACAACATCAACTCCAACTCCTTCACCGACCCCGAGACCAACACCTGCGTCGCCTACTTCATCTACAACCGATGCACCTGTGGCAGCAGCTAACAACGCTCTTGCCTCTATTCTCTGCGAATTCGCAGGCCTAGTTGGAGGTGCTGGGCGTAATCACAATGATGCACTTGATGAAGCAGAAATCAAGATAGGTAATGAAAACCCAGTAGATACGGCATCTTATCTCAGAATTGTCGAAGACCAAGCACGGGCATTCTGTAAAGGTGATGAAGGTTGCGAAGACGGCTTAGGCGTGTACACTGACGCAGCCATTGAGTATGTGGAGAGAGATGATATTGCCTCGACACAAAGAAGTGGTGGCAGAAGACGGTTAGCTGACGATATTCCAAACAATAATCTTAATTATAGAACCTTAGAAGCTCTTGAAAGTGTTTTACTCCACATTACACTTGAGACAGAATTTGAAGTCATAACAGCCTTAGAAGGTTTTGAGAGAGAACTCATGGAAGAAACTTCTCACGATAGAAAACTTGCCGCAGACGAGAGACATATTGTCGATGCAGCCATATCAGTTGCGAAGGCTAGTACCGCCTACTGGCACAAAGCACACCGTGAAGACGAATCCAACACATATAGACGGTTGCAGAGAGCCAATCTTATTGATTGCTTATTTACTGGAAATAGAGACAGGAATATCCGAAGGAACCTAAGAATGAATTTGTCTTTGACCCCCATTGATACCTCATTACCGCAACAGGCGAGAAGATTGAAGAAGAGTAAGAAGGACAAAGGTTATGGTCATAGTCATGGTCACAAGCACAGCAATGATAAGAATAACGAGTGGATGGATCCCTGTGCTCACTGCGATAGTTGGCAAAGATGTGAACAATGTTACAGTGCTTATAATCTGAACGGACAATACCATTACAATTATAATGTGAATCAAGGTTACAATTATGGAAATATGGGACACAATCCAGGGTACGGTGCGCCATATAATGTTTATAATGGTTATGGTGGACACGGTGGATACGGTGGATACGGTGGAAGAAATGATGATTTCTTCTTCAACCCGAACCAAAATATGGAAAGTTCAGATAGTTCTGACGAGACAGACAGCAGTGTAGCAACACCGGAGGATGAAGGAGCACTTGGTGCTGTTGGTAATTTCCTCTTTAATGTTGCATATGTTGTTAGAGCGGATGTTGTCGGTGTGATCGTTGGTGTTATAATTGGACAAGGATGTCTTGTACCAGCGGTTGCCTCCGCTTTCTTGTTCTCTGCTCTATATGCCATATGTTACCGGCGGACTAACTAAATGTCTCTAATTTTGACCTTCAAAAACTTGACTATAATTTATAAAGAAATGATTTTTTAATTAGGGACGAAATAGCCATGGATTCTGCGAAAGCAATAACATAATTTGTTGTTTTTACTGTTTCTTTCATTTTGAAAATTATTCATGACCGAAATGAAGAAGTGTACAAATTGGTGCCATTTACAATTTTTCTAATTTCGGTTCTAAAATACTTTTTCAAGTCTATGAATAAGGTGACTAAAAAGTTTAAGAGGATTGTGAAGATTCTTTGTGTTTGTACGTTGTAGCAACAACGTTGAAGCTTCACGTTGTGGCTTCGCTATTTAAATAAAAAGAATTCTTGTTAATTTGAAAACAGTACCTTGAATGAAATTTGAATGTGTATGAAAAATATAATAGCACTTTTTTGCTTTTCTCATTGAAAAAGATACCTTATTGGAATGTCCTATGTGCATTTATCAATTCACAGTTCTATTCGAATATTTAGGGACTGCAAACATGATTGAATTTAAATCGTCTCTATTCTAAACAACAATAGTTGAAACTATTTTGAGGAAATCAAAATTTTCATAACATAAAAAGAATACTAATTTAGATCGGTATAAATCTATTAAACATGTTTATACATGATATACTTAAGAAAAAATATTTAAAATTGGCTTGATCAAAATTATTTTTAGAATAAAGTCCTTCAATCCTGAATTACAGCGGAATTTGATTGGAATGAAAGAGATAATCTCTCAGCTGTCGAAATAGAGATGAATTTTGAAGTTGGAACAGGAAGGAGATGGAGAATGATAAGATTTATTCCTATACAAATCGTCTTGTTAATCACAAATCCATTTGAAACAATATCACAAGATCTTTCTTCAATATGCATTTCTGGGGGAGGCAGAATGGCTCCAGAAGACTTCGGAGTAGCGCACAATTATGCTCTTGAAGCTGCACATGATCAGATTTTAGAAGATTCTCCTGTTGATATGGAGAGCTACATTGAAATAGTGAAGTCTCAGGCAAAGTCAATATGTGATGGAGATGGGGAATGTTTGGCTAGCATTGATAATTATACAAATCACGCCATAAATTATGCTATACAGGATCAAACTCAATCACAACCTGATGTGGATGGCGATAGCAGGAGACTAAGAGATTATTTTCCAGAAAACAACTTTACAGAGGTAGGAACCCAATACTTTGAAAATATATTGTCACTAGTTTCTCTCGAGAGTGAAGAACAAATTATAAATGCACTAGAAAATTTAAGAGCAGAGGTTATATCCATTAAGGATGATGAACATCTTCCTCATTACGAGAAAAAAATTGTTGAAGGGGCAATATCTGTGGCACAGGCTAGTACTGCTTATTGGCATCAAGCTTATAATGATGAAAACAACAAGTTTCGGCATCTTGCAAAGAGCTCAAGTGTCTTTGATTGCCTTCTCACTGGGTCCAAACAAGTGAAAAACAATAACAATGATAATCATCGAAGACATTTGCGAAAAAGAGGGAGTAATCGTAAAGCTATAAGGGAAAACTTAAATGAGTCACCACTGGCACAACCACCACTCTCTCTGACTTTACAAAATACAGAAGTGAGGGGAGAAAGAAATTTACAATCTTGGAGATATCATGGATATCATGGATATCATTATAAGAGCAAGAAAAAGAGCAAACATCAGTATCCACCAAAATATCAAGTGGAAATTTACAAACATTATGAATACAGATCTCCTGAATACGCCGATGATGACGATTGGTACAAGCATAGTAGTAAAGACTCACATGACAACACAGATGATTGGCATAACTATTATTATTACTGGTACAGACATAGTTATAGAAGTAAGAGTAAGAGTAAGAGCAAGAGCCAATCGGCAGATTATACATTAGAAATACCAAGTCCGCCTTTGCGCTTAGGAAGGTTTGCTGCGAATGTCGCATATGTAATAAGAGCAGATATCATAGGTATTTTAGTTGGTGCAGTATTAGGAAGAGGATGCGTTATACCAACAGTAGCCGCATCATTTTTATTTTCTGCAACATATGCAATATGTTATAGAAGAGGACTCTAAGAAGTGGCATAATGTGATTAAATCTAAGATTACTAATAACATTTTTTTTATTCTACACTATAACACGTGCAAAAGAAGAGTAAAAGACTAGACTTAGCTCGAGGGTATCATAATCCGTAAAATAACGAAAGGGAAAGTTATAGAAGATCATTTCCGTGAAAACTTGATTTATGGGATGTTTAAGTGAAAGTAAATGTTAGCTAGAGAGTCAAAGAAAGTTATATGCATCTTTTCCTTTTGCAATAAATATTTTTGAAAGTCCACCAACGAGGGATGCTCTTCTTTTTAGTATTCTCAAGTGGGGTAAATTCTACTTAGCTAATAGGATAACACTTTTTTCTCGCACCATACCATGTTTTGATTACTTTCTTTTGTCATCTACAACTCACATTTTGGGCAGTGTGTTGTAATCATGAAATTTTGTTTGCCGGAGAAGTATCCACGTCATGTATTCAATAATGACGCAACAATAAATAATTAAAAAAGTTCCATTTTGGATATAGACATCAAGGATAGATTAATTCGTAAGAGACGTAGGTTTCGGTACTACAATCTAGTTTGTTCTGAGCCATTTGTTCTGACCTACGTAGGTACATCAATACTTCCTGTGGCAGACGATAACTATTGCAGCTCATTCAATCCTGACATCAAAAGAACTCCTATTCCGACAATAAAGTATACTGGAACGCCTTCCTGTCAGCAGTAAGTTTTACCTTTATCAACCCTAAGGGCGCCAGAAAAAGCATTCGAAGTAGAGAAAACTCTCCCTAAGCCCACTAAAGCCAATCGATAACTTCTTGAATTGGCGCTAGGTGTTCAAACTGTTTGAATATAATCACCCAAAAAAACTTTCATACAAAAATGGTGTTTTTTTCGGCTTTGACAAAGCTGAATGTGCTAGGAGTGGCTTCAGTAATTATGATCCAGGATGCTTTCTCGTTCCAAGTTAGCTCTAGTCGTTGTCTTCACCCAAAAACTCTTGGATTGAGCAACACCTACGCAAGGAAATCTTTTTTAAGTATGGTCAGCACTTCACCAACTTCAACTACTGATGATTTATCTCCGAAGTATCCCACTCTAAGGGGTACTACTGTGGACTCCCGAAAGATTATAGCCGAGGGAGCCGGTAAAAAACATTTGACAGCGGTTCGATTATCACATATTTTATTCTTGTCAGAAGAATTAGCATCTTCTTCTTTATCTAAGCTTCGTCAAGCTGACATTACTTTCGACGATTTAGCCAGCCAAATTAGTAATTGCGCCGAAACCAGAGACGCTGGTGGATCAATAGGATGGGTCAGCTGCTCTGAGGGAGATGGAACAAATGAACATTTAGATGGTTTTTTTCCTACGGAAGCTAGGAATGAGGTCATTGGGAAATCAACTAAGGTAAATAGATTCTCCAAAAACACTAACTGTGTAATCCTTTGAAACCAACAAAAAAACTTGATTAAATATTTTATAAATCTTTCCATCTAACGTGAATTCACAATTTCGTTCTGAAATAAAAGCCCGGGGATATCATTAAAGTGAAATCTCCTCTAGGGTTTCATTTAGTACAAATTGTTGATGTTATGGTTGATGTGCGCAAAATGTCGACAAAGAAATTACGTCCAAGAAAAGGTCGTGCACAGAAGGAAGCAAACTCTCGTAAAATAGGTATATTGAGGGGAGCACTTAGTGATCAACTAAAAAACACGAATCGTGATATGTGCGATGAACTACATTATAAAATCGAAACAATGGGTTGTCAAATGAACATTGCAGATTCGGAAAGAATTGAAGGTCAACTTCAAAATTTAGGAATTTCTCGTCTCCCTGATGACTCAACAGAGAACCCTGATGTTATTGTTTTAAATACTTGTTCTATTCGTGACCATGCTGAGCAAAAGGTTTACTCGTAAGTGTTCCGAATCCAATTATCTGACTTTACAAACCGGCCAAGCAAAAATATATTGATATCATGTTTTTTTTCGAATAGCTACATTGGACCCCATGCAAAGCGTAAGCGTGAGGGCGAAGATGTAACTATTGTTGTAGCTGGATGTGTTGCACAACAGGAGGGACAAAATCTTCTACGTCGAGCTCCCGAAGTGGATCTTGTGATGGGACCTCAATATGCTAACCGCATCGGAGATCTATTAGAGGATGTTTCGAATGGAAACCAAGTGGTAGCTACAGAAGCTAGTCATATTATGGAAGATTCAACAAAACCACGCAGAGGATCTACTGTAGCAGCTTGGGTAAATGTTATTTATGGATGTAATGAAAGATGCACTTACTGCATCGTTCCAACAACGAGAGGAGTCGAGCAAAGTCGACCTGTAGAAAGTATCATAAAAGAGGTAGAGGAGTTAGTATCACAAGGATATAAGGAAGTGACACTCCTTGGCCAAAATATCGAGTAAGTTATATATTTTGTACGCCCATAATTCTCTTGACCGGATTCAACTTCATCCTGTCATAAATCTTTACTGATTGTTTTTGTATTTTATATCGCTATGAAACAGTGCATATGGTAGAGATATGGCCCCTAGACGTAAATTTTCCGATTTATTGAGGACAGTTGGCTCTATTCCCGGCCTTAAACGGCTACGATTTGTGACTTCTCACCCAAGATATATGAGTTTGGGAGTGGTCGACGCAGTCGCTGATACTCCTACTGCTTGCCACAATTTTCATGTTCCATTTCAGAGTGGATCAGATGAAATATTGCATGCTATGGGAAGAGGTCATACAAGGGAGAAATATTTGACTATTATTGATCGAATCAGATCGGTAAGTAGTTTTAATTGATAACGCTTATTGATTTTTTAAAAAATTGTGCTTATGATGAAATCATTTGCTTTATGCTATCAGCGCATACCTGATGCATCAATCACTGCAGATGTCATTGTTGGGTTTCCTGGTGAATCAGAAGAACAATTTCTTGAGACTCTTTCACTTATGGAAGAAGTTGAATTCGAGAATGTCAATACCGCAGCGTATTCACCTCGCCCAAATACACCTGCAGCAGACTGGGACAATCAGCTCTCAGAGGAGGTGAAACAGGACCGTCTCCGTCGAATTAATGCTCTTAACCTTGTCCATGCCGAAAAGAGACGTAAAAGGATGATGGGAAGGACGGTTGAAATATTGGTGGAAGAACGCAACGTTAAGGTCCCAACAGAAGTCATGGGACGAACAACCCATGGTTTCATTGTGTATTGTGATGGTGATATAGATGAACTAAGAGGACAGCTTGTTACAGTCGAAATTGAAAAATGCCAAACATATTACTTGGCAGGAAAACTGGTTGAAGTTCTAGAAGACTAAGTGATTAAGTATTACTATTCGGGATTTCTTGGGTTGTTACTTTCACCAATTTCTAATCTATAAATGAGACATGTCACATGAAAGGCGTTTGAAGTTCTTTTCAAGATATCTTTTAACTGGAAAATGATGGAAAATTGTAGTGCGCTTGTTTATATTTTTATTTTTTTATGAGATATCTGCTTACCTTATTCTATTGATAAAAAACTATGCCTTCTTTGGAACACATATTAGTCTTATTGTCCTGCTACAAGTTTAAGAGGCGAATCATATTAGACTTTATTTCTTAAAAATATTTTCACCTAGCTTAATATGAGTATCATGTTCGTTAAGTTAAGTTGTCAATGGATTTGGAGTGATAAAAATGAATACTCTGGGACCCACACTGCAAATATCTTCGTGACGGATAGGAAAAGACCCCATACTTGCCTTAATTTGTAATCCATTTAAAGTCACAACATCGTCATCATTGCAGGCTGAAAAGTGATAATCAGCATCACCAGTGGGACAGTAATCTATCCTAGCTGCAGAATCACTACAAGAGCCATCAGGGCCACCTAATACACAATCAATTTTCCCTGCTGGACCCATTATTACTTGGCCCAGACCAAGTGCGTTAAATGCTTTATCTAAATATTGATTGCTACGACCTAAATGACATACAGTGCCTTGAAGTGTGCACCTAAATTTTGCGTTAGTTCCGTCGAGACCATATTCTTTGTCAAAAGTTGTCTCGTCCAAAACATCTTCACCCTCGGGAAATTCAGAGAGAAAGTTTTCCATTCCCCAATTGAACTCAGCACTTGATAAACCAATAAGCACCTGCGTAATAAAAATAAGAGGGGGAATGTCAACTAAGTTTCTTCCAATGATACTTTGATTGCATTACTTACAGCCCATCCAGAAGGTAAAACATCCGAACTTTGTATAGGGACACACAAAGCCATGTCTTTTGGTATTGAAGAAATTTCTTTTCTTTTAGATCTACATGCAAGTATGCGCTCTGCTGTAGCATCAGTCAAGGACTTATCATTACATTCTTTAGCATGATCTGCTGTCATTAACGTTTGTTTCTGCCATTTATAGTGATATAACTTGTGAGTTAAGTAGAAGATTTTGAGAAATTCCAATGTTCCCACTCACCTTTCCTGTTTTTTTACCTGTGGACGCAGTCTTACTTTGCCTCTTCTTTGGAGGATTTTTTCCAGTGGCTGATTTCGTTGCGTTCACTTTTTTCTTTCGCACTGGTTTGATTGGAACTACGATTATACCCGCTGCTATATCCTTCTTTTCTTGCTCCCAAGCTGCTGCTGCTTCTTCCCCTTCACGCTGTGCTTTTTGAGTGGCCTCTTCTCCGTACAAAATTAGATGTGCCCAAGCTAGAGAAAAAGAAAACGATGATTAGAAGTAGTGTGTGAGAAAAATGCTTATTCAAAGATTGCTGGAATATAAACATACTAACTAATTCAATCTTACCATATATAGCGGCAGCATCCCACTCCGAATCGAAAGTACCTAGATAATGATTTGTTCCCCCAAATGATATTTGACTTTGCCATCTATCATGCCCTTTTCTTGCTTGTCTACAAACTCCACGATAAGCATATACAAAACGTTTTGAATTACCTCCAGTTCTTGATGTTTGCTTAGGGTCACGTAGTAAAGGTTTCACATGTTTCGGTAGATCCTAAAGTGCAAGGGAATGAGGGAGAAAAAACAGTTTTGAGTTCACATAATTTCCCGCTTCTTTCATATGATGAGAGGAAAATCCTTACCTTGATATTTATCACTGAAAGGGCTGGAACAACACTGCTTGTACCTCCACCAAGCATTTCTAAACCTCTCCCAGCACTAGCCATTGATGACTTATCGTCGTAAACTATTCGCGTTTCTCCATCATCTTTATAATTCAATTCAGCATCCGTCAAATCCCTTTCTTTTACAACCTGGTCATAAAATTTTGCAGCCTCATCTGAAGTATCGAAAAGTTTCTTGTCACAATTCTCTAAGAAAATCTCATTCTTAATTTTAATAAAGTTCTTTCCAGCTGGATTGATCCAAACCCCTCTATACCCGGGTACACGAAATGACCCATCTTTATCAACCTTCTCAGTGTTATTTTTTGAGCCAGTACCACGTGCGCCACCAGAGTTTGCTCCACTTTGTTTTCCCACTCCTGGTCCATGTTGCTTTGCTGTCCCTATTTGACCAACGGTTGAAAGACTACCACCATTTGGACCTGGTGCACCTGAGTTTTCATTCCCAGGATTGCATAAATGTACGCATATTTAGAGATTATTAATTAGTATATCCTTGTGGAGCGATAGGTCAAACTTACCTCCACTAGCACAATATCTTTCATGATGTGTTCGTGCTTGACTTGTGCCACAATCTCCTCCACAACTCCTACATAGCCATGTTCCAGGAGGAGCATGTAAAGCTGCTAAATGTTGTCTCAGACCTTGCTCACTAGTGAATATCCTTCCACATCTAATAGCACATCTAAATCCTCCATTGCTACCTCCCCATACGCTTCCACATGATGAGTTGCCTGAATTACTACTATTCCCTGAACAAACAATTGGCGCAACAACTACTTCTTCACAAACATAACCAGCTTTGCCTGCCTTTTGAATGGAATCCAAAATTGGGTCGAGAGATGATCCTGCAAACTCTTCCCTCAAATTATGTGTTAACCAAGCAACTGCAAACCTTCTTGATTGCATAAACTTTCCACCACTCATTAATTGATCTGTGGTTACCATTTGATACTTATCATTTCCAATTACGGACTTATCCTTGTGGTTTTCAGGAGCAAAAACACCCATGCCCTCCATGGCCTGTTTTGCAATTTCTACTTGATTCAATTTTCTTATTTCATCCATAATTTCTTCAGTATGACTCTCTTCATCGTTATTTGACATAAAGGTTACAACAGACCTTGCAAGAAGCCCTCTATAATGTTTCATACTCGCTGTGCAATTATATACACGACTCCTGTCCCATTCTTCTCGTGTTACTTCTGAGAATGAAGGCACCAGAAATGATAATAATACTGGGACTGGAGAAGGATATGTAAATCCACGGTAACTCGATGTGAGAGTTGATGCAATTAAAATGCGATGTCTTGCTGTCAACCCTATAAGTGAAGAAACAGCTGTAATAGGAATACTCTTGGATTTCGGGTTTTTCTTTTTTTTCTTCTTTTTACCTCTTTTGCTTGTAGAATTAGAAGAACATGATGATGTTGATGATAAAGAATCAGTCGAATTCGAAGAGCTCACAGAGCAATCGTCATCCTCACAAAAATCAGAAAAACCATCACTCTCAAAATTTCTTGAATTTACAGTGTACGCCCCTGCCATTCCAATACCACCATCAGCCTTACTCCATAAGCCATCCCATGCCCTTCCGACTTTCCCATTTGGATCATGCTGTGAAGCTCCGAGCCATCCCATTCCATCATCTAATGTAACAACTTGCCACGGGATTTGGCATAAATGTACAAAATCCCGGATGAGAATCTTGTAGGAAGTGACAACAACGTGGAATTGTGAGTCTTTTGTGTAAACCAAGGATGGAGATGAGCTAGAACATCGTGAGGCTGTGTTGCTTTTAGCTACGGGTATTATGAACTTTAAATGGCGACGAAGCTTCCTTCTAGCGGCTGAATTTCCAGTATAGGAAAGCGCACGTAGTACAGGAACTTGAATATCCTCATTGTCATGTCGTTCATCTGAGTCATTCATTTCATTAACATAAAAACCTAGCTTAGGGAAGGCATCTTCCCAAGTTCTCAGCTCATTTTCGCTGGCCACAATCAAGTGGGGGCCAAAATTGGGAATCTGAGCTTTCTTTCCATTCAAGTTATCAGTGCTATTCTCTATCATCGCTAAGTTTCGTAAAAAGTCAGCAATTCTGTGTGCTCGGCCAGTCCATTCCATATCGTGGTAAATCATGTTACCCATTCCCGTCGAAATAATTTCTTTCATCCGACTGAGACAGGTATTTCTCCAATATTCAGTCAATATTAGATAATCTGTGTCATAGTTTCTATCTGATTGCAACTTAGAAGCAGTCACTAATTCATCATTGAAAACAGGATAAGGTGGATCGTATGCCCGGTCAAAGAGGTTAGAGTATTCATTTTCCATCTTTACAGAATTTGTATTATTGCTGCCACTTAATCCAAATGGGTTTGGTATACATAGAGATAATAAAGATGTTGTAGAAGTCGGAGAAATACAACCAATAGGCGAAGAATGATTTTCCATGAGGTATTGTTGTTGTCGCTTTTCCAAATTTTGTTGTTGCATTGCAGAATCTACAACAAATTTATGCCTTTCTCTGCTTCTTCTAGCGGCGGCTAAAGCATAAGACACAGCACGATTCCCAAGAATTTTTGCTTGCATCATTACAGCACCCATATTAACTGAAGTCTTTTTTGTGTTATTATCTGTATTAAGCTCATCCTTGTCTTTGTCGTCCTTGTTATCTAGTTTAGTATTTGTGCTAGATTCCACTTCGTCTTGGTTTTCTTGTGATGATATATATTCTACGTTATTATTTTTAGTCATTTTGTAATGAATATTTTGAGGGACATTTAGTGGATCAATTGTGCAACATGATTCTGCATTTTGGTCGAGGTAACTTTGGTTTTCAGAAGAATCGTCTTCATCAATGCTGTATTCGACTGCTCTCTGTTTGCCGTACACATTACTTAAATCTGGAGTTAATTTTGCAAATGCTATACTTGCAGCTGCACATAATATAGCCCGAGCAACAGTAGCACGAGAATCTACCATGGACGAAGATGCTTTTGTGGATGATGCTGAGAGAATGACTCCAAGTCCTGTTTTTTTGGTGGATGAAGACTTCGCTTTGCCTTGTTTTTTCTTGCTATCATCCGATAGTTTTTGCTTTTTCTTCTCAATATCGTCTTCCTCTTTTTGCTGATCTCTAGCGCGTTTAAGGATTTCTGATATGATGGGTGTATTCATATCGAACTTTCCGTTCACATCGGATTCATCATCTTGGAAGTCAAATTGATCATCAGGATTTGGGAGAGCTGATGAAACATCAATCACCTCGGACAAATTCACCGATATATGAAAATTAAGCTTCTCTATGGATTCTTTATCTTCTTTTTGCTTTTTAACCAATGCCGCTCGAAGAAGGCAATATGCAGCATGATTGAATGCAAACTTCACTTCACTAATTTTCGAATTGCAGACATTTTGAATTGAATCAGTTATTCGAAATTCCTTTGAAAGATGAGGAAATGAATAGACCGGAGGATCGTTTGTGAGAGCTGTATCATAATTTTTATTTTGATCTAATCGAAGTTGACGATTTGATTCTATATTAAGATATGTCGGATGTTGCTGAAGAATGTCAAGTATCGGAATCCTGGGATTAGAAGCTGCTGATACTTTTTTTTCCTCATCACATTCTTTGCTGATTTGGGTGGCCATGATATTATTATTATTATTGATTCCAAGAAGCTTCTGACTTAGAATTTTGAATGACACTTCATAAAGAAGTATAGAGATGGTTGATTGACCATAAAGTGGTGTGTTTGATTGCTATCAGCAGCAGAAAATTTACATCAGAACTTGATCATTAAATAGAAATAATTTTAAGCGAATGATCAGCATGTACGATACATCATATATATCAAATGGTACGCATATTTTGTTAGTTCAAACCGCCGTACAAATGGATGTTCAACTTTTAGAGGTCCTCATCTGGCTGGAAAAAGTATAGAAAATAAAAAAATCATAAAAAAATAAATAAATAGAGAAGACAAAACCCGTTCGATTTGTACTACGGTACCACCGTGATGTTGTTTTTTTAGCTCCTTTGTAACAACATTTCACAGAAGAACAATTTCTCCCCTTGACTTTAGAGACTTTCGAAGGATCATGTCAGAAGAAGACATCTCCGTTCAACATACGGTTGTATCAAGTGAATCTGGACCGGTTGGAATGTCTGACGTTGTCGGTGCTGGTGCTGTACAGGGTGCAACAAGCGAGACATTGAAAGTTGAAGATTTTTCTCCGTCTACTGGTAATCATGATATACATGTCGAAACCTTTCATGGCCAAGAAGGAGGGAATGTGTTAGAAAATTCAGCGACAGATTTAGATGCAAGTCACCAAGTTGTTACAATTGAACAATCAGGAGTCGGAACTGCTATTGCAGAACCCGCTGTAGCCACAGGAGAAACACTTGAAGCGGGTTCAGTACAAAATCCACTCGGACCAAAGGAAGGCTCAGACTTTCAGATGCAGACAAGCCCTATGCAGCAGGTAACCCAAGAATTTCTTTTACAGCCTCATAGTCAAAATATCGAAACTGAAGCTCTCAACATACAAAATATTTCAGGAACTCAGGGCGCCATGACTCCAGTGAACAACCCTGTTGATCCAATGCAGCATACAGCTCCTCTACAACCCACCGACCAAGCCATAATTATTGACAATAGTAATCCATCTCACATGTCGTTGGACCACTCCAAACTAAACTCTGTATTGGAAGCTGAAGCTGCACCTGCTGTTCAAAAAGACAAAAAAAAACGAAACAGTACAGATAAATCAAAGACTACTCCATCAACAAAGCGTAAAAGATCTGGTAAGGGAAAGAACGAAAATAAGAAAGGAAAAAATGGATCCGATGTAGAGTCAGACTCTGATTCCTTATCTGATACAGATGAAACGAACCGTGAATTTTCGCGTCCATCCAGACGTTCTTTGAAGAATTCACCTGAATTTGCGAAAGCATATGCTCTTTATTCCAAAGCGCATCAAGAGAAAAAGGCTGCAGAGGCTCAATTTGATAAAGTATCAAAGCAATTTGAAGCAGCCTTACAGAGAAAAGCTCTTGCTGATACAAATTTGGCTCGAGCAAAGGAAGCACTTTACGAGGCTGATTTGCAAGTTTCATGTTACTGGAACACAATGTATCACAAGCTTGCCAAGTACAAAGAAATCAACGGACATTGTATGGTTCCTTACACAAGAGGAGTTGTCACAGACGCAGAGGAGAAAAAATTAGGTGCTTGGGTTCATTGTCAACGAAAGAATTACCATAACTATCAAAAAGCCATCAATATGGCGAAGCTGCAAGGTCCACAGTCTCCAACACCTCCAGGGCCCCAGGGAAATATACGAATGAAACCACAAAGAATTGTCGCTTTGGAAAAACTTGGCTTTGTCTGGAGTTTTTTTGATACCAAATGGAGTCAACGAATTACAGATCTTGCTGCATACAAAGAGAGACACGGGCATTTGAACGTTCCATTCAAATACCCACCCAATCAATCTCTTGCACATTGGGTTCATAATCAGAGAAGAGATTACAATCTTTTCCAAGAAGGAAAACCATCTCAAATGACGGTTGAAAAAATTAATGAATTGGAGTCTCTTGGATTTGCATGGAAAAGTGATTACCCCAGGACTAAGAGGAAACTAACTCCAGAACCTGTATCTTTGACAGAGGCAGAACTATGGGGAGAAAACTACAATGCATTAGTTGCATTTCACCAACAATATGGCCATTGCTCTGTCAATCGATTCACCAGTCCTAACAGAAAACTATGCGCCTGGTTGACTTGGCAAAGGAAACAGCACAAACTCTACATGTCAGGACAGTCATCGCAATTGAATCCTGAGAGGATAAAAAAATTAAATGATTTGAAATTTGAATGGACTCCGAGGAACAAACCTGGAAGTGGCGGTGTCTTAATTCCTAAGCCGAACGTAATTGCTCCAATTGGTAACATAGCTACTAACATAGATTCTATTAATAAGACTGTCAGTGAGGCCACCACTATGACTATTCCAATGGAGATTGGGGGCAAGTCTGACGCAGAAAAAATGGAAGTTGCAGTGGCACCAACACCTGCATATCAACAAAATGAATTAAAAATGGAATATCCGCAGGATGTAAAAGTGAATACAACTGATGGTCAGGCCCCAAATCCGCTGAACCAACACCAACATCTTCCTATTCTTCACCCTGTGGAGAGTGAAGAAGTAGAGCTAATGGCACAGATATGACATCTGTTCAGAAGAACTGTCGCTCATTATTGCGTATTTTTGTTTGTTCCATATGCTTGAAAGTTTGCTTTAAAGTTTACATAAAAGTTACATTTTTAAATTTAAATGAAAGATATATTAATATTATGTGTGTGCAGGCCAGACACGCATTTAAATATAACTACTAATATTAATTATAAACTACAGCAGTCATCAAAACACTTGTCGATAACGAACTGTGAAAATCTTGCTTGTAAACCTCCACTTTCAACCAGTTTTTATTTTCAATGCATGTTATCATTATTTTATTATTCGTTGAACGAAACCTTTTAGAAGACTGAAGTACCAAGAAAGGATTTAAATATCTTGGAACAAATGGATTTGGCCATCGGCACCTGCGCTGAATAGCCAAGGTTGGGTGGGATGAAACTCAAACGCCAATACTCCTAGTTTTTTTGTTACTGTATGCCCCCTTAATATTTTTACTGGAACAATCAAAGGATTCCTCATCAAATCAGAATATACAGTGCTGTGAAATACATGAACACTTCCATCATCGGAGGAGCTTGCCATAAGAGGGTAACGCTTGTGGAACCCAACAGAACGCACAGCTCTTTCATGATATCTTTAGAAAGTTTACGAAGAGATTTAAAATCGTTAGGTGTTGAATTTTGAATGTTCTGAAAGAATCACGCAACAATGACTTACTTCAACGTTTTGTAGGGAGTGCTAGATAGATCTAAATCAAACCAAACTACTCGACGATCAAGGCTTCCCACAATGATATGATCTCCAGTTAAATGCACATCCATCGATGAAATCCAACGGCATCCAGAAATAAGACCTGTGAAAAAATTGAACTCATTTTATGAATCGCTCGATCAAAATAAAATGTATATCAATTGCCCTTGTATGTATACTTACGTTTCACCATCGTCTGTTTCACCAAGTGGTAAACTTTAATATCTGTTGTGGTTGCAACAAAAAGAAATGGTTTACTAGGATGGAAGCATGCAGTCTGAGCCTCTCCTTTATTTTTGCTAAATGGTTGTTGAGAGCTGGCTTTGCTTAGTTGATGAATCAGAACTGATGATGCTCCGGCTTTTGGACTGACAGTAACAAAATAATCCCCTTTACGATGCCACTTAAGATTTGCCATTTCTCTATTTGTTTTAAGAACACAAAGAGGTCCAACACAACTACCAGCAAATGCACTGATTGAGGCTTTGTTTTCATTGGCGTTCCCTTTTTCAGTTCGGCAAGCTATCCATTTCACGGCTTTAGCCGCTTTGGCATTAAGTACGTGATTTTTTCCTAAATTAGCAGCAGCAGTGAGTAATGCATCACTTATTTCTGAATCATGAGCACCTCCTGTCCCCGACCCTACGACTACAGCACATCTTCCTATTGCAACAAGAAGACAATGATGGGAAGAATTTGGATTCCATTGGACACAAGTCAATGGTTTTGCTGGTTCATCTTCAGCAAGCTCATCACTATCCTCAGAATCAAGTGAGGTAACTAGTTTCGACAAATTCCAATTTTTCAGTAGACGCCCAGTTTGTACTTCCCAAATCCTCAAAAAACCGTCGCTAGCCCCACTAGCCAAATACTGCCCATCAGGTGAAACAGAGAGACAACGAATTACTGGGACCTCTGAATTTTGTTTATCAAAAGGCGTGTCAAATCGGATGCATTTAGCAGTAGGGAAAGGACGTAAATCAGCAGCTTTTGGCAAGGATGGCACAAGAGATTCACTTTAAACAAACAAAGAAAAAAGATGAGAGAACAAGAAATGGTTGATGTATTTCAATAAGTGAAGACAGATCTATACTTACGGATCAATATTTAGCCTTCGTTTCATAACCCTTGGGCATAGATATAGATCAAGACAACGTTCGAATCTTTCTCTCACACTATGCTCGTAAGCACCAACGGCTCTCAAACTAGAAAACTTTTTAGGAATAAGTAATCCATGTGGTCTATCTTGCGCCTCCATATCTTTCCATTCTTCAAGATCCTCTTCGGTTGGCAAGTATTCTTCTGCAGGATTATATGATTCTGCATGACCAGGAGGAGGCAATTTAGGCGCAGCAATGTGCTGAGGACCTTTTCGAAGATGTAGCTCATCTTCCTCGTCACCTTTCCATAAAAGAAAAGGGACGTCTTTATCCTCATTAGTTGCTTTCTTTGAAATATCATTCATGTCTTTGATCTTTCCGTTCAAGTAATCAACGTTAATACTTCCACTTTGTAGCCTATGCAGCAATTTTCGCACCTGCATTTTTTCCCATTTACTTGGTTGGAAGCGACTTTTTGGTTCGTACTTATTGGAGTTGATACCACTGATTTCTTTATCTACTCCAGAGACATAATCAATATAGTCTGGATTTCCATCAAACTCTGGATGTGCATAAGCTCCTGCTTGAATGCGACGGATAAGTTCTAGTTGTCTATCGGTCACTTCAACCTCCTTCGCATTAAGTGCATCATAAACCGTAAGTTTTTTATTTTTGTTTTCTGGATCATTTTGTTGAATAACTTTATCTAGAAGGTCTCCTTGACCACTTGGTTTGTTTATTTTTTTTCCATGACCATCGTATCCAATGTGGTCATATTCATCATACCAATGAAGTGGCACATGCCCAATTCTGTTTTGTGCACCTTCCCCATCTTCATCATCACTAGAAAGATCATCTGTATGTAACCATTGGGATTTTTCCTTCTCATTTACTTTTTCCCCTCCTTTTGCAGAAGTTTCTGAAGCTGAGTTAGCCCAATGTCTAGGCACAGACTCAACAAGTTTCAATGTTTCAACTTCATCATCAGATTCGTCGTCATCGTCACTCTCTTGTGCACTCATGCCAGTTTTTCTCATTTTCTTAATCAGCAAGTTGTCTTCTTCATCCGAAGATCCCTGGTCTTCAAATTCTTCTTCACTGTCACTTTCGTCACTAGAAGCATTGATTTTTTCATCTTCATTTGAGTCGTAATCAGATTCTTCGTATTCATCAGAATCATACACACTCTCACTGTCACCTTCAGATCCATCCACAAATTCAGATGCAGGTACCTTGTCCGAACTAGATTTTAATTTGTTCATAATTGCCGTCATGAGTGCAATTTAACTGAGCTATTCTATTCAACGTTTACTCTTGAGGCCGGAAGGTACTCTGACAACTGCAGTTCTCTTCACAAAAAAGTGAGATATGTAATATCCCCGTTCAATCAAAACATATGTTCTTTTGCTAATTTTTTTGGTTTGATTGGATGGGAATCTGTTTGTGATGACTACAGTACCTCCTACATACCAGCAGTCTTCAGAATCAGCTAAGAATAATGCCCCCACTTACGAGGTCTCTCTCTCTAGAGATTAGACCATTGATGAAGGACTTCGAGCCAATGATATATGCAACTTTACACATCATAAGGTACATGGAACATCTCGTACAATTGTATGGAAAGGGTAGAAAGAAAAACTTTTCTACTTTCATACGCACGTACATAACTAAAACTTTTAAATTGTGAAGTGAATTCGATTTATTCTTTGGTGGTAAAAGAACCATTATTTTACAGAAAGAAGTTCCGTCTGCCTTTCGCTTCCAGCTTCTCATATCATTTCGGTTTTAAAGACCACAGCATAATGAAAGCTTTCACATTTATCATCTTCTTCATATTGCAACTCGATGCTGTAAAATGTTTCAATTTTGCGTTCTCTAAAGCCCAAGAAAATCCTTTGACAAAAATGTATATGGGTGGATTCGGTTCATCCTCAACTAAGACAAAAGGCAAGACAAAAAATAAAAAAAGGAAGAGTGACCAGTCTCCCTTTGATGTGTCTGCGGCCCTTCTTAGATCTGAAAAACTATACGACAAACTATCAACCACAGCTACCAAAGAAATGCTTCAAGAAGAAGAAAATAACAAAAGTAGCGATAAAACTTTTTCTGAATTTGTTGTTGCAGCTAGGTACAGCCCATCATCTTCAAATCAACAGCGTTTGAGCGGATCAAGTTCTGTATCAGATTGGACACCAGTAGCTCAAATTTGCCTTTCACGTCCACGTAACAGTAATGATGAAGATGGCCGACTTCCACCACAGCTCACAGAGGCAATTTCAATATTTTGTCGTGAAATTCATCATGCAGCTGTTACAGCAGCTCCTGTCTTTGCATCCCTACCAAGAAATGATGTTCAATACAGTGTTGAAACAGTTGACTCCTTTCATAAATTCGTTTATGATTTTGTTCTTGAGGAAAGATCTTCGAAGAAAAAGCACCAAGACGAAAATTCTCTGGAAAATATGTCTATCAAAGAGGCTAGAGAAGAATTGGGCCTAGAAGACGGCTGCGCAGATCTGAGCTTGATAAAGAAAGCATATCGATCTCTTTCCTTTAAATACCACCCAGATCGCTTCATTTCAAAAGATTCAGATGAAAAAGATGAAGAAATGAAGGTACAAATTGAAAAGGAAAGACAATATGCGCAAAGCAAGTTTTCAAAAGTAAAACATGCATACGAGCTTCTTTTGAGATCAGGAGTCACTGCAACGGGACCTCAGTCTTCTCAGGTTTCAGGAGCTTCCTGGTATGCATCGCTTGGA
>Ga0209092_10001591_pt1 | contig 21876 bp, 21 predicted proteins | sample FraStrMetagenome_FD_187446 | JGI IMG/M metagenome (GOLD analysis project Ga0209092, IMG submission 187446) | Marine eukaryotic phytoplankton communities from Arctic Ocean - Fram Strait ARC3M Metagenome (SPAdes) (version 2) | ecosystem: Environmental > Aquatic > Marine > Oceanic | place: Fram... | reverse complement strand
AGGAAGTTTATGTAAATAAATAATTTAGTTAGCATAAGCAATATTTTATATGAACAACGTATGTATAACGTAGAATGAAACTGTATACATATACCATAATTCAATGATATCCATGGGAATCAATATTTTATGTATAAAAACAACTACACATAAAAAACGTGTCACCAACCTAATTAATTTAACGGATACGTAGTCGTGATTGCATTATAAAAAAATAATTAGAATACAAAAAAGATATCACTAAACTAGCCTTGTTTTCAATTGGTCTCAACCAAATTTTCATTACGATTCTGTATGAAAATATGAGGTAAGAAAAACAATATCCATAGTAAAATTTTATATAGAAAGCAACACAAATACTTAAAAGATAATAAAATATATACGTTTTGGACGATTTTATTAACACAGGCTTACTTTTAATTACACTAGATAATTCAAATCATTTAAAAACATCCTATTTTTTAAAAGATTATAATTAGGTACTGTATGAAAACCAACAGATTAAAATGGGACATATTAAATTATAAACATGGTCGATATTTTTTTATGATCAAATATAATACGTCCATTTTTACCGTTACGAAGGGGTTCGTTTAGCCTGGTACGATTCTCATTTTTTGTTGCTAACTCCGGCCTCAGCGGCCAGAGTTGCAACAAAAAATGAGAATCGTACCAGGCTAAACGAACCCCTACGTAATGGAAAAAACGGACGTATTATATTTGACCATGAAAAAATTTCGACCATCTTAATAACTATAATTGATAGCTTAAACTTTTGTCATTTCGAGATAAAATCAACTATTAGATTGAATCAAAATTCAAGTTATTTTTTCAGGAGCTTGTCAAAGCAACATATACGATCGAATCAGGCTTCCTTCAAGAGCAGGCAACCAATCCAGTAGATTAAACTCACTCAATGAAAATACAAACAATAGGTATATTCCATTTGACTCAATACTTATTCGAGAAAACTGCACTTCGATTAAAGAGGCTGTGAAATCCCCGAAATTCAATTTTCTCTGCAAAAGTGTTGGCTTTTTTCCCTTAAATTAAGCAAACAATATCAAGGATGATCAAGTTTGGTTAATAGACTGCAAATGACCTGGATTGAATCCTTGTTTCGTTGATGAAATCATCCTGTCATTCTGTACCAACACTAAAAGTTCATCTTTCGTCGAGAAACAGCCAAAAGACCTCAATCCAACCAAATCTAATCCTAGCATGAGATAAAATCTTTAATCATGGGGAGGGAAACCTTCATAGGGTCATCAGATCCATTATAAATCAGTTAAAGAAAGAATGGCAAAAACAATTCAATATCAAAAACAACTTCGAAGATGCTATAACAATTCCAAATCAAACCCACCCAAAAAAACTACGAGCAAATTATTCGATCCAAGATGGTACTGCGTAGAGAAATGCACTCCATGACACTCCGCATGTACCTCACCCAGTAAGAATATGCTCGAGATTTACTTGCAGCAATAGCTGCTCACTTTGGTGCCCAAATAGCGAATTCTCTCCTAATGCGATTAAATCATCAATCAAACGATGCCAAAGATACAGCGATACATGACTGGGTCAAAAAGTGATGAAAAGGTTCAACAAGAAAAAGATAATCTTCCTAATAAACACTCCACAACAGTCACAATTTTTTCCCATTCAACTTCACTCTCCAAATTATAAAGCATACAAAAGAGCGTCACAGAAAGCTAGAATTCTGCTCCTCCAAAAAAAACATCCATCCACAAAATCATACCACGTTGATGACAAGGGAAAAGGTGGAAATATAAATAAAGATCAAGATGCTGAACTCGCCACCCCAAATGCACCCCAACTTCAAAGTTGTGCTGCGGAAATATATGCTAAAGAAGCACACTAATTTGATCTTTTTTCAAAATATGTTTTGATTCACTGCTATCCGATGAAAATATTTCCATCGTGAAATTGTTTTCAATTCTAGTGTTAGAACAATCCCCAGCAGGCATTGAATGCATGCAGCAATCTTTTGCGAATTATTTCTTAGATATATAATCAATAAGCACACCGCCATCATGATTATCATTCTCATGGATTAATAAAGAAGCAATAGAATTAATTTTCATGTTTGTAAATGGACACGATACCATATTTCACCAATGCAACATTTTTCAAGAATAGTCAAAGCCACTGACAATAGTATTCAAGATGTTATAGGAAAGAATTGTAAAAGGAATGATGAAAAGAACCTATCTTTTATTTTGAACGTTTGTTAGTTTATTTCGAAAATGCAACTAAAATTTACGTCTACACATAAAATGTTGTGTTATATATTCGTGATAAATTTAGTCTTCGGTTGACTATTTCTCAGTTATTTTTTGATGAAATGTTAGGTTCCTAGAATGAGGAAAAGGATGCTTAATCTGTCAAAAAAAGTAACCATGAATTACTTGAGAGGTGGAGTAGTTGTCTATGACTCAGATATAATATTTTAGGATTAGATTCTTACAGGCATCATTTTTTGTTTTTCGAACATTAATTTACCTTTCATATTTTTATTCGCCTTTTTTATTCAACTAAATTAAGTTACCAACGAGACTTTACTTGTGTCTTTCCAGATTTAGCTCGGCCCCTGCCTCGGCCGCGACCAGCTCCGCCTCTACTACCTCCTCTTCCACCACCGCGACCTCCACTTTTATATCCTGAACGATAGGCGCTTTGCCCATGCCTTTGACCACCACCCTGTCCTCCATCCCACCTTCCGCCACCGTTTCCCTTCCATTCGGTATCCTTGTAACCATAAGTGCCACTCTTAGCATCTAGGAGTCTTTCGTTTGCTTCAACCAAACCAGTTGCTTTCTCAGCAAATTGAAGAGCAAGAATTTGTAGTTGGCTAGGTTCGACCTTTCTCAACACTACAGTTTCTGTGGGTTGGTCCCAGCTCGCGTAAAGTTCACGATTAATCATCATTTTACTCACAACAGAGTGTACAGTATTTTTGTTTAGATCAAACATACTGCAAAGCTGGGTGAGAGAAAGAGAATCGTACTGCTTTGCAAACGTTAGCACATAAGTCCTTAGTCCTTCTAGTTTGATTTTTTCAATCAGCATAGCCTTGATTTTGTTCCCTGAATCTTCTCCAGGTACAAGTTGCCATACATTGAGATTTACAAGTAAATCGGCACATTTTTTCCAATCTCCTTTCATTAATGCCCTGGTAGCACACATGACATGATCACGTGTTTGTTCAGGTGGTCCCGTGAAGATTTGGCGTTCATATATTTCATGGTTTTTGCGGAAAGTTCGGCTTATAATTTTACGGTAACTAACAGATGGGTCATTCATGGTGTTAGCCATATGAGGAACCTCTAGGAACATAGCACTTATCAAATGACAAGCTTCGAGCAAATCAAGATTAATATGTTGATGATAGGGAACTTGGCGCCTTTTTTCAGCTTTTTCTTGTTCTGGAGTTTTATCCGAAAACCTGCCAGTAGACACTCCTTGAGCAAGTAATTCACGAACACGACCGGAGCAAATATCAGAAAGGCACTGGTGCGCATCCCAGATACGACCACGACGGAATGCGGCAAGACCAAGAGTAGCCATCATGCGATTGAAAAGAATCATCGTTGATACATCGTTCGCTTGGGAAATATTATCTTGAAGATGAGACATAAGAAGCAAATCTCGAGCTTCCAAGTACCTATCATGAAGAGCATTGTGAAAAATATGACAGAGCATAGCACGAGTGCGAGAGCGGTCTGAACCATGGCTGTACACATAGGTGCACAAAGATTTGATTAATGACGAAGTATCAGTATCTTCAAGCGTGATTGTGTTCAACTTATCGCCAGCTGCACCAGGATGACATTTGGAGTAGTCACTTGAAATTGCTGTATCACCAGTTGCCAGACATGCTGGGTGGAGCATGCTAGATTCTCCATGCACAGAATAAAACTTGGTTGCCTTATCTACTTGCTCAGCAATCGAGTCATGACGGTAATAAAGATGCTCGATTCTAAGTTGTGCAAGCTCGGCAGCCTCTTTGTCAGATCCGATACGCTCGTAATAGGATTGCACTTGAGCCAATAAATCAACAAGCTTTCCTTCATCTCGAAGTCTAATAACATACTCAATTGAATGAGAAGAGATTTTTTGTAGCGACTTAATGTATTCCTCATCTAACCTAGTCATGAAGGATGAAAGTGACCCCACGACACGAATTACACTGAGTTCTTCCGCAGACATATTGGATTCTTTTTCGATCCTCAAACGTTCAGCACGTTCGTCAGCTGTTTCGACTTCACCAGTGTTAGGATTGATTAGCTGCTGGTCCTTTCCAATGATATCGACAGCTCCTCCAGCCATATTGCCACCGGCAGCAGCCTTTAATTTTGATTTATCGCCTGAAAACATGTTTCCTTTGCTTGCTGCATTAATGAGAATCATATCGTTGGTTACTTCATCTCCTGCCAAAACTCCAAGAGTCCAATTCTTCTTTTCGTCTCCCAAAATACTAGCAATTCGATTCAAATGTCTGGCACATACCCTCCAAGAATCAACTTCCATGAAATCATCCATATTTCGCTGCAAGTCAAATTGTGCTGTAATAAGATGCATCAATACAGGAACTTCTGTTCTAGGACCAAATCGGACAGCAAGCCGACTAAGAGCCTCTAATTGGCGTACAACAGCATGTTTATCTGTTCCCTTTTTACCACGGGAAGAAACAATCTCATTGACTTTACGATCTAAAATCGATGGAGTCAGATTAGCTTCTGGTAGGATAGTTTTAGAAGATACAGCAGCCTCCTGTTGGAGAAGTTTTTCCTTTTCGCGTTCTGCCTTTTTCTGGAGACGGTTCTTTTCTTTTTCCTCTTTGGAAACGATATTTTTCTTCTTCACAACCGTGTTCTTTTTAAGCCAACGGGCACGTCCCTTCAACTCAGCATATTCGCCAGCATCCGAGTCAGAAGAAGAAGATGATTCAGAGGAAGATGCCCAGTCTTCAGATTCACCAGAATCATCATCAGAATCGGAATCAGAGTCTGAGCCGGAGTCTGAATCAGAAGAAGATTTGGAAACCTGTTTTGCAAACAATGGTTGATTTTACAGATATCATTTGAATCGACACAGAATCAAAAAAAGGAAATATCATTAGTCCAATGCACCATAAAATAAATATATTCGTACATGATGAGCTTTTCACTCAGGATATGGAAAATGTTGGTCTCAGGCAAACATCCAGCTCAACGATCCCGCTTTGTCAGCGAAATTGAAAAGCCAAAATGCAAACGATCAGAAACGAGGAATTCAGTCATGTTTGTGTAGACACAAACATGGTGAATTGTAATCACAGCGAAGCTAGAAATAAAGACTGCATAATAAATAAATATCTTACCTCATCACTATCACTGCTGCTACTGCTACTGCTACTGCCAGCTTTGGCCTCAGATTCGTCATCCGAGTCCGAGTCAGAGTCTGAATCGCTGTCACTGCTGCTCTCTGCTTCACTGGCACTACTGAGAACTGGATTGTTCCTGTATTCCTCCATAACAGCTGCGTAGTTCTTATTATTCTTCCTCAAAATCAATTTCATTCGATTCAACGCACGGCCGTTTCCAGGACTCAATTTTTTGAAAGCGGCCTTGTTCGCCAAACTACTCGACAAGAAATCCTCCAAATCTACGAGACAACGAACGAAAAAACGAGGCACTCCACCATGGTTTGCAATCAAATTTTTCGCTTTTGCCATTGATTTTGTCAATTCTTCAAATTCACTTTGAATCTTTTGCCAGTCGTTGATTTTCTTCGCGTTATTGATGCTGTTTACATTCCTTCGAAATGACTCCCAGGCTCTGTCCTTCGCGGACTTTACGACACGGGCTTCTTCTTCCGAATCTGCATTATAAACATTTCGAAATCAGAACAAGAAGTATGAGTTTCACTTTCAAACTTATCAGGAGTGAGCGTAACAGCCACATGTACACTTACCAGAATCGTCATCACTAAATGTCCACATGTTATCCTTTTTAGGGACGCTTACATCTGAAGAGGCACTGGAATCATCAGAGCTGGTGGAAGCGTCCGATGAGGATCCCTCCGCTGCCCAAAATCGACTCATGATGAATTAAAAGTTTAGTTCTTATATTCCTTGTGTTGGAATGTTGTGATTTAGAAATCAATGAGATGGTTTTAACAAGAGCACTGTTATAGAAGCTGATGTAATGCAAGATCAGTGCTTCGTCGCTAGAGTGTTCTAATCAATTAATTCCCGGCAAGCAGAAGAGATGGATGAACGGTGGGTTGAGCAAATTGGGTTTTCATTATCCCAGCAGTTCAAAGTTGAAGTGACGTAGGAACTGGTACTACACAGATTGTCGTGGTAGACACAATCTAGGCGTCATAACCTATTTATTTGTTACACATCACAAAAAGAGTTCCAATGTGATCAAAATCAAAACACGGGAATTCCTCAAAATTTCCTTTTTCAGAAATCTATCGCAGAAAGAGTTTACATGTGGAATTTTGAATACATAAACGTATCCTTCCATACAACGATAGAATTTTAAATTTACCTACGCATTACCTAATATAGATTCATATAGCAAGAGTGTATTGGAACGGTTGGAAAGAAATGAACGGTGCAGATATTTAGATTGAATTCCATAAGGAAACACGTAAAAGTGTGTTTATTAATTAGCAACATATTAATAAAACTCTACAAGAATATCTACCGTATTAAGATTCCGCATAGATGCAATTTTAGTAAGGCCCGCCCATGTGGTAAAAATTTTGATGTCTTTTTTTCATCCTACGGTACGAGCGATTAGGACAAAATAAACGTCAAATAAGAGTATATTATTGTACGAGTGTACGTACGTACAAGCGTATCCCTCTATCCATTAACTCTACTTAACTTACAATTACCTCATCAATAGGTTATGCCAGCCCTCTCAATGGTGAAAAGTCAGTTTGCATATATCTGCTAAACAGCCCAGTCGTGTGTAAACAACTTCTATCGTCAAAACCGATTCCTCAACCACCTCGGTCGACATTCGGCTAACGCATACAGTTATCTCAAACTAATCATTTCAATTTCGATTCAATCTCCGGAGCCTAATAAAACCGACACGTGCCATCTTATTCTCCTCCATATACTTCAATAATAGCGTTTCGCAACTACAACAAAAAAAAGGGAAAATGTCGTCCAATCTTAAAGAGCAATTCCATCAAATAAGGCAATCTCGTAGGCAACGGGGACTATCACCTGTACCAACAAATACATCAGCAGTATCAGGCCCATCAATACAAGATACAAATACCTCCTACATTTCGTCCAACATCACGTCCATTGACGTCAACACAGGCACCATGTGCCATTCGACATATCAACCACCTAACCCCATGATCCCGAATACGATGCATAGCCACAATGCGAACTCAACACATAGCGTCTCGCAACCTCCAAATCCTCAATATACTCAACCAACGGGTATGTACCACGATCCAGAATCTCTAAAATACTCCAGTCCCAATGAGAATGAGCAAAACCAAATTTTTTCTCCTCGGAATATTGTTTAAGACCAACCAAATCAAATATTTCATCAACAATTTGACAATCGGAGCCAGGAACATCCTACAGCCATATTCCACAATATTCGTTCATTCGCGTCATCTTCTATGACACGCCCATCCATGCAAAATCAACCTACTCATCCATCCATGCAATCGGTCCTCCAGGAAATGCAAAAGGAATTGCAAACAATGTGCCAGGAGAAAACACAATCGGACATGCAACACAGGTCAATGATGAACAACATTATGGAAGTACAAAATAGAATGGCCACAACGATCTCGAATCTTAAAACGGCTAATAGGAACTTACAAACCAAAAACGAACAACTACGACGACAAGTGGTACATCAACAAGTTTCCAGCAAAAAACAGGATAACAATGTTCAACAGACACATCCAACTGTCACACACTCTGCCATTCATCAACCAAAGACAGATCAGTCCAATCCAGACGTGAACAACGCATTGTTGCAACTGGTACAACTCAATAAGATGCTAGTTGAAACCAGGGTGGAGTCAAGTGTGTCGAAATTCCCAAAAATCCAAGGCAAACTAAAAGCTGAATTCAAAACATGGTTTGATCAAGTACTCGCCATATTAGCAACGCCAACATGGAAATCAGTCTCTGCCGATATGTCCAAGAAATAAATTCATACATCCGACGATGATATTTCTGCAGAACTATCCTCAAAATCATACTCGGCTCTCCGTATGTCTCTATCTGGAAATGCAGAGAAAGTTATGATGTCGAAGCCGGACGCATGGGGAAAAGGAATCAAATACCTCAACATTATCATCAACACATATAAAGAAGCATTTCAACGAGCGGACTTGCTTAAAAAGGAACAAGAACATACCCAACTATTCCAAAAGAACAATGAAACAATTGATGATTTTGCAGCCCGTTGCATAGAGCTAAGAAATCAACTTCAGTCTCATGGAATACGAACTACAGATAAAGGTTTTAGAGACAGGTTCGTTCTTGGACTCGGACCGATTTTTACCGAAATTCAACAAATGTAATTCGAAGATCTCCCAACACGCTGGCAGACAAACGATGTCAATATGCTAATACGTGTTGCTACATCATACAAAGATGATAAACTCGCTATCCGTGCTAGAAATCGACTATTCAACAATGCGAACAATAACAACAATAATCAATCCAACGGAAATGCAAACTCTTCGAATCGACAAAATCAAAACAATAGTAGAAATACCAATAACGCCAACGGCACCAGCAACCCAAATGGAAATCAAAACTCAACCGGAAACAACCGCAACGCAAATAGCAATTAAAACGATGCAAATGCCGGAAACTGGCGAGAACGAAGCTCACAAAGACAAGCAAACATTACCGCACCAGCGATTCAGGCCTGCACATTTGATCCAATGGACTTCGTGTGGCAAGTGCGCCCGAAACGATGCCAACCACTCGTTCAAAACGTGCAGCAACGTAAATGCTCTTCTTCGTCAATACCCAAATCAGAGGAACTATACCCTTCATCCTCAAGTCTTCCATCAAAGCCCTCTTCAGAATCAGGGGGGTTCCAACAACAACCAACGTGGCGCATCAAATCCACAAGCCCCTACACCTGCACCATCTTAGGTACCAAAACCAACTCCAATGTCGGCCCAAAATGTCACCGTTGACACACCAAACGTTGATGTACCAGGTACAGGAGACACTAACCCATTTGGTATCCTTGGTGACATGCAAGATGCAGATGAAGCATTTAACGACAATAACAACGATAATTCTAATAACGATTCAGGTAACAATTATTTTGTCGCATGTAGTAAAATTAAAACAAACAAACCAACCGTTGACGAATCATCATCACTACTAGACACAATCACATTTATTGTTGATTTTGTAGCAAATCCATGCAACTAAGACTTAATAACAAAGGTAAAATATTCATAATAAAGAATGTCCTATATCTTCCCACCCTACCAGACTCCCTATTTTTGGTTCAACAACACATAAAGATCAAGGACACTATGTCCATATTGAAGACAATATTGCTACCATTGCATTCCCAACATTCCTCACTAACATTCCAGTAACAAACAAAATATAGATGCAAGTCACGAAACATGTGAACATCCCACAACAAAATCAGGCTAAACACACTATCCAAAAAGATACCATCTCTATTCCTTTCATGAAATTAGACAATGATGCAAAGCCACCAACTAGAGCAACAAAGGGCTCAGCCGAAATGGATCTGTTTGCACTGAAAAACTACTCAATTCTCCCAAACCAACGTATGGCCATATCGACAGGAATAGCCATGGAAATCCCCGCAAATATGTATGGAAGAATAGCTGCTCGCAGCGGATTCACTATAAAGCACAACATTGACATTGGCGCCGGGATCATCGACTCTGATTATAGTGGAGACACCCAACCGTGCATCATTAACAACGGCACAGAAACATTCAACATCCTAAAACATGACAAAATTGCGCAAATTATATTTGAAAAATGCAGCGTAAATGATATCTATGAAATTGCAGACCTCACCAAAACCAAACAAAACAAAGGGGGGTTCGGCAGCAGCGACATTCCAAAGCTACCATCAACTCAGCAAATAAAGGAACCACCAACAAACTACAAACTCTCCCAGATACAAAGAGCTTCTCAAAAAGTGACCATCAAACTTCCATGGAATGAGGACTTTGAAAAAGGAAACATTTCCAAACATAACAATAGTTTTCAGTTCAAATCTTTAGAGAATAACAGCACAACAATAATCAGTACCGACACTATCAGACAAATGGTAGCCAATAACACTTTGCTCATTGGATACAACTATCTCATAACAAAAGCACATGCTCATACCAGAATCGATGCCCCACCATTAAGAGTTATTGATAAACCCCTGTCAACGGCAACATCAAAAGCATCCTATACCATCAACCAAATCAAACAGACATTCGGGTTCAGAAATGTCTCAAGTATTTTAAAAGAACTACAACAAACCGCAACTAACTTCAGTATATCCACCAAAGAACGTGAACTAGTCCTCGACCTAGGCGAAGTAGCCTCCATGGATATGCCCAAAGGAAACACCACTCCAAAACCACTTCCGAAACACCTAGGTGATGTCGTCCACATGGACATCATCTTTGGTTCTGGAATAGCAATTGGCGGAGTAAAATATGCTCTATTTTGTGTGGACAGAGCAAAAAGACACAAATATATATATATATATATATATCCAATCAAAAACCTTCGCGAAGACATTATCCCATCCATTCAAAAACTTATAAAGGATATTGGAACAAGTCCCAAGCTTCTTTGGACCGAATTTTATGACAAGTTAATGGGCAACAATATAACATCCTTCTTCCAGAACTCACAAACCACAAACCAGACTCGAATCGGCGCCACCTAAACAACAAAATGAGAACGGCCTATGTGAAAGAAGCTGGAGGAGCATTCTTCGAATGTCCAGAAGTTGGATGTCTTCCGCACTCTTACCATCAGAATTCTGGTGGTTTGCTATGAAGCAAGCCACCGAAGTCAGCAACTATATTCCTCTCAAACTAGACAGACACCTAACGACACCTCACCAACTCGTATACAAGTCCAAGGTTGACTTACGCAACTTACTGCCAATGTTTTGCGTACCCTACCCAAAATACAAACATGCATCATCAACGGATATTCAAAGCTGTAAAGCAATATTGGTTGGTCGCAGTAATACAACGCATGCATACATGTTTTACCACCTACCTACCAAAAACATAATAACAACAGCCTCATACCTCCTTGACAAAACACTCACAGCAGGTCCGGCGTTTGGACTACATTACAATGGAGGGATCTATTTCAACAAAAGAAATGAACATGTGATCAATACAAGGCCTCCTACATTTCAACCAGATACATCTGCATACATAACAAAAGATAATACAAATATTCATGTTAAAATCTTATCTATTCCAGTCACAGATGACAACCTATATACTACAGTGCAATATTCAAATGGAGACATATATCAAATTCATGAAAAATTCATCTCCACCAACAACCCAAATATTTCCCCACATCAACAAGACCTACCCTTCGCAACCTTTCCAAAATGGATACAAAATAATACAAAATGCACACTCTTCCTTCAATCAATGCAACAACCAAGTCAAGGATATCTATTCCAAACGGGATCAACATGGACGTTTTGTCCAGGACACAAACATCACAACAAACATGTAGACCTACCTTCCCTCAACAGAACAGCATTCTCACTAATATCGACCTATTAGCTATTCAAGGGACACCTAGTATTCTGGAAAGTTCATCAAGCTAGATCAAACTACAACCTCAGCACTGCGGTAGCACATCATGTATCCACCGCATCACTTTCAACCACAGACGCTCCAAACTTAATTCAACACACTTGATTAAGCCTAAATGATAGAGACATCTGGAATGCAGCGTACAAAAAAGAATATCATGGTCTACAAAACTTACCTGCCTGGATAAGGATAATCAAGTCAGAATATAAGCAAAAGAAGCACATTTACGGCCCATTACTTCCGACAATGGCTATATCCACGGTCAAATACAATGAATTAGGAAAACCAGTTCGGGCAAAATATTGCATAGTTGCCTTGGGGGGCCTGGACCCTCATGACTGGTCCAAATCAGACTGCTTTGCACCAGTCATGAGTCTGCTTGAACTTAGACTCCTAACAGCTATTGCAGTGAAAAATAAATGTACGTTAAAAAGCGGTGACTTCAAACAAGCCTTCGTGCAAGCAACGCTACCACACAACGAAAAATATGTATTAAGACCCTCGCCAGGCTGTCCGCTCGCCCCAACGAGTTCTTATTGGCTACTTCAACAACGAAGCATCTATGGACTAGTATACAGAGCCCCACGCCACTGGTTCGACAAGGCAAACAAAATATTACAACAATAAGGACTTCATTCGCTCCCTAACGCACCATGCTTATACAAGGGAACTATCATCAAAGGAAAACCACCCATCTACCTTGGATTATAAGTGGATGATTGTAAAGGCAAATGAGGTCTCGTGACACCCAATCTTGGAGTGCGAAAGTTGAAGTTTCAATATGCCTTGTTCTGCGTGTTGGCTGTTGTGTATTCGCCATCATGAGTGCTCCTTGGTTGCTCTCGAAGAGTATGGTTGCTTCCTCCGAATTCATATTCATTTCTTCCAGTATTGTCCTCAAGTAAAGAATCGTTTTTCCAGCGTCGCACGCAGCTGTGAACTCTGCTTCCGTGGAGCTCAAGGCTATTGTCTACTGGATCCTACTTTTGTAGGCTATGGTAGCACCTGCAAACATGATTGCCATTCCTGTTATGCTTTTCCGGTGCCTCTTGTCTCCTGTCCAATCAGAATCCACGTATCCAAACATTTTCGATATATCTGAAGGTACTTTTGTATTACTCATTAATTCTTTCTGCGTTGTTTCATCACTATACATTTTCGGTAAGGTTCCTTCATGCATATTATCATATGATGCTTTTGATTTTCGCCAAAATATCATCTTTTGTATATCGTAAATACCGAAATACATTTTTGAGCGCCACATAATGCTCCTATGTTGGGTTCTGCGAATATTGGGAAAGTTTCGTAATGGAAATGGAAATATTGGACGTCAGGTAATCATCGCGTACAGTATTTCCCCTAACGTCTGTCTATAATTGAATTTCATTCTAATTTCTAATTCCTCTTTGCCTTTATCATTCACAGGACCATTTGCATTCTTCAGGGTATATAAATACTTATTATCACTTCGCATTGGCACTTGCTTTTTCACAGAATTGTAAGTATTGTTCAATCAACCATGGCATTTGAGCATCTTCTCAATGTATTCTTTGTTATGTAATTTGATATATCTCTGCGTTTGCGCCACCTCAACTCCATTAAATCTTGCAACCCTACCCAGATTTTTTGAGTGGCGCTTTGAGTTATTTTCTAATCTCTTCAATTACCATATTGCATGTACTTTCATCTTCAGATGCTATGGAAAAATCATCAACCTGTCGGAGGAACAGAACTTCTTTACCTGCGTAAGTCCCTCGGTATAAACATTTCTCGTATGATGTTGGTACCAGATTTAATATTTCTCTAATGATTTGGTCTATAAATTCACTCCACAGACTTGGAGCCCCATGGTGTCCCTGGATGGCATGATGGACTCGTAGGACATGACCCTTAGGTACGTTGGTTCCATATTTGTCCTTGTACCACTCTTTATACTGCCTATCGACTCACATGTATAGAGGCGTTTTTGGGGGAGGTGCTTCAGCGAAAGCGTTAGAAGCATCTGCTCCAATTGCAAAATAATTTTTAATTGTTAGTACCAGCCCCCAGGAAACTCTTTGAGCCGGTTGCTCTACACATGTCGCATAGGTATGTGCAAGAGTGATCGATCCGTTGCGTCCAGGGTTGCCATTGCAACAGCATCACGCCTTTTTCGTTCCGTCGGCTTTAATTAGGTAAGTCCATAACAAGTTTAAAATGTTTGACTTGGATGGTCTAGGCATTGGTTGACTGAACATTCCTTGCTGTTAATACTGATTCAATTGCCTTGCTTCTGATTGCTTCCAATCATCCCAATCATCTCTTTTCAACAATATTCGTCGCGTGAGCTTCTCTACTACTTTTGCATTTTTTTGATGTTTGATTATGGTCTGACTTTCATCACTAAGCCTGTGTATTTGATCTCGCCAATGTTCGCTTGTTTCGTCATCCTTCAGTATCACTTCTGTTTTTTCCTTAATTTCGAGATGATGTCATGCTATCAAGTTTAACTGATCGAAATATAGTTGTGGTACTCCCTTTTGCGGATGAATAGATACCCTCTCCAGTGTGATGAACATTAGGTTTACAACTTTCTCTGCTGACTTCTTTCATGCAGTCTTTGATTTCACTTCATGTATGGTCCGTACTACGTCTTCAATGGTCTTTACCTTTATGTCATTAATTGCAACTAACATTGATCCTCTTAATTGGCTCCTCCGAATTCGTGATGACAGAGTGCCCTTTTTGCAGTTTAGTAGGATCATTCTATTCATCATTGTCTGGTCATCCAGATCCAGACCAAGTGTATCATGATTTCCCTTAACTTTGTACTGTATAGTAATAAATGGTCCATATGATGGGTTGTCAGACAATATGAAATTATCCTGTGCGCCGCCTGGTGAGTTAATCTGACATATTTGTACGTCAGTACTTCCAAAGGCATCGCACCCTCGTTGTGTATCATCTAATTTCATTGTCCACTCTCACTGTGATGTATCATCACATTTTTCTAATATCATTTGAGCTATTTTATCCCCAGCCTGAAACTCTTGATCACTTTCACCCAATTTTCCTGAATCTTCAACATCTGCGCTCTCATTCGTCACTGGTCCAGAACTCCTCGTTCTAGGCCTATCTTCTGCCTGCGTAGATCCTTTCACTACATCTTCTACACGAATTTCAAAATCTTCTTCATCCCAATTTCTGCTTTCCGATGACTTATCATCACTAAAATGCACTTTCTTGGATTAATTTTCAGTCCCATCAAAATCATCATCAATCTCTTGTGATTCACCTGGTTTCAATTGCTCGTATTCGCCATAATATTTCCTAAAAATCTTAAATTCCTTGTCAATGTTACTTTAAATGTCTTGAGATTAAACATCTTGAAAACATCTCCCGCGTGGTTCTCTGCGTAGCCCACAAATAAAGCTGCAGACCCGCGATCTACCAACTTTGATTTGATTTTTTTCTTCGCCAAAACAATTCCAATTTCTCCAAAAGTATGTAAGTTAGAAGTAAATTTTTGTTGATCTTTAAAAAACTTCTCAAAACTACCTTTCTCTCCTTTTTCGAGATCAATAAACCATCCAAATCCGTGACTGTTTTTGCGCATCCAGCCCACAATTTGTACTTCAACTCCTCACTTAAACCAGCTTGCTTCATCATCGCCCGAAGCTTCCCAGTTAGAGTAGCAAAATCTCTTTCTACAACACCATTATGTTGTGGCGTACGTAAGGTACGACATCGAGTTTCTACGTACGAGAGCAAAAAGGTTGTAGTATTTCGGTATTTTACCGAAGCGAAGCTGAGGTAAAATACCGAAATACTACGACCTTTTTGCTCGAGGACGTCCGAATCTGAGGGAAATAACGAGCATAACCGAAGATTCGGAATAGAAACGAGGTGTTGTGGTATAGTTCTCCATCAGCTGTCCCATAATCACTCGTTGTACAACATTTTTTGTACAAAAATAATTCGTTATGTAAAATTATTTTTTTGCTAAGTATGTTTACTGTTTTGCGTTGTACAAAAAAACTAAAAATTACTTAGCAAAACATTTATTTTACTTAACGAATTATTTTTGTACAAAAAATGTTGTACAACGAGTGATTATGGGACACCAGGTGGAGTACTATTCGCACCTGTAAACTCAAAATCGACATTAAAACTTGATTTTTCAACTCATTTTTCGAACTTTTTATTCTCGCCAGCATCGTGGTCACATCGAAATTTCTTCACCGTGATGCCCTTCTTCTTCAAAAAAGTTAAATATTTCTCTCCTATTTTGCTCATTTCTGACTTCTGCTTCACAAAATATCTATTTTTATACCCCGTCGCTTCATCGACAAATAAAATCCAATATTTGGATCCACCTGCGCTCTTATTTTTGATTGATGACGAGTCAAAAAATACCCGTCCTCCCACAATCTCTGATTTATTGCTTGACATCTTCTTTAAGTTCTTTTTTCGAATCTTAGATACTACACAGGCCTCACAGGGACCTTTTTCACCGATTTTCAAGCCAAATTTAGCAGCAGTTTCTGAAATAAAATTATCTCCCGGATGTCCTAATACATAATGAGCATTACTAATTGCTCCCTTAGATGTTCTTGCTCGCATTAGTACTGGTTTCCTTTCCGGTAACTCTTTCTCCTCTTTCATTATTTTAATACCCAAAAGGTGGCCCGAACCACTTTTGACGATACGGTGATTGCAATAAAACTTTTTGCCATTTTACCAATTGTAATCACATTCTCTTTACCGCTAATCGTACAGCCATTTGCCATTAATTTAGTAGCACTAATCAAATTGCAATACATTTCTGGCACCAATAGTACCTCCTCAATTCTGATTTTTGTAGCCCGATTCTAAAAAAATACGGTTCCAACTTTCGTGCCAATATTCGTAGCTTGTACGTATTTTCAATTTCCTACTTTGATTTTCTTATCAATCGGCTTTAGATTGATCATTCCTACCTTGCTGTAGGTTACATGAGCCGTAGCTCCCGAATCTAGAATCCACACATCATCTTTCATGGTATCAAAGGATCCATGATCATCAGAAAAATTCGCCTTTTCTGAACTTTCAAGACAGTCTACCTGAGTTAACGCTAACTCATTTTCTTCGTGCAACTCTAACTTTCTTTCAGAAACCCAGAAAAAATCATTACGTTCTTGTGGTACTGAAATTTCCGTACAAATCATTGCGAATTCTTCATCTTCACCTGCGACGTTCGCATTTTCTGATTTTTTTTGCTTCATCTGTCTTCTTCTTGTTACAATCTGACTTCCTGTGTCCCCAGACACCACAATAGTAACATTTCCCATTAAACCTCCTTCCACCATTCTCAGACGAGTCATTTTCTTTGCAATCAATGGCCTTATGGCCTTGTTTACCACATTTATGGAAGAAACCCTTGAATTTATTCGAATTCCATTTGATTCCACCGCCTCCACCGCCAGCAACCAAAGCTGATTCATCACCATCATCTTCTGAATCACTCCCAAAGCCTTTTTCTCCACCTTCCTTCGCCCTTAACTTTAGCTTAGTATATTTAAGCATCAAATTCGAACGAACTTCTTCCAAAAGTAGCGGTTCGCTCAAATTAGCGAGCCTCTTTTCTAAGTTTTCAACGACATTATTGTATTTCGAAGGAACATTATTCAAAATATGAATAATTAGGCCCGTTTCATCGATGACTTGATTGCGACTAGCTAGTCTAGTCCTCAAGATCTCCAGTTTTGAAATCCATAAATCTGGATTCAATTTCCAAGATGTCAGCTTGCTATTCGCAAACTGAGCTGCAAGATCGACCTTGTTGGCTGAAGTAGTCGGCATATATTTTTCCTTCAGCTTTCTCCATGCTAGCCTAGCATCTCCCTCTTGTAGATCAGGAGTCACCGCTCCTGCTACGATTTCAAAACAAATCTCCCCACTGTACGACAGAACAAGATCAGAACAAGCCTTGCAATTGGCTTCTCTTGCCTTGTGGAGCTCCTTTCCATTTTCTGTCGAGATGCCGATGAGCTCATCACTTGGTGGCACCGTTACTACTCCAGTAATCACATCACGATATCCACGTTGATGCGCTGCGGCCAAAACCTTCATCGACCACATACGGAACTTACTTCTAGTTCCGTCAAAATCCAAAACACGGATGGACCTTACACTGTCTGCCATTTTTGAATTGTATACTTTTCAAACTTCCTCGGCTTGGACTCACTACTAGCGCTATAGCGTGCTAGATAGTTCCAGCTGAACCCGCAATTTAAATGTAGATAAACTAGTGAAATAATTTACCAATCTATAATTGTGTGATTAATTTATCTTAGACAAAAAATAAACGTATCGTTTTGTTCACGAGTAAAATAAAATAAAATGTGAGCGGTACTGAAAAACAGAACCGCTTTCTATGATTTAATCACAAAGGCACGATGCCTTCCTATTCTCAGTAATTTGCCATGATTAAATAAAAGCAAATACTTACGTAATTCCGAAGTCTACTTCAATGACTTCACGTATCAATTACGTCAATAGGAATGACGTCAAATAATACTTAGCTATTGCGTATTCCAACATGTCCGCCATCCACTTCATATTTTGCGTTGCCGAACTCTCAATGTCATGTACGGATGACGATATAGATTCCATTTGTTGTGGTTTCTTTATTTCGATTAACCCATTCATAGTAGATAGAACCTTTTCTTCCATCATTGAACCCATGACTTCAGTCATTATTTTCCTGATGTCTGCTTGGATGTCTTTTCGGTCTCGTTGACGTTGCTCAACAAAGTATCTATCTACAACATTGGTGATAACCTTTTGGAGTGCATCATCATTATTCGGGACCATCATCATATCACCGGCTACAGTATCATTGTCTTCTACTAGTGCAGGTGATGAGTTAGTGATGCTGATAGACTCCATAGTAATTTGGGTATCTTCCTTTGCTGGCTCCACTTCTACATTCGCGAAGTCGTCGTCACTGCCTTTTGACGCCATGCTTAAGTCAGGCCCCCCCATCTCTGCAACAAATGGTGACAGTACCATTGTGCGCTTATAGAGTTGAGAATGCGCTCCTGTACCCCACTTAACTGATTTTAGTTGAATATCATCAATTGCGTATTTACATACTAAAGTCGGATTCATTCTAGTAAGTTCTCCATTGAGCCATTGACCGTATAGCGGTATTTGCGTCTTATCGATGTTTGCTGGGTAATTAAAGTAGGTTTCAAGTCTCTGGACGACTTCAGTCCTGAGGTCCACTGCTGTCTGCATGATAATCCATTGCGGACCTTGCGGCTCTTATTTTTATCGGTTTGATGTAAGATCTATGCTTTGTATACGTTAAGTACCAGTCTCTTTTAGGTACTTTTTCCAATAAGTAATCTGATAATAATAAGAAATATTTACACCTAATAATCGAACGTTTTTAGATCTGACTATAGGTGGTCCGAAAGTTCGTCTGCTTTTTATTTATCGCTTTTTTATCTAGAAACTTCGCTGAAGGTGCCGGGGGTTTGGTAGACGTACGTAGGTTCTTAATACGTTTGATATGAAAGATTTTTGCTTTTCTAGTAACGAAAAGGAAAGATTCTTTTTATGTTCGGGTAATGAATGGGATTTTGTGAGATCAGCTTAACGATTTGCTTCGTCAATATGAACGTTTTGGACAAACAGGTCGCGGACACTGTTTGGTGAAAGCCGGTAGACGCGGTCTATCTCTTCCAGGCGGTTGTCGATGTAAGTCGCAGACTCTACTATCGAACGTTTAGGGTGGCTCTATAACCTGATATAGTGTAATAACTAGATAACTATTATGAAGTGAGATAGGTTATTACGCTATGCTCTTTCAGGGGATTAATCTACTGTCTCTGAACATACGTATATTGTCTTACGACAATACATTTGTATTCAATTTTTATTCCACTCTATATTACACAACGTAGAGCTCAGTACTAAGTAATACATCGATTATGTTGCCTAAGTAGTATTTTGTAAATCAATCGGGTGTTTTCTTATCATGATAAAGCAAATGAAACTTAATTCTGAGGATTAAAACATGATTTTTTTACCATGTCGTCTTGAAAATAATTCTTATATTTATAGAAATTGTAACAATCTAATAACATTATTAACTTCATATGTATCTCGATTGCTTCAGAGTCATGTGCCTTATGCACAGACTATCTAGATTAAAAGATGGTTGAAAGATAATTATGAGTTTAGTTTTAACATTTATTACTTTGATCACACATTACACATACGTCTCATACCAGACGTATATCGAAACCCACTTGGTTTCAATGGCGAGATCTCTGACATCTGTGGGCCAGACAGCTGGTCAGAAAATTCTCATTCGCATGTCCAATGGAGACATCACTTGCAAGGTGATAGGGATCTCCACTGGATGCTACTCAATGCATGCGTGGCAGTTCATGTTCTTTGACATTGAACTGGCTTCCTTGTGTTGAAGAAGACTGGATTGTTTTTATTTTTATTTTTATTGATGACGTAGTATACGAGCAGTCACATGCTGCTTCGAATCCTAACTAAATATTTCAATGCTATTTAATATTTTTATTAAATAAGTCATTGCTATTTATTTTGTTTAAGTAAGTTTATCTAAATCTTAGATAAATTTAGCTAATGCATACGCTGTATATTGCACATGTGCTATATTTGGATTACCACCTAAGGATAATATATTTGCAGCTGTATCTATTATGCTTTTTATATTCGTATGATCTCGATCGTCATCCTTGCAAATTTGTTTTGCTCGCCAATTTCTTAAATTATGTATCGGGATTATTTGGACATTGATGATGCCGAAGCAAAGAAAAATATGATTGCACAACTACATAAAATATTGCGACTGTTTATGTTACGTCGTTTGAAAGCTGATGTTGAAAAGACACTCCCCCCAAAGCAATGAGACTACATTAGAATAATCTTATCGTCTATAAACCCTAGTTAAAAAATCATATATGAACTAGCTAACTTACTAACAATTCTTTTTCAATAAATGTTGAAAAGTAAGTGCCTCTCTTTTACATTCATCAATTGACATCAATAATCCCTAACTTTCATTAGATTTGGTTAAAGATGAGGATGCTTAATCTTGTTGATGATTTTCAGAGAATAATTAGAAATGGAGTATGTTATTTAGTTAATGTGGAATTTAAAAACCATCTCCTGCATCACGTAAATAATCTTTGAAAGTGGAATTTTATATCTAAATAAATTTACTTACTTAATGTTGTTGTTCATGACCACAATTTAAATTGTGGAATTTTCTGATTTTGCGTAGGAATACACGTACGAAAATTGGTGGAATATTCAACTCCCTGCTGTGCACATATTCGTGGAATAAAAACAAAAAAATACCTATGATTTTTAGAAATTCCATCCGGAGAAGTGTAGGTGCGGGATCTGTCGCAGTACATTGCCGATTACACCACTATAAACATTTAGTTGGAATTTGGATAACTTTGGTACAACTTTTGTGTGGACTTGGGTAATAATATTTACCCATTTTCCTTTGTAAAATATAGTTTTCTCGTAGCATACATCGTAATCTAATACTATTTTTTTTTACTGAAATATAGTTTCGGAATTTGGGTTACAAAAGTTACCCAAAATTCTATCAGTACGTATCAGCAGTAAAAAGATTCGAATCCGCAATCAATGTCTATAGCTCGGCTACTCTCTACTGAGCCATTCTAGGTAGAAAATATAGAGCTAGGTTGATCAAAATCAAGCACATAGGAAATATTATTTTTCACAAGAACACATAACATCATTCAAACAGAATCAACCAATTTACATCACATAATGGTTATCTGATTGAAAAGATGTCTTTTCAAATTGTCTTTTAATTGCCAGAAGAGCTATAATTGAAAAATTTAACAATCAATTCAATCTTTTATTGATGACATCTTGCAAAAAATGCGCACTTCACATGCAAAATGCAATTAATTTCAAGAATGTATTCCTTTGACATCCACACATGAAAATCGTATTCTA
>Ga0209092_10001589_pt1 | contig 21887 bp, 14 predicted proteins | sample FraStrMetagenome_FD_187446 | JGI IMG/M metagenome (GOLD analysis project Ga0209092, IMG submission 187446) | Marine eukaryotic phytoplankton communities from Arctic Ocean - Fram Strait ARC3M Metagenome (SPAdes) (version 2) | ecosystem: Environmental > Aquatic > Marine > Oceanic | place: Fram... | reverse complement strand
TATCATTTTAATACATAATAATATACCCATGTCATTTTTACATCTCCTATAAATATCATTTTGTATATTCAATCTCAAATTCCGATCGCATTGTTGGCGGTGTAAGGTGTTGGATCAAATACGCTTGCAAAAGTTAGAGAATATTTATGAACGAAGCGACAATTCCTGCACTATCGATTCCATTATATGTAAACATTTAACAATGACAAACGACAACCGAACTGTTTTTCCATTTCCAATAATAATTTTCCCCTGGAAAAAGAAGATATTCATCAGTTCCGTTTTGGCCATAATGTTCTTCGTTCTTCAGACCAATCGGCACATTAGCCACGATTTCATAAATATCCAACAACAATATTTCAACAATAGATTCTCAATGCAACTCCCTCTTGAACGGCATCCAATCGAAGATTACTTCTCCTCGTTACATATTCGAGATAAAATCCTTTCTATAGTGAATGATTCCACTATTCTTCAATGGGAAACGCGAGATGAATTTAAAGATCTTCTTGATTTATTTCAAAACAAAACCAATTTTGTAACCTTAGATGAAACACCCGAATCCAAACAAAACCTAGACATTTGGGATGCTTCCTCCAACAACATATCTACCCCTCTCCTAATTTATTCGCATCATATATCATTATGTACTATATCCCAACAATTTCAACAAGCTCGTGCGAAACAAAAACATGTCTTACTATCACACTTAAATGAAAACTGGGGAATTTTGTCTACCTATGTGCCCAATCGAACCATAAATTGGGGCAATTTTGAAGAAACATGGAGCAATAAAGGATGTTCTAAATCAGATGTTTTTTCTTATATCAATCATCCAAATACATTAGCTGTTTTTACAATACAACATCAAGCTTTCCAACATCCCAAAACTCATTCCCTTCCTCTGGGTATTAGCGAAAAAAAAACTCTGTTAGCAGCCATGCAAGAACCTGTTCTTGAAAGGTCTCAACTTCTCATGGTGAATACTGCAAATTCTGACACTCGACAAAATCAAATTCAGGCAGTCCTTCAATCATTTCAAAATGTAGGAGTCAAAAATACTTATGGTGCATATGCTAGTATTGATGAATACTACAATGAAATGAAAAGCTCCAAATTTATACTTTGTCCTTCGGGTATGGGATGGGATACGTATCGTATGTGGGAAGCATTCTATCTTGGAACCATACCAGTTGTGGAAAAATACCACCGACATGATGGATGGCACAACACCATGGATGGATTACCAATCGTTTGGATAGAGTCATCCTTTGAGAATAGATCTGAATTCAATCCTGCTTTTTTGGAACGTAAATATGCGATTATTCGGTCAAAATATCCTCATTATCAGTATGAAAAATTGACCAAAGAGTATTGGAAATCATTCATTGACTCATTTTTGTTGGAAAATTTCAAAGTCGATGAATGATTTTACATGTATTGATATGTATATATTTTCTAGGATTTTTGTAATCACTTGCAATAGCAGTAACAATGTGATTTAAGCCCAGAAAATGCATTTTGTATCTTTATTTCAACATATCTATACGGACCTCGCACATTTCTTTCTAAAGGAGGTTGGAATATTGTCATGAAAAATACATTATTCACCATAGGGAAGATAGTGACCAACAGAATAGGTCTAAATGTATCAATAATGTGGTGAGGAAATTAACTCGGAGATAAATTTCATATGTTATGTTTTAAGATATTTTTAGTGAGGGTTGCTACGAATTATCATGAAATCACGCAATTTTTGTTGCCAAATTTAACTCATTTAAAATTTAGCATCTACACCTAATCTACATGCGTGATTTATGTATAGTTTTCCTCGTAAAAAGATATTGATGGCGGAGGAGGATGATGGTAAGAAGAAATCATCAAGGAACCAACCATAAAAAGAACAGAAAAATTGGTAACGAAATGTCTGAGCAATACCATCAAATAGAACATGATTTAGGGATTGAAACCTATGCATCTCCCAAAATACAAAATCCTGGCTTTTCAGCTGTTCTAAAAGCTAAATTTTCAGATTTTGTTGTGCATGAAGTAGACCCAGAAGGAAATCATGCAGTATTAAAAAATCTAGAATATGTTGAAGAAAATTGTGATATGGCTAAAGCAATCAAGGAAGCACAACAAAAAAAAGAAGCAGAAGAGACTGCATCACTCAAAAAGGCAAAGTTGGAAGAATCTTCAGACACACCACAAAATATTAAAAAAGTCGATATTGATCCTCAACAAAAGCAAGAAGATGTGGAAACTGAAAAAATAGAAGAAGATCCTGCGAAGGATGTTGAACAGGCACACTTACAATTATCCAAAATAGTCTCAGAAGAGGTTTCTCGTAAAGCGATGGATTTGTTGCTTTTTTGGATAAACCATTCAAAAAACAAAGCTAGTGAAGCATCTTCTGTTGAAAACAATCCAAATGCAACCTCTGAACAAGTAACAACTCCCGAGAAAAATTACATTTTTCCGCTCATTGAAGAAAAACTGACCCGTACACAAATTCACAAACTAATCAAAGGCCCACTGCTGCATAAATATGCTGTAGCTGACACCATTGACGGAAAGATACGATTGTGGCCACTGCAATTTAAAAAGCTTTCAAAGGATAAATTTTTTAAAAACAACAATAATAATTCCACCCAAAACAAGCGAAAACGTTCCAATGATCGTTTCAATGACGTTCCACAATTCCCCTCATGGCCTAAAGATCGGCCGAAGTACACCAAGTTTGTTCTGTACAAAGAAAACTGTGATACAAATACTGCTTTAAAAGATATTATACGATTGAGCAATCGACAAATCAAACCCAACACTCGGTTCAATGTTGCAGGAATGAAAGATAAACGTGGAATTACAAGTCAGTATTGTACCGTTTTTCAAATTCATCCTAATCAAATACTCTCACTCAACCATTATTGGTATGATGCAAAGTCTACACAACCTTATAAAAAAAATCAAAAAGGTGGAGGTGGAGGAGGATCCTCACGTGGGGGTACATCTTTAATTAAGGTTGGGAATTTTTCCTTTACCAATGAAGATTTACGATTAGGGAAATTGACTGGAAATAGATTTGATATTGCCCTACGAAACGTTGACATCACTCCATCATCTTCTGAATCTATCACAAACTCTGAATCACCTTCATCATCGCATGATCGATACAATGAAACACTTTCCATGTTAGAAAAGTCTGCAAAAGTATTTCAAAGCACTGGTTTCATCAACTATTTTGGCATGCAAAGATTTGGAAAAAATCAAGATACACACAAGGTGGGAATCGAAATCTTGAAAGGAAATTTCGATAAAGCCGTAGATATTATCATGTGTATCAAATCCGATGAACCTCAACGTTTTCGAAGAGCCAAACAGCGTTGGTTAGATCGATTTACAAATCTACCCCCCTCAAATGAAGAGGAGAAAATTGAGGAAATGAAAAAGCATGAAGAGCAACAATGCGCCAAGGCTATACTCCATCAATTAGGACGATTTATGACTTGTGAAATAAGTCTCATGCGTTCCTTATCACGAAAACCACGAGAGTACAAAACAGCCTTTCGCTGTATACAAAAAAATCTTCAACTTATGTTTCTCCATGCAGTACAAAGTTACATTTGGAATCGATGTGCTTCCTTTCGAATTGAGAAGTGTGGTGGACGTGATACCATAATGGAAGGAGATTTAGTAATGATAGAGGACAAATGTAAAGCAAAAGGCGGAAGTGGGACAAGTGGTCGGGTAGGTAAAGTTGTCAAGCTTGTAACTGAAGAAGATGTTTCAAATAAAGCGTTCGATATTACGAACATCGTGCTCCCTTTACCTGGTAGTCGAGTTCAATACCCAACGAATTCCACAGGAAAATTCTATGATGTAGTGTTGAATGAATTAGGTATGACTAGTGACATGTGGAAACAAACAAATCGCGAATTTTCTCTAGGGGGGGATTACCGTTACATTATTTGCAAGCCTTCAGATATTACTTATGATATTAAGCGATATACTGATCCCAAGGCTCCTTTATTGAAGACTGATTTGATGCATATACAAGGAAATGAATTAAGTGACCATGAAATAATTGAGCAATCCAAAAACGCCGAAAGCAAAGAAGATGGATCTTGTTCTGGGGAAAAGAATTCGGGCAAAGTTGAAGAAAAGGAAAACACAGATGCGACAAATGTTGCACCCATTGAGAAATATGAAAACAAAGAGGAGCTATTAGGTTTAGTAATTGGGTTTACACTACCACCTTCGTCGTATGCAACAATTGCATTAAGGGAACTGATGAAGCGTCCCACTTGCAGTGCATACCAAAGTAAATTATCTTTATATGGAAGATGCGAAGGTAATTTAGCAAGATCTTCTTGCATCAAGACCGAAAATGGAGACTAAAAATTAGCTTCTGCTCGTTGCAATTTAGATGATGTTTTACGAAAACTTTAATTGTTACTCAAAGTTATTGTTTTTCAATGAAGCGCTTTCAGCAATGACGAAATTTACGATTGCGAGCTTGTAATCAAAACATGAAACGATCCGTATCATGATATTGGAAACATGTTTTTTTTGGATAATTTCGTAAAAGTCATAATATGTTGATCAAGATCATTTTTGATAGCCTTTCATGTTTTGTGTTTTTTCTTGTATGTTATCTTCTTTTTAATACCTATTTTTACAAGTTTTTATCCTATTTGAATCCATGAGAACAAAAAGCTTCAAGTGATACGTTATATACTACCCAGCTTCTTTTTATTTCATTCCTATTTTGAATGCTACATCACAGCCTTTCTTCAGTTTAAGACTTGGATGGCAAAATCCATAATTTTTCTCGTCTTGGATTTTATCCCAATTGTTCCCCCCCAATGAGCAAGCAAACTCAAAAGAAACATCTTTACGTTTTTTCGAGGCATTAACTTTGTCAATTTGGTTAAAACATGAGTCCTGGTTTCAAAGTAAAGGCCGCCTTTTCAAAGTAGCATTGTCTATTTTTTGAATGAATTTGATTTTATACTGAATGTTAGACTCTTTTATAGCTAGGAGAGATGTAATTGTGATTCTCCACATCTACGAAACCTTCTCTACTTTCGCACAGAATGTTAATTTGGAGAATTTAGCGCATCTTTTTCGCTTCGTAAACCCGAACTCCGATATCATGCCGACGGGACTGCATAGGAATTTAAATACGATAACGGTAAAGTGAAGATAATAAATACTCTGCTACAACGGGTCCGTATGAAGAATAATCGGTCACGTTAAGATCGAACTATACAACAACAACAGCAACAAGGATATGTATAAAGCAAAGTGTCAATTCGATCTTTGTGAGCCATATAGGTACGTACGTTGCTTAAAAATAGCCATCATCATTGCTTTAATTAATTTTTATGTCAATTTTTAAATAAAAGCTACGCCTTGAACCCATATTTTCAAATCTTCAACCTTAATGTTCAAAATTTGGAAAAGACAAAGGGAGTGTGTACAGTAAATATAAAACCCTTTTGCATCATACGCATGCTACATACTTCTATGATTTGAAAGAAATCTGAATAAATAAATATATTTGATCTCATACAATCAATTGATGACGCTTTTCTTGTCTGCTGATACAAAATCACTTTAAACAAAAATAGCTGTCACAAAAAATTTAAAGGTACCGTCCAAGATTTCACCACTTAAAATGTTGTTTTCTTTGCCCAATCGTCTATATGTCCTCCCGGCTATCTTTCTCCTCAACTTGTATCATATAAATGCTAAATCAGTCAGTATTGGAGATGAAGTTTGTGTGACAGGATACATTATGGATGGTTTCTGCATTGAGTCAGGTGTACTAATGGATAATACATCGGTTAATTCTCTCAGTGCCGAAGGACCTCCAGCTCATTCTCTACATTGCTTAGTCGATATGGGTGTATGCAACAGTAGTCCTTATGAGGTTCTAGTAGAACTTGAAGATGGCAGCTATGGACGTGCTTGGCAGGCACATAGCAATGAGCTTCTTTTGAATCATGCCAGAGCCACTGGAGTATGTGAGAGTTGTGCTAGCGGAAATAGCGAAGACAAGGGAAATATCTCGAGTGGATATAAAGCAACTGTAATTGGAACTGTGAAAACGTTAGCTATGGGTGATATACCACCAGGTAAGACCAATAAATGGCTATTGATGAAGCGTTGGTTTTATGAATTCTCCATGTACTAAGTGGTTTTCATGATATATACTCAATAGTGATCGAAGTGAGTGCAGTAGGAGATTTTGAAGATTTTGAGAGCTTATGTTTAGGACCAAAAGCTGAACCTGAATCAACTTCTACCGCAAGTAATTCAAAGCATATGAAAAGGATTCTAATTACTAGTATTCTATTGAGTGCTGCTGGTTCTTTGTTGTGATGATTAGAATGTGAAATCAATTAATGCAGAATACTGTGATAATAAGTTAGATGAAGTTGACGCATAGTACAAGAGCTGAAAGTTAAAATTAAAATTCTTATGGCTTTAACAATTTTTGAATATAATTCATTCGAGCTGTTATTCTTATATAAATATATATTGCTCATGGTGACGCTATAAGATTTTTTTCTGCAATATACCTCATGTGTTTATATGATCAATGAAGTATCTCAAATTCAATTTATCTAACTAATATGAATCTATTGACAAACTAGGTTCAATTTAATGCGTGATGGCACATATTTGAGCGACTCAAACACCAGAATAAAACTGAAACAAGTGTCCTTTACTACATCTCTCTGCTCATGCACTCTCATATTTGAAAAAAAAACAGCAGGATAGTAATGGAAAAAATAAAAAGATCCGATGTTTGCATTACGTCATCTCGTTTTTTTTCTAGTATCTTTGAAAATGGGGTAATTGAATCGCATTCATTTCCCAATAAAATGTTGAATAAAAAGAAATGTATAAAAAGATCCAGCACTTTTAATTTCAATACCATAAATCCTTCACTTTACAAGAAATGCAAAGAAAAATTGCTTTCCATCATCAGCAACATTTTTGCACCTATAATGCAATTATTTCTTACTGAACGGGTCTATGGAATTCTGATTGGATACAATTTTTCTCTTAGCGCTTACTGAACTTGAATTATTTGGTCTGATCTTTAGATATAAGATGGTCATATTTGTTTTACCAGGTTTGCCTTATTTTAAACGGTGGTAATTTCGGCTGCCGCTCAATGTCTCCTTTTGGATGTTAAGTTCCTCTCTATTCACAGCATTTAACTATCTTACCTTAACATAAATGCCTATTTTGATGCCCACAACATTTTTAATACATGTGATAAAGTAAAAAAATATATGATTGGAAAGATGCAGAATGTACACAAATCTATGTTTTAGACAAGCTTTTTATTTGTTTGTGTTTTGAAGATAGACCAATTTGTGTGTGTATGATATAATTTTAATAGATTCTCGTTTTTATATTTCATGTGAATCACTAAGATATTTTTCTGGTTTAAGGAGCATGAATTTTAATCTAGCCAAATAACAGAAAAATATTTTCAAAAATTACAACACAATTTTGTGCTCATTGAGAAGTTGTGTCATTACGCACATGCATAATTAAGCAGTCGAAAAACATGATTACCTTATGAATCTGCCCCAAAAAAAATCCTTTTTTCTAAATAAGTGAAGACTCTCGTCGAATGATTCTTAATTTCCCTTCTGATCTGCATATCTTCAATGTCATCTTCCTCCTTAGCCTGCTTCTAACAACTGCTGCTCAATCAGTCAGTATTGGAGATGATGTTTGTGTCGCTGGTTATATCATGGATAAGTTTTGTATTGATCAAGGCAAGATAATGGATAAGCCCTCTGTTAGCCCTCTCAGTGCCGAAGGACCTCCAGCACATTCTCTACGTTGCTTAGTCGATATGGGTGTATGCAACAGTAGTCCTTATGAGGTTCTAGTAGAACTTGAAGATGGTAGCTATGGACGTGCTTGGCAGGCTCATAGCAATGAGCTTCTTTTGAATCATGTCAGAGCCATTGGAGTATGTAAGAGTTGTGCAAGCGAAAATACCGAAGAAAAAGGGAATATTTCACGTGGATATAAAGCAACAGTTGTGGGAACAGTAAAAGAGCCAGCGATGGGTGATATACCACCAGGTAAGACCAATAAATGGCTATTGATGAAGCGTTGGTTTTATGAATTCTTGATGTACTGAATGGATTTCTAAATAATGATATGCAACAGTGATAGAAATAAGCGAAGTGGGTGGTTTCGACGATTTTGAAATTTTATGTCCAGGAGAAAAACTTAAGGCAAGTCCAGCGGTAAGTACTTTTGGACAAATGAGAAGTATTTTGTTGAGCTTTTATATTACATTGAGTTTGGTCGGCTGCATTTTTGGATGATCCACTAGATTTATAAATGCAATAATGAAGACTTTTGCGTAGAATAACAATATGGATACTCGATTACAGCTCTCATGTGTAAGCATATTTGCCTTGACTTTCATTTTTTATTTCCACTACACTAGAATTTATTAAAGTGTTTTTGTCATGGTGAATATCGAAAATATATTTACCATGACCATTTTGTTTAGCATCGTGACTGATGAATTTGAAGAAAAAGGGTTAAATATGCTACATCTTGTGAATAATTTTCATTTTTTCTATTTATTACAGAAAACTCTGCAATAAAACAAGATTCCAATAATGAATTCCGAATATTTCAGTACCAAGAAGTTTTCAGATTGGTCACAGATTAATTCTTATTGGCTGATGCTCTTACAATTGGACGTGCTTAATTTCCTTGCCATTTGGCAATTTTATTGTCATTTCTTACAACAGATATCATAATTGAAGAGAAGCATATATTTCTAGATCATATCAGATTCGATTTAGAAGCATAAAGTGTCTCTCAATTGCTCTCAAATGAGAGGACGGTGCGGTTAAAAGATTGAAAATGATTTTTATTTGTTACGATATAATTAAAATAACCACTTCAAGTATAACCAAGTTTCTCATGAAACCATCCCTGAATACCAAAACGTTCTTGATTCGTTACAAGAACTTCATGGGGCAATGAAACTGAATCAAACATAACCAAAGTCCCAGCTTGAGGTGAAATATCTCGAATATGTTCACCTCCATCTTCCCCAGTATAATCTTTTTGATCAGCTTTACCCTTTGGCAATATTGTCGATACTAAGCTTTTAGGGGCATCAATCAAATGTAACCTTGCGGCATCTGTTGAACTATCTACCATGAGTTTGCGTGCCATTCCGTCTCCTCCTCCCAGATATAAAGCTATGTTTGCAAAGGGTTTGGAAGATAAGTTTCGACGTTGATTACTTTGAGGATCAAAAGTATACAGCATACAATTTTCGTTTTCGGGACCAGGCTGAAAAGGATCTAAAAAAACAGGCTGTTCTGATAAGAACTCGTTGGATTTATTAGTTGTTGCTTTTAACCAACCAACTTGCAAATCATTTCCTATGGAACCAACTTTTGATAGAGATGGATATTGACGTTCATGCAATCGTAATTGTCCTCCATCTTGATCAGCATTCCAATCTTCATTGAGATAAACCATCCACGTTACGGAACGTCTAGATGCATTTTGCTTTTTGGGCAATCTTGATCCATTTGGACGTTTTAATTCTACATGATGTTCATCCGTATGACGTTGTAAAAATGCTCCTTCACCATATCGTAAATATTCCATTTCATGTGTTTGATCCAATGAAGCATCAGCTAAGGTCGGACGACCTTGAAGTTCTTTGGAAAGATAAGCCTTTACTTGTGCCATTTTGGCTTTGAATAAATTTCGTGTTGCATACGAGCCTATAGTGGGGTTGGCAAAGGGGCCTTCATTGACTCCATATTTGGGTGAAAAGCTGGGCATAATCCAACGATCATTCGCAGCTTTATCAGCCTTATTGGGATTTCGTGATAAAATGAAATTTGTGAATTGACCTGATTGAAAGCAATTCTTAGCATCTTCGCGAAGAGTCCGAACTTCGGATAATGACAACCAATTAGGAATAATGACGGCTCGGCCTGCTTCGAGCTGTTTTATGGTGTTACTTGGCAAAGATAATGATGTCGGTGTTAATTGGGAGGAAACTGCTTCTTCCGATGCCATTGCTACAGCTTTTTTCCATGCTTCTTCAGCATTTAGTCCAGCCATCGCAGCTACCATAGCTTTACGACGGGATAAGGATAGTGTTTCAGTTTTTGTAATTCTATCAACGTTGACATCGTTTTCAGAATTGGGAGAGTCTAAACGCAAGAACAATGGTGGCGAACATGTAGGTCTTTCAACCCTACCACTATTCCATAATTTGGGTTGCAAAGTCAAGGAAGAAAATGCATGAATATTTGTCACGGTTTGTGTTGCGAAGTAGAGTAATACCCAACGAGCATGAAGACTCATTTTTTCTTTCGTATCCTTTTTATGAGTAATAACAATACCAAGTCATTTTTTAGTATTAGTTTGTACGACGTAAAATCGTATCTAAAGCAATCAAAAATAGGCACCAAAATCCTTCATGAAAATAGAGATTCATCATGATGTTCATGTTTACCAATAAAAATCATAGAACTTATACATAAATGTAGTTAGCATTAGACGGAACTTTTCCTTTCATTTATCAATTAATATTCATTAATAAAGAAAATCGACCAATGAAGGTCCACGAGAAGCGTCCCCCAATCCCAAAACCGTCTTTGCTAAAGTAACGATATCTCTTCCAAATTGTACATGATTTTCTTCCTTCTCCAATGGAACAACACCTTTATCAATATCATTTTCCCCCATTATAGCATTGGAAGCTTGTATTCCCGTTACATACGCTTTTTCTTGTGACCAGGATCCATGTCTTGTCCTCACAATATCACCAACAAAATATAAATTTGATAAGGAATTTGATGTTAAATCAGGCATATCCTTATAAGATCCAGGATAATACCAATTCACAGCTTTGGGAAGTTTCACAATGGCAGCATCTAGCACTTCTGCATCTTTACACTCCTGTCCTATAATAGTATCTATATCTCGTTTCACTTTTTCAACAAGGCTTTCATCGTCCATGACCAGCAAGGGGTTGGCGTGATAATAATCTACTTCAATCACAGATCCTGTTGTATTTGCCACACTTGCGCAATCTTGTCCGTGAAGATTCGTGATATCAAACATGGTCATTCCGATACCATCATCAAATCCCCAGCATGCATTTGCGGAATATGGAATGGATATCATTTTATCAAGGAAAATTCGGGTCGCTAATACACTTGTTCCTCGTAAATTAGCAAACTTTCTAAATTCTGGATATTTTGACAAGGACCCAAATTTAGTCGTTGCTTCTTCCGAATCGTGTTGTGGTTGTTTCTTTGTATTGGAATTGTTGGCAGGAAATCGTACAAAGGCATTCAATGCTTCGGCTCCTACTGCCATAACAACATCATCAACCTCCATTTCTATTTGTTCGCCGGTTTCTGTTTGATAACATTGAAGTTTCCTTATTTGATCCTTTGTTTGTGCTGTGCCATGCTCACCTCCTTCAAATTGAAATCCGGTAACACGGGTATTGGTTTGAAAGGAAACATTATTTTCTTTCATGAGATCAATCCAAGGATCAAATATGACATTCCCAATATTACCACGGCACCATCGAACATCAAATGAATTTTGACTTTTCAATACAAAAAAATAAGCCATACCTAAGGCTGCTGCAGCACTACATTCTGCTCCAGGAGCAAATAAACCTGTTAAGATCATGGGTTCAAATGCTTCCTCATAACATCGTTTGGAGACACCTAGTTTAACACATAGATCACGAAATGATACGGAATCATATTTTTGCCATGCTTCTATCGAATCATCGAATTCCGAAAATGCCAATACAAGAGGAACGGCTGTTATTCGGTCTAAGATGGGTAAGGTTTTGAATTTTGTATAGATTGCTTGAGCGAGGCCAGTGGGTAATGTTACAGCCTGATCACGATAAACCGGCCATACAGCCTCTAATCCTTTTGGTGAATATTGACCCTGTTCTGCGTATCCAGTGAGTGCGTCATCAATATCAAACCCCGTCGATGCTAAATCTTGTTCCAGCAATGAAAATATATTATGATAATTATCCCAAAATCCGTGTTGGCCTGCTTCTGCAGGACGTGTTCCTTGCATTGTTGTATATCCATCCCGTACTAATCCTCCCACACGTGGAGAAGCTTCGATGACAACTACTTCATTGTTGTCATATTTAGACAAAGCATGGGCCACGGATAGACCTGCCCATCCAGCTCCGACCACTGCAATTTTCTTTTTTTTTACTCCGTTGGTCTCATTGCTGCCTTCTTCGTTTGAAGAGGAGAGAAAAAACTTTGAACGGATTTTGGGAATCTTTTTGATTGCAAACGAAATCTCAGTTCGTCTTGGAGTAAATGAATCAACATTTTTGAATACAGCAATGACAATGAAAAAGGCAGCGGTATAAATCAATTTTCTTGGCACATAGCAAGCCATGCTTGGCTTTTGTTTCCTATAAATAAATGCTTGTTGAGTGATTTTCAATGCACCAATACAAATGCATGGAAGTTGTGGTGTTGGATAAGTTTCTGCATGAACGACGAGAATATTCTCAGCTACAAACACTAATTGGTGACGTAATCGCCAGCTGAGTCTTGAATAGATCCAACATAATTAAAAGAAACTCCCAAAATGATAAAAATAAAATACCTAGAATAAACCTTAAATTGTCTTTCTGTCGCCAGAAGAAACAAGAAACAAAAATACATCCCATACAATTTCTAGGGTAGCCCACTAAAAATAATGAAACAAAACTTTTTAATTTACGCTACTGCTGCTCGGGCAATGCTTAAGATGAGTTCTTTGCATCTTTCACAACAACAATCACAGTTCCACGATTGCCTTTCGTGATTCTCAGGTCCTCATCCATGTAAAGAATATCTAGGTGTCCTTGCACTACTCGTTTCATTTCATACCGCATACTTTCGTCCGTTGGCATTACCATTTTCATCATGGTCTTCATTATCCAACGCATGAGAATCTCTGTATATCTACGATCCTCATCCGCCTTAGAATAGACGTTTTCAAATGTTTTATTCCATAATTTCAACAAGCTTTCATCATTGTTGACTAAAGGACTTTTGCGCAATGTACCTCCGAAAAATCCAACTGTCAACCTTGTATCGGTCTTGGGGGTGCAATACCCTTCCATGAATAACTCAGCTGGTAATTCAATTCCATCAATATGCAGCTTTATGTTGGTCAAAATATTGTAAGAAGATTTTTCCTCATTTCCTTCTTGTTCCGTATCAAATTTTTCAATTATGTTGTAAACCTCTTTGTCACTAATAGTGACTACAGCATTTCTTGGTTCAAACACGTTGAACGACATTCGTCCAAGAGAATATTGAAATATCTCAGGCTTGCTAGAAGGTATACGACCCGGAAATTCAGGTGCTGAGATGATTTTCCAAGTACCTTGAATATGCTCAGACTCGGAAGGAGCATTTGGCGTTTCTTGTTTTTTCCAAAGATTGGATAATTCCTCGATTGCTTCATGAACCTTCGAGTTCTTCGTGTCGAAGTGGTTATCCTTCAGAATGGTTTGTAGATTCTTCTTGGCGTTCCTAATTTCTTCCATCATACTTCAAATTTCAACAGCTTTCACAATTTATGAGTCTTATTATGGACTACATAAATGATCCGAAAATTGTTTTTGTTAAAATTTGTGTGGATCTTACAGTACCACTCTTGTCGTATATGGTATTTTTCGTGCGACGTGGCAAAGCTAAAATATAAAATATCCTCATTTGATTAAAACGATCTTACGACGTGGCATAATATTGACTTCTTCGTAATGTCTCGGCCAATGCACAACAGATTAAAAAGGTACTACAAGATGACTCTACTTAGTTAAATAAGAATGAAAAAAATCGACGTATTCATTCAAGACTGATTTAGCAATGACTTACCTATGTGAATTTTCTATTTTTCTCATTTCTGACCAGAAGAACCTTTCGTACATGCAAACGGGTTGGAATAAACCATTCACACGATAATTGTGTGTTATTAGGGGTTAATGGAGAGATGGATGAACACGTACGCGCAATAAAAGAATCTTTGTAGAGAATATAAGAAAAGAAGAGTGACACAAATCCAAATGCGAAAATTACTGAAAATTGAAGATTACCAAATACCTTTATCTTTTTTTCACTCAGTTGATTTTAATTGGTGTGTAAAGACAATTTTGGTAACAGCAATGTTGGTTTCGGTTGCGTTCGTTATATTTGAAATCAATCCACAAGCATGGGATAAGAATCTAAATACATTTGAAAATGAACTTTCAATGAGCTCCTTCGACTCCCTTTAGCTTAATTTATCATTGTGAGTTATAAGAGTACTGTACTACTGATGAGAATAAAATATTTCACGGAGTAAGAATCCTCAAGTCCACAAGTCAGGACAGGCATACAGAAAAAAACGAACTCTCCAACATTTAAGGAGAGAAATTTTGATTATTTTTACAGTTTAATTGGTGTTGTTTCTATTCTTGTTTCATTGTCATACTTCTACGGTATACCATTCACTCCTCAGTGTAACTCTCTTTATACAACTACTTTTTACTGTGCTTCATATTATTTATGAGTATAATTATGAAGTCGTTTCAGAAGCCTCCTTTTTATATGATTCGTTTATTTCAAGGTATCGTACATGAAATGATATCCAGAGAAAAGATGACGTACCATTGTTCGTTTGCATTGTGATTCGAATGAACGAAGAGTGTTTTTTCAATATATCCTCACATGTTCCATCCTATTTTCTGTTTGGAATGGATTCATAATCGTATCATCAGTTATTAAAATTATAGCGAATGATGTGGAGGAATCCAAAATCAACTCGTTGCTTGCAAGTGATACTTGAGAATTCATATATTAACAAAAAGTGAAAATCACTTGTCTTTTTGATACAAATGTTGATTATGGCATGTCATGATTGCTCAAATATACATTTATCATTGTCGTTTCTCGAAAGGAAAGCAGTTTCGTAAACGATAGCATCTTTTGAGAAATTGGAGAAAGGATGAAATATTATTTCCAATAGTTTGGAAATGGAAAATAGATGTTCATGATTGCTCAAATACAGGATTTACCAGGATAGAATGGAACGATATTTATGGTGGACAAAATGGAGAAGTATTCCTCTTTGATGGGAGTTACATCATATCATCATGTTCCTCTCGATCCTGGGGAGGTGAATCACCATTGCCATATTCCAAATAGGGTGTTTGCGAGTGTGACTGTGGTAAATTCGAAATGCTCACACTTGTGGGACCGGGCAGTCCCAAATACAATCCTTGCTGGACAAACAACTCTTTGGCATAGTCATACAATTCAATATCCAAAGCATTTTTCGTCCGTAACAATTGATAAGCTTCAGATCCTGGTTCCAATAGGGGGTGATTATTCTTTTGGGGCCATCCCCAGGATAACAATTTTTCACGACATTCTTCCGCTCCCGGTCGTTTGGCACGATCTTCCCAACCAAAATAAATCTCAAACCGTTTCAAACTCACATGTTTTTCTTTCAGGAGACCGATCAAACATTTTCGCCGTAAGACTTCTTTCGCAGCATGCAAATCATGAAGAGTCAGATATCCCTCCAATTTATTCGTAAGGGATCGAACCATCCAGTTATTATCAATCAATTTCGTTTTGGCATAGTCTTGCAATTCCAAATCATCATATCCCAAATAATAAAACATACTCACAGCACGTTCGATCGGATCTCGCAACATAGTGAACATACGTCCATTGTACATAGGAGTAAAGAGAGTACTGGCCGCAAAGAGAAGGGGAGATACCGCCACTTCGATAAAACCACTTTCGATGGCATTTAAACGTTTGGTACGTTCAATCCCTTCTACCGTGGTAGCATCGACATTGACATATTTTCCTCCATTTAATCGGAGGATATTCAGAGCTTCATCATCTGCATGACCAAATTGAGCTCCCACGTCAGAGGCGGCGGTGATATCGAGGCAGGCTCCCATAATATCTTGGACGGTTGACTGTCATCACAAAATGGAGAATTATCATGAGACACACAAATAGACAAACAGACAAATATACAAATACACAAATAGTCATCATGGCAGAAATGTTTGGTTGGTCACTCACACCACCTCCTCGTGGTATATGCCAAAAGAAAGGAATTTCATCTCCGTCTTGAACATTGACAGGCTCTACAATATCTGCCATATTTGCAAATACAGGGGGTAATGGAAGTCGCCCTAAATTAGTGGGGTGGATGGGAAGTTGAATCGGTGCTTTCTCGGTGGTATCTTCTTTGTGTTCCTCTGACTGCTCTTCCTCCTCGCGAGTATCTAACTCTTCTTCCTCTTTTTCCTCTTCTTCTGTCTGTCGTATCATCATTTCATATTCCTTCCGAAGTATTTCTTCCTGTTCCGGAGTGACTATTTTACTATATTCAGTAATCACACGATCTTCTTCAGGAACAGTATATTGTTCCAAGGAGATTTGATGACTGGATCGTTTATTGTGGGAGGTGGAATAGGTAGTCGAAACTGTTTGACTATGATCTTGTTGGTTGGATGTCATTTTGGAGGAGATGATAATTCCCTGATGGGCGGGATGTTGGAGCAGTGCATCGCGATTTTCTTGGATATGTAGCATTCCTAACACCGCGAATAGGAACGTCCCGGCAAGTATATTTTCTCTCGTTTTTTTTCTCATGATGGTCTATGATATTTATGATGATGGAATGTGAATGGATGGTCTTTGGAAACAGTGGTTGGTTAGTTGGATAGTTGGACAGTTGGATAGTTGGATAGTTGGATAGTTGAATGGTGGGTTTTGTAGAAGAAAATGCCTCCATTGGAGATTTTATTGTTGATTCCCGAACACTATTTTTGTTGGAATCCTCTATCATCATCATACGGTATTCATTCTACACATCCCCGTGAGATTTCCATCGAGTGTATCCTGTCTATTTATTTTCTACGTCCGTCTGGCTGTCACTACTTTGCATTATGACCCTTACGAGCAGCTAATTGATCAAAAAAGTCCTTGGAGTCATTTTGAGATGTTTTCAATAATGGAGATACGGTACTATGGATTCCAATATATACAGCTCTCCCGGGGCAAAAACCGGGGCGAAACTAAAAAAGAATTAAACAAAATAATATGGGAGTCCACAGCCATATAAGACAATTCCAGTTACTGCTTAAGCATTTGGATCTATATTAAAATACTGGAACACGACTAGGACTGCAGATGAAGCTAGAGTCAACAGAGAACGCAGAACCAAATCCACACCCGAAGAAGCATGATGGAATATGGAGGGAAGAATGTGGTGGAGACAGGCATTGCATGAAAAGAATATGTGGTAAATTACGGGGGTAGGAAAAAAAGAGCAAAGACAAGAAGGAGGGAAGTTTCATAAAGTCGAATAAAAGAGGAAACCACATGCTTCGATGGATAAACAGTTTAAAAATAAGAAACTAATATAAGATAGCAATAGAAAAGCATACAAAAATATATTTATACATATTTAGAATATCTAGAGGAGAAAGGATGTGTAAGAATCTTTTGTTACAGTAGATAGCGCAATGGCACATACAATGTACATTTATCGTGTTGCAGAAGAAAACGATGCAGGAAAAGAAAGCGAGTGGAATTTAAGAATAATGGAAGGTTTACTGTAAAAGTGCAATATTTCTTTGATAGATTCAATATCTTCCAACAAGGAGAATGGTTCCTTTGAATTGCTGGTTGGGGAAGCTGGTAAGCAAGTTTCTGCTCCTATGAAAGGAAACTCTTCTTCTACTATTCCATTGATTGAGTAAGAGAGTCATTATCAAAGATATTGGTGATGCACATATTAGATAGCATGTTTCACACCCCTCATTGAAAAGCGCAATGAGACGATGGAAAAAAATCCAAAACACAGAATGAAAAAAAAAAAAAGATTCCTGTTGGAAAAAAAAATGGATTTCAAAATTCCGAATTGGAGAGAAAAAAAGACCCGGACAAAAATAAGCAAACAAAAATGGATGGAGAATCGGAACTAGACACTATCCTTTGATTCCACGTGGCGAAATCATTACAGTGTATCAAAGAGAAGGATGTGTGTCATCCGAAAACGTTGGAATAACTAGCAAAATCGTACAGCAGGAATCAATCTCCAAATTGACGTACGTACTTGAGAGATAAATTCTCCGACGATACTTTATACATGGTAGGATACCGTATCTACACAAACAGGATCCATAACTTATCAACGTTGATTTGTGCGGACTGTGTCACGAGAAAGAATGATCCTCTATATTTTGATGCAAAAGACATCAATCCTTTCATCCATCATAATAATATATACAATCCAATTCAATTCCATTCCATCGAATTGTCCTCCCATTAAAGTGTCATCATCCTTGGAAGAACCTTAGATTCAAGCTCTTCCCCATAGTATAACGAAATGCGCTCATTCATGACAGTGACTAGAATGGCAGGACTCTTATTCGCCCGCGCAGGAAGCAGATACGGAGCTTCAGCGTTTACCACCCGCCCTACCAACACCAATTTCTCCGCTGCCGCCTTTGCCAATTTGCACCTGAACTTATCCAAGAAACAAGGATTGCGAGTCCGACCTGCCTTTCTATCATCATCTTCCGAGAATGAGAATGAGAGTGAGAGTGGTGACTTTGATTTTGATTATCTCGTGATTGGTGCAGGAAGTGGAGGGATTGCTTCCGCAAGGAGAGCTGCGAGTTATGGTGCTAAAGTTGGAGTTATTGAAAAGGCTCGTTTGGGAGGTACCTGTGTCAATGTTGGATGTGTCCCGAAAAAGGTCATGTGGAACGCTGCGACGATTGCAGAGACCCTTCATGATATGCACCATTATGGATTTTCAGGTGGTCAATCGAGTGATGTGTCGTTTAACTGGAACTTCATCAAAGAAGCACGGGATAAATACATTGTCCGTCTGAATGGCATTTATGAACGCAACATGGGCAATAGTGGTGTGGCGTCTATTTTGGGAACTGCCTCTCTGGCAGGAGATAATTCTGTATCAGTACAGCCTTCGGATGGAAGTGATCCCGTCACCTACTCTGCTAAAAATGTACTCATTGCTGTGGGAGGATATCCTACCTTTCCAGAAGGAGATGGTATTCGTGAACACTCCATCTCTTCTGACGGTTTTTTTGAATTGGAAGATTTGCCCTCCAAAGCTGTCGTTGTGGGTGCTGGATACATTGCTGTAGAGCTTGCTGGAGTCCTGAATTCCTTGGGCACGGACACATCCCTCGTAGTCCGCAAAGAATCTGCTCTTCGAGAATTTGATGAAATTATCGCCACGACCTTGGACGAAGAAATGACCAAACAGGGCATTGTGGTACACAAAAACACCAATGGTGTCAAATCCATCACACTGGCAGACGACGGTTTGAAAACGGTCGAATTGAACAATGGAGAAGTCATCACAGGTGTTGATTGTGTTCTTATGGCCACGGGAAGAGCTCCTCTTGTCGAACCCTTGAATTTGCCAGCTGCTGGCGTGGAACAAAAATCTTCCGGTCATATAATAGTCAATGAATACTCGGAAAGTACTGCTCCTGGAGTCTTTGCCCTTGGAGATGTGTGTGGAAACGTGGAATTGACTCCCATGGTAAGATACGTTTTTCATTTCTTTTGAAACATCCATAACCTGTGAACTATTCTCATTCTTCTCTTCCATTGTGTTTCTTGTAGGCCATTGCTGCTGGAAGAAGGTTGGCAGATCGTCTCTTTGGTCCTGAAGAGTATAAAGATGCCAAGGTTTCCTATGATCTTGTCCCCACTGTTGTGTTCTCGTAAGTGTTCTTTCCACTGTCCATTTCAATTCTCATTGTGTTAAATCCAATGACTTATTCCAATGTTATTTCATTCCACCCCCTGTCACAGTCATCCTCCCATTGGAACCATTGGTCTCTCCGAAGCCCAAGCCATTGAAAAGTACGGTGAAGAAAATGTCAAAGTCTACCGCTCCAAATTCGCCAATTTGTACTATGGACCATGGCAAGTTGATCCCGATGATAAACCCAAAACCGCCATGAAATTAATCTGTGCCGGAGAAGAACAATTAGTCGTTGGTCTTCATGTGATTGGTATGGGATCCGATGAAATGTTACAGGGATTTGGTATTGCCATGAAGATGGGTGCTACCAAGGCAGACTTTGATGCGACGGTGGCCATTCATCCCACTGCTTCCGAAGAATTTGTGACCATGTTCCCTTGGGGGTTAAGTAAGCCTGATTCAGGTGCTATCCGCAGTCCTTTGAATGGAGCTCCTATCCCCGAACCTAAGGGTTATGAAACACATTAATTTCTTTTTTTCTATATCTCTCTATTCTAATAAATGATAGTCAACGGAAGGATTATCTACATTCTTTGAATTTATTGGATACATATGTGTTTATGGATATTATTAGGTTGTATATGTATACAGCAGTATGCTAGAGTTATGTGAATTGAATACATTGATACCATTGAATCATCTCTTTTTCGAGTTTGATTGTTTTGCATTGTTCAAACGAGCTTGAATACGATCAAATTCATCGTCTGGTATATCCGGTGGCTCTGCTTGGGACTTTGTTTTGGACTTCGATTTCGATTTGGAAGACGATTCAGTGGCATATCGAGATTCCAGAGAGGACAAGAGAGAACCAAAGGAAGAAGCGTTGCCTCTTCGTGCTAACGCATTTTGTCGCATTTTGGCCATGAGCTCTTCTGCTTCTTTGGCTTCCTTTTCTTTTTTGGATTGTTTGGATCGTTTTGCAGTTGACTTTGTTTTTGATTTCGGTGGTGCTTTTGCTTTTGCTTTTGCTTTTGCTTTTGAGTTTGCTCTTGCTTTGGAGTTTGTGGATGTAGAAGGTGTGTCAGTATCAGTGTCATTGTCGTCATCACTTTCTGTCACTGTGTCTTCTTCACTATTCGCTTCTTCCATGCTGTTACTTTGTTTCATTCTTTTATTGGATTCCGTAGTTTGATGCCACCGCTCAATATCTCCCTTGCTTATTGCAGGTTCCAAAAAATCCGTCTTCCAACGAGGAATATCGTCTTCTTCACTCAACATAACACAGGTCAGCATTTTGTCAAAATTGCCTTTGCATATTTTATAATATTTCAAAACATCTAATCGTTCTTCTTCTGAATGTTTGTAAGTTTGTTCAAAGCTATCAATGTCAGCCGTCGTGACTTTCCCAAACATTTTGGAAAAGACATTTTTCCACTGTTCGACTCCAGCATCACTTTGAAAATCAATATCCTCATCGTCATAAATTTCGCCATGCTCATCATAGGCTTTTCTTGTTTCCTCCTTGGATAAGATTTCATAGGCGAACGAGACGGCTTGAAATTTTAATTTGGCGATTTCTTGTTCGGTTTCCGATTTGGTTTGTTGTTTGTCGGGATGGAACTCCAAGGCTCGTTTGTGATAGGCTTTTCGAATTTGTTTGGCGGTGGGTTCCGTCGTAGATAGATTCAAGACGATTTTGTATAGGTTGCAATTCGGGCCAAATGCGCTGTCGAAAAGATCTCGGGCTGTCATGATGATTGCTTTTTTTTATTTGTTATTGTTGTTTTTATTGTTCTTTCGTTGGACAAGGAAGGTAAAGGGGAAGATGAGTGATTGTTGTGAGAGTGTTGTCACAACAAAATGATAATTAATAATCGAATTATCAAAATAATCACAATAATGATTGTAATAAACTATATACTATTGAAAATAATAATCATTGGATGTATTCTTGAATATTCCCCATTTTCTGTACTGTTCTACGTACGTAGCAAAATATATTTCCAAGAGAAAGGATGGCGCGCAAAAAAACACTTTGGTATGGC
>Ga0209092_10001587_pt1 | contig 21911 bp, 9 predicted proteins | sample FraStrMetagenome_FD_187446 | JGI IMG/M metagenome (GOLD analysis project Ga0209092, IMG submission 187446) | Marine eukaryotic phytoplankton communities from Arctic Ocean - Fram Strait ARC3M Metagenome (SPAdes) (version 2) | ecosystem: Environmental > Aquatic > Marine > Oceanic | place: Fram... | reverse complement strand
TACCTAAAGCAAATCCAGTAAGTCCACCAAATATAGAACCTAGGAAACCTTCATTTGTTAATTCCTCATTGAATCTATCAAAATCAAAAGTTCCGTCTTCATTTGCGTACTGTTTAGTAAATTCTTCTAATGCAGCATCTACCTTTTGCTCTAATTCGTCAGTCCATTCAGACTGAAGAGATTCTTCTAAAATGGTAATTTCCTCTTTAGATATATTCTCTTCGCTTAAGTATTCAAAAAATGTTTTCATTATAATTGTCTATATTGTTATGGATTATATATCTCGTTTATTTATTGTCTATTTCAGGAGTTATATTAAACTTATTATAAAAGAAATTAAGTGTAAACGTAGAAAACTCTGCAACGTTACTTGACATATTTAATTCTAACTCTGATATTGAATTAAGAATAGGTTTTTCGAAAACTGCACTCATTAAATGTATACCCTCTGAATCCATCAATTGAAGCTTAAGATCATTAATAAAAGGTTCTCTAACTTGTTTTGAATAGTAATATAATAGAGTATCTTGCATTATGAAATAATTAACATATCCATCTAATAATTGAAGCTCTATAGAAAATTGTCTTTCAATAGTATTTTGTATAGGAATAGACCCTCTATGATATGTAATAGTTCCGTCATTAGGCGATTGTGATATTGGATCAAAATTAATCCCTGGCATACTTAAACCCTGTATAGAATAATTGATAAAATCAATAGGTTCTTCTAGAATGTTTCCAGGAATTCTATTTAAATATGGCCTATACTTATCGGCTACTTCCTTAGGGATAAATGTTCTAGGAAACTTAAAATTGAATAAGTTATTTCTGCTATTTAATATCATTATACTATTTCTACTTTTCCGTGATACAACAAAGACTCTGTTTCTCCATTCTTTATATTAATATAGAATTTGTCTTCAAATACGTTTGCATCTTTTTTATCAAATCTTACAGCAGTTCCTTTAGGTATTTTAAAGAATACTTCTCCCAATCCTAAATCTATATTAGGAAATGAAGGATCATGAGCTATTCTCTGTTCAATTGATCCACTCTTAATAATTAAAATTATATTTTCGGCGCTTACTAATGAAACTGCTTTTTTATCGTCTCCAGAAGGTTGTGCAATATTGAATTTTACAAAGTTATCAGATACCTTAGACAAAGATATAGTGGCCTTACCTTCTTCAAAGAACTTAATGTTATCTAATTCTTCAGATTCTGTTAAATCTGTTGTAACATTTGTAGCGGATGCTAATATTCCATAAGTGTCTAATGCAACCGGAACGTATTTAGTTTCTCCAACGCTCGGTCTAATTGAATTAACAAATTGATTTAATTCTCTATTTACCGTAGTGTTAGGCAGTTTATTATAGATAATAGTAGGATCTACATTTCTAAGATTAATCTTTTCCATTCTAGTTCCATACTTTTTAGTATTATAAGAAGTCATTGTTGCAACTTTTATAATTTGAGTATTATCAGTTTCGTTATAAATTCTCATAGTATGTCTTATATAAAAAGAACTTGCTATGCTAGAATTAAATATGATAGGTCTGAAAGGAATTGGAGCTTCATAGTTTGCAGTCTGTGTAAACGTCATTGAAGATGTATCTAGAAAATCTAATCCGATTTGCTCACTGACTTCTATATCGTGGAATATTATAATGTCATCGCTAGAAGTTTGAATTCTTCCGTTGATGTAATTTTCAAAACCCTGTCTTGATCCGTCTTTAGTTCCATATACTTGAAAATAATCCATATCTTCAACCTCTTCTACATTTGCTGCAATATCTAAATATTCATCTTCTCTCGCAACTGTGGTATCTATAGTATCTTCTACGTTTATATACTCGACGTTTCCTTCCTCTGTTACTGTATTTATTAATTTTAAACTTATTTCATAATTAGCACTATTTAATATTGAATCCTGTCCGGATCCAAAGAAAGCATCGTGAAAATCTTCATTTTTAGTTGTGTCGTCAAAGTGAACTAACGAAGGTACTTTAATTTGTACGTATTTAGAATATGAAGTATCTCCCAATACAAATGAATTAGGATTACTTATTTCAAAATTAGAATGATTTAAATATACTATAGATGTGAAATAGTTATAAACTCCAGATTCTCTTTTTACCTTAACCTGAAACATAAAACCTTCTTTACCTCTTGCAGCAAATGAAAACCCTGTTCTTAGGTGTAATCTAATAGTGTCATACCATACGTCTCCTACTATATTGTCATCTACATTTGCAAGAGAAGAATCTGTACCATTCCACTGCGAATTATCTAAATATGCTAAATCATTTTTAAGTAAAGCCCATTTACCATCACTATCTGATGGAACTCCATAATATCTTCCAACTTCTCCAGTTGCTGTTTTAATACTATTTCCAGTTTCTTGTTCTGGTTCTGCAAATAAAGGATTAGCTCTATTTCCTACATTTATTTCTCCACCTCTGACATTATCTCCAGCTAAGTTTTGATATGAATATTCAAATCTTCCATTAGCTCCAGGGGTATATACGTATGTGTTACCTATTAATTGTGTAGTTGAACCGTTTATCGTGAATCCAGTTATATTGTCTATTGTAGAATCTGATAAATTAAATTTATAAGTTTTACCGTTTTTAAGAACTAATTGTCTAGATGCAAAGTCATTAATAAAAACATAACCATCCTGTACCTTTACACTGAAGTTAACGACATCTGCTCCTAATTCATGAATTAAGAATCTAGAGGCTGAATCGTTAGATGCCTCCGTGTTTAAAAATTTAAATTGACTTCCGTTGTCGTCGTTTTCTATCTTAGCATCATCTACATAATCAACATTTTGATCATGATACATGAACTCCATTAGAATGTCGTCATCTAGTCTTAAGAATTTGGATGATTGTGCCATTGTTTATTTATTATTTTAAAATCTGAGAAATTTAGGTGACCAGTATACTCCTATACCTATTGCTGGACCTGTACTTATAACTTGATTATTATTCAAATTAATTCCATACTGAAAACCAATACCAATAGACCACCCTGCTTTTTTCTCATATTTATTATTTAATCTATCGTTGACTAAGTTTATGTTTTCTATATTAGTAAACGTTACTCCTTTATATGGAGTTGTAATTTTAAGTCTATCAAATCCTTCTTCATTAATTATAGCAGCACTTAAACCTATTCCTTGTATAATGTCAAATCTAGAAGAGAATAAATTATAGTTAGTACTATCCTTTAAAAGAGAGATGCTTCCTTGGAATCTTCTCCAGTTATATTTATCAAATTCATATTTATCATCTACTTCAACGGTTATCGTATCTATGTTGCTTATAGAATCCGTGTTTACTGTTACGGTTCCATTTGCATTTATTATAGAATCTTTTACGTTTAAAGTAGTTGATAGCAGACTGTTTACGTTTTCTAGTTCGCTATTAATATTTAATTGATCAGTATATTTAGAAACTAGTTTTTTATTATTATCTGTTAATGTATTTACGTCATATTCAAATGATCTTATACTAGAAACTAATTCTTTATTTTTATTCTTTTCAATTATAATAGTGTCCTGTGTCGCCTTATAGTTATTAAGATTCCTATCAGAAACCTTCTGAACTTGTATAATTTCTCTTTTTAAGTTTTGGTTAGAGTTACATTGCTGTAAAAGACAAAACACCAAAATCGCAAGTCCTCCGAAAAGAATTGCGTTTTTGTAAAGTTTATATGTGTTTATTATATTCATATTTTTAAGTTAAGAACATGTTTTGAAAATATAGTTCGCTGTGGTCTCATAGTATGGGGAACTATTTTCATCGTCATACCATGGATGATTAATAGTTATCGTGTTCTCTCTTTGTCCCCATAACGGTGGATTGCCATTTCGACTAACACAAGTATATGTATCAGAATAAATATCAAATGACGTTATTATCACCGGCGTTTGATTGGTTCTTCCAGGAGGCGCCTGAGACCATGACGTAATGATTGAACTTGCGTCTACCAATATTTCAGAATCACCAGTGTCTATATCATTCGCGGTTAGAGCACCATAAGCTAGACCACTTGGTGGTTGTTCGGTTTCAACTGTTATTGTGATAGGAGAACCTGTTCCAGGTCCAGCGAATGAATCGTCTATCTCTCCTAGTTGCATCTGTGTGAACGGCATGCCGGTTAAATCATTAGTAACCGATACGAGCGTGCTTGTTACATTTATAAATCCTGATGATGGTGGCGGTGTACTGCCCGTTGATATTGTTGGATCATATCCCATTCCCGCAGGCTGTCTATTCCATGCCGAATCACTGTAATTCGTTGGATCATTAGCACCGTTATATAAGCCGTTTTCAGTGTCAGGATCTAAATAATCTTCATTTCCATCTTCCACCTTATCACTCCACCATGCAGTTCTAAATTTAATAGTAGAACCAGGATTATTATCTAAATAAGTGTATATGTCGCTTGAAACTGAAGGTGATACTAAGATCTTAAATTCAACTCTCTGATATCTTCTAAATTCAGTATCATTCTGTCCAGTATACCAATAATCAAACTCTTCGCCACTAAGTACACCTGTATTAGGGCTTGCTTCCCATCCTCCACTATACATCATTTCAATTGATCCACCTGGACCGCTTATTGTCGGGCCAACCGGTGAATTTATAGACGCTGCCACGTCCCAGTGATTAGTACCTTCTGTGTAGTCGTATGGCATTGAATATTGTGGAAAGTCAGTTGCCGGGTTTATTGTTAAATTATCATAAAGGTCTTCTATTATACCCCTGTTCCATCTTGTAATTATAGGAATTTGAACCATTGCTACAGTTTGACCTATATCATTATAGATGTCTAAAAAGACCTCTGTTGGCCATGTCCACCTTCCCTGTTGATCGTATAATTCTCCGCTTGTTAAGGCGTTTGCTGAAGTAGAATTGGCCTGTTCGTAAAGTGAAGGCCATACTGGCTCAAACTGCCCGGGGCTTCCTGAAATTGGACGAACTAGTGCACCATCTCCTGTATTAGTTCCTGTAGCCCAGTCGTTATATCCTCCTCTACCAGTTGTTAGTGTTAAACTAAATCTATCATTGCTGGGCGGTGTGGATTGGCCAGGTGTCTGTGGAGACATTCCAGTATAATAATAGTGCTCTTCTTCGGGATCTTCTGCTTTAGGAAATCTATAAAAATAACGAGGAACACCATACCAACTATTTCCTCCTTTTTCCCATGAACTTCCAGTCGCAACAATGTGCTGATCCGGAGATGTTATGTTTAAAGACACTGGGTCTATTCCCATGCTTCCCTGACCTGGGGAAACCGTATAGAATTCGTCATTGTAGCTAAAAATCTGACCTTCATAATATGAACTTCCTGCATTTGGATCAAAGTCTCCTACATAATTCCATTCAGATGTAGTAGATGTATTTCCATTCCATCTTTCCGACCAGTCAGTAAACCATGAATAAGATTCTGCTTTTTCTTGAGTATTACTATTAGGTGGTAATTCTGGAGAAGGGGTTAATGACCATGAAGTATCTTTACCCCTAGCAGTTAATCTTAAGTCAAATATATTAACTTGTCCATATTCGAGTTGAACATCTGCTGTGCTTCCAGCTGACCAGGTTCCAGTTGTAGTATTTTTAATTTCTCTACCATCTGATTGAAGCGGCTGTCCAACTATAATTGAAGGACCCTGATATCCATTAGCATCTATTAAATTTATTTCTCTCCATCTATCTGCACCTGACTCATCTGGTGAATTAGGAAATACTGCATCGTCATACGTTATGCTATTGAAATCTAATAATTTAGAATACATGGCAGGGAATGTAAGAGGAGCAGGGCCCGTGACGTTATAATATAAATCAGATGCTCCTAAATATATTAATTGAGGAGTTTTAACAACTGCATACTCAGTAGTTGCATAATTAGTTGAAGTCTCACTTACCCATGCCTCTGTTGAATTAACATCTATTGAATATTCAATATTATTTCCAATTTGTTCAAATCCAAACTCGCCTCCTCCTAAAAAATTAGGTCTTGAGGCACCACCCATTGATGCTATTTGACCTGCGTTTGTTGTAAAATTAAATGAAAATGAATTTAAATTGGGAACAGTATATTGTTTATTGCTATTTTTCCAAGTTTGACCATTACATAAATACCATCCTTCATATTGTGTACCTGCAATTCCTCTTCCAACTACAATATCTATTGTGCTTGGATCACTATTTAAATCTATTGCTTGATTTTGTGTAAAGTTACTAACATCAATATATGTTTCATAATGAAAAGATACTATTGTTCCTATAGGAACACTTGCACCTATTTCAGATGCTGTCTTAAAACCTATCGTTCCAGTATTGTCTAAAGACACTGCAATCTTATTTACATCCGGGTCAGTTGCCGGGGTTCCTGTCCCGTTATTAATTTTAAAAATACTACCCGTAAATATTGCATCATTAGTAGAAAGAAATGATCCTGTAAATTTTACTCCATCAGTAGCGTCCATCGACATCATCTCGTTATCATCGACATCATTGATTATGTATCTATCTGCATTCCATCTATATTCTCCAGCTGCTACACTAGATGCAAATTTAAATTCAAGAACAGACTGTTCGCCATTTGAGCTTAAAGCAGCATAATTAGTCAATGCTATATCTAAATACTTATCTGTTCCCTTTTCAGATATTAATCTAATGTTAGAATCATGATAATTTGAATTCTTATTAATCAATAAAACGCTATCTAGATAGCCTGCTATTAAACTAGTATTGGGATCCCCATATTCATCATCGTTATTTGCATAACCTAATAATACGCCAGTAGGAGGGAAATTACTCTGAGTTGCTGAGTTATCATCGTCTAGTTCATGTATAGGAGTGATAGTTTTAATATTAAGAGCACCATTGCTCCATACTGCTCCGTCTTTCCATTTTGAATTATTAGAAGCGTCGGCAGGACCCTGTGGTCCTTGTGGACCGTCAATACCCTGAGGACCATCGTCACCAGTTGCACCCTGATATCCTGTTTCACCAATAGAACCAGTGGCTCCCATTGGCCCACCTCCATTTGCAACTAACTGATCAAAGTTATAATTAACTTTATCCAGTTTTTCCTGTTGTGTATCAGATTGTAGAATCTGCTTTAAATTAATAGGTATTGGCATTACTTAAATCTTTATTTATTTACTATATATCATGTTTTTATCACTACAGAATTTTCTCTTCTTCAATATTATGACATAAAATTCCATCTGCAATATATACATCCTCATTCTCAACATCTATTGAATATGTTTTTACTGTTTTATGAATTGTTTCATTAGAGATAACCCTTGTCCATTTTTCATTAACATATATCATGTCTGTTGTATCAATATAAAGAGCCTGCTTAAAGAATATTTCTCCATTAGGTCTTTTTATTAATATAGGGTGTTCGTTTGTTATTTTAGTTAATCCTCCATTAATATCTTGATAGTTCTTATAAGTTCCTTTTATTATTCTGACTATTTTAGCCGATGATTTAGGAGCTTTAAACTCCATGGCGTTTGTTTTGAAATTTCTCCATTCACCGCTATCACTTAATCCTTTTATATCAAATGAATCTAATACATCTCCTACTTTTAAGTTTTCAACTAATTTAGTAGTTCCATTAGCCATGCTAATTATAGTACCTTCAACGTGACAAGGATTAAACCATATATCTATACTCGTATCACTTCCGGAAGATAGGAATTGGCTATAGTTGAAATCGACGGATAATGACTCTGGAGCGCCGGCGAAGCCGGTCGTTGTTATTGTTACGTAATTAGATCCGGAACTATAATTGATAACTGCGCTATTCATACCGGTCGGCTGCTCTACGCTAAAGTTAGTGTTACCTAATGAACTTGTTGATAAATTTGTCGTATTAAAGTAAATATTTCCTACTTGTGCACTAGTATAACTTAAAGTATTACCAGTATTATTATCATCCCAATCAAATGAAGCTACAGGTGGCGGAGAAGTTGTACATTCAGTTGCGTTAGTCGCAGTTGCCTGACTATTTGAATCAATAGATTTATAATGCTCACCGAGATACCCTGATGTAACAGTATCTCCTGTCCAGTCGGCTATCTTTAATGAGTTAGATGTTCCAGGAATAAATGTATCTGATTTTACTAATATAAGTGGATATTTTCCAAGGTTAGAGTTTGAACCTCCATTTGTGTTAGAACCTTGATCCTGTCTTACGTATATTTGGTTTGATGCCCATGAATAAAGTCTGCCGTCATTCTGAGCAGATGAATTAGATGCACCTAAATTAGTTACTTGCCACGATCCGGTGTTATCTCCCAATTGAAACATATCAGAAGAATAAAATATATCATTACCTGAAGTTGCATTACACGCTGCACTAGTACCTATTCCAAGAGAAAGGTCTCCAATCGAATATTGTACAAATCTAGTTTTTATAGTATCTCCTTTAAATTCATTATCATTCGCAGACCAGTATTTTCTCCATGCCATACATAGACCAGCATTAATAGTGAAAGAGCCTAGGTATAAACCCATGCTTATGTCATACGCTGCAGTCTCTGGTACACTTCTATACCATCCGTCTGTTAATTGATCTATAGTATTACTTGCATCATTACGTTTCCATATATGTGAAGTATTTTCATAATCTTGAAACTCACTAGAAGATCCTAGTACATCTTCGTGGTTTATTATTCTATTAGAAATAAAAACCTTTTCTAAAGAAGTGCCGGCCGGCCATCCAGTAAAACTGGTTACAGTTGCTTCTGGTAAAGTCACAGGAAACGTATTATTAGTAGAAAGGCCAAGACTTTCGTATGTACCATCAACTCCATTCACACTTTGAGAATATAGCATCCAACATTCTTTAGGCTCAGTTTCTAAAGCGTCATCTGAAGATATTCCAACGCCATTAGTATATTTTCTTGCATAACCCCAGCCAGTGATATCTCCGGATTCTCTAGCCAACCAACCGGAGGCTAATTCTTGTCCGTTCATATAACATCTTACGCTACCGCTTGCAAAATTACTATCATCATTCCAATAAGTATCTAAGGCGGTACCGTCAGTTGGAGCACCGTCAGCAGTCCATTGTATTGTTTCGGGGTTTAATGTAGTTGCATATTGCATTGCAATATCTATGTTACTATATGAACCCGACGCGACAGTATTTAAATCTGTAGAACCCGTCATTGCATGATATTGTAATTGTATATCAGAAGAATTAATAGCAGTAGTAGCTGTACTCCACTTATAATCATATTCTTTCAAATAAATTATACTAATTTGTTCTCCCATTATAATATGTTCAGAAGGGGCTAACTGTACATTTTCATTGTCATATATTCTTACATCTTCTACGCTATTATCAAAAGAATGTGCTATGACATTGGGGGTTAATCCAGAACCATCAAGGCTCAATGTACTAACTCCTCCTCCAAAAATTATATTTCCGTTATATGTCGATAAACTACCTCCATTCACGATACTTGATGAACCTCCCGTTAATCCCGCTATGTCAGAAATTTCCCATTCAAATCCATTTAGATTAGGTGTATTGTATGCTACGATTCCTCCATCACCCCATACTTCTCCATTACATAAGTACCATCCTGCATAAATCCCAGTCGACTTACCTGATCCGAAGTTTGTTTTGACTACTTGATCTCCGTCCACGATTAACATAGGCCCTGTCTCTGCATCATTTAAATTAAAATTATCTTCTGTAAAAAATGCATCTTTAGGTATTCTTATTATAGATCCTACAGGGAATACCTGAAACATGTTAAAAACATCTTCCCATTCAACTCGCCCCTGTGTGTCGTATGATCTTAATATTTTATTTAAACTCGGAGAGTGATTAGAATACTTAATTTCTCCTACTTTAAATTCTATTACATTACCTGTTGCTGCCGCATCCACATTAAGTTCATACGGAATTATGGATTCTGCGCCTAACACGTTTTGAATGGTTCCATCAAAATAAAATCTATTATCTCTATCGAATTTTATAGCAAAATTATTATTTGCGTTGTTAGGATCAAACGTTAAAACAGGAAATTCAATATTATTACTATCCTCTTCTATTTTTAATCCTATATTATATGATTTATCAAGGTGTTTATCTTCTATAAGTGTAATAGAATTTTGAGGAGAAGCAGCAGGTGGCGTGGGGTTTGAATTAATCGGAGCTTCTGTTATAATATTTAATGTTCCACTCTTCGAAGCGCTGATAGGCTCTGTTGATAATTCACCATAATAAGGACTTATTAATTCCTCATTAATATCTAAATGGGATGATGCACCGATTGCTAATGTAACCGTTCCACTCTGATTAGCAGCAACGGAAGGGTATATTACCCTTTGAGTTGGATTACTACCATATATTACGTCTCGTGATTTCCAAGTTCCACTTGACTCTGGTCCTATCATACCCTGTGTTCCAATTGGACCCTCAGTTCCTTGCGAACCCTCTTCACCCTTATCGCCATCTTCTCCATTTGGTCCTTCAATTCCTACAGGGCCAAATGGCCCTCCGTTTTTCATTAGTCTAAAATTAAAATTAATTTTATCAATTTTATCCCTTGACCACCATTCATTACTGTTAGGATCTAGATCACTCTTAAAAAGTTCTTTGATTCTTATGTTCATTTTTATGCAATTATTTTAGAATGGACCCTCAAATTATATCGATACCCTGGTTTTTTATTATATATTAATCTGAAGTTTAAAGGCCTTTCAGCGAAACTTCTAATTTCAAAATTAGTAAGTTCAAAAAATCCACCAGATGTTATATCAGATATATCCGTTACGCTTTCCAATTCACTATATTTAGATTGATTTATATCATCACTTGGAAGATACCCTGCTATTTCAGTCCCATATACTTTTATTTGATCTATTATAAATCTAGGTATAATGTTTTCTTCGATGTATATTGTGGAATCATCTTCCAATGTTGTTTTATCTCCATAAGAATATTCAGAAGTAGCATACCTTGAATAATATGAAGTTATATTTTCTTCTTTTAATTTTCTTACAATAGAATTAGCAATATAGAAGTCGATATGAATTTTTTGAGAATCTTCAAAAATATACGCACCATCATCTTCTCTTTCATCATATCTAATTACATCTAAATCCTGAAGAGATCTTACTCTTTTTAAATTGTATGAAGTTATATCATATTCATTTTTAACTTTCATTATGGTGGATGCAAAGAAAGATCTTTCCTCTATAGGACTTAATGTTCCATGAACTTCTTCTGATCTATTTGTTCCACCAAATGACCTCGTATAATAGTCTTTAGCATATTTACTCTTAAATAGGTTTAAATCTTTTTTATCTATTGCTATTTCTCCAATTAATGGATATAGAGGTAGTTTATCTGATTCTTGACTTAGTTTAATAACCTTTGGTGATAATTCATTTACTTTATGAAAGAAAAAGTTATTGATAATTCCGTAATTTTCATCAACTCCTAAATTAGAATTAAACATACAATTTACCCCTATCAATCTGTTGTATTTTTTCAACCTGTTCGCCTGTTCTTCATTAAAAGAATCTAGAGTATTTCTAAATTTATAATTTCCGTAGGGAGATGAAAAAGTTACAACATCTTTAAATAAAGGATCATAGCTACCATTCATTCTTTTAAGAGTAGTGTAATATCCACCATCTTCTCTTGCAACCAGATTATAACCTATAGTATCATTATTTAATTTAAATGCCTTAGGTTTATCATCATCTATTTCTATATCTAAAATTGATGTTTTTACAAATTCAACGCCACTTTGTATTTCTAAACAAAACTGACCTGACTCTATATCGCCATTCTCTAGAATAGTGGTATATGTTATGTCCCTATGTGTATTAATTCTATCTGCAAATCCAAATGAAGAAACGTCTTGTAATACATTATCCCATGCCCTTTTACCACCATTATAATACGTAAGCTCTATGATGTTAGGAATCGTGGATGGATTATCATAAGGAGCAAGTAAATCTTGATACCATTCTCCCGTATCCATATTTTCCACCCATAAATAAGGAACACCCTTAACGATTATTTGTGAATCGTCTATCACCGAAACAACTTGTAAAGAATATGTGTCCGATCCCAATGGAAATAGTATGTATGAATATTGCTCATCTATTTTAAAAATGTCCTGTGTAAATTTAGGTGCATTTTCACCAACTGATTGTACAGAAGCTTCCACTAATGTTGTATTTTCAGGATCTGAAGGATCCCATATTGTTGATGAGCTAGCTCCAAACTCTAAGAAACCTCTAACATTACTATCAAGTATTTCTCCTCCAGTTGTAACGTCATTCAAATTATATAACAAATATCTGTCTAATTCCGTTATATCATTTAAAGGAATTTGTAGATCTATAAGAATGCTAATAGTTTTAAACTTATTATTTCGTATAACCTCTATGTTTACTCCTGTATTATTTATATCTTGATTAGAAGTATAGTTAAGTATTGTTGCTACTTTAAAATCATTTACATCAGATGAAGATTTAAAAGATATAGGGTTGGTCGATTCAAATTCGCTTCTATCTTTATAAATATATCTTAATCCTTTAAAAACTGTAGATGAAAAATTAATAGAATCTCCACCTTGCATTTTAGTGTACATTTTAAGTGGGGTTGAATTAACCCATTCACCGGGTACATTTGTCGCAAGACCTGAATTATCAGTTTGATGAGCACCTGTGTAGTTTAATATAGTTGAAAAATAATCAAAGTCCGTGTTTTTTAAATTTGCAACTAATTCTGAATAAGGTTTATTATAACCTTCATAAACATAATCCATAAGTAGTGGAATACTACTAGGTTCTAATAAATACGTAGGAATATTGTGTATATAAAAGTGCTCCATGTTTAGTTTTTCAGGAGATCTTTCTGATAGTTTAGTAATATCAGCCGATAAGTTATTTACACCAAATGCTTCATTTGTGTTTAAGATATATGACAAATTCCTAGAATTAGTAGAATCTTTTAAATTAAATTTACATATAGTAGGTACGACTCTTGAATTAACACTCGTCTCCTTTAATGAGTTCTCCTTTAACCTATCATATTCATTAATAATTTCTGTATCTATAAAATCACCTTCAACGGTATCATCTCTAATAACACTAGATAAGGATGTAAACTTAAATATACCCGTGTTTTCTACACCCGGCTTAAATATAAAATCTTCATAATTATTACTATTATCCATATCATAACTAGTGGATGCCATGGTTTTAGTAACTATTTTAGTAACGAAATATTGTGATAGCCATATCACGTCCTTTATTTCTGTCCATTCTTGCTCACCCACATTAACCACCGTATCGATCTTTACAAAGTCTCCTTTTTTAATAAATAGACTAGCATTTAGATCATTTATTAGTATAAATGGATCCACTGAAGCAGCAGCAGGACCGGCAGGACTGCCATTACCTCCCACATCGTATACTGTTATGGATGATGCGGATGAAACTCCAAATGAAGATTCATCGTTTTTATATTGCATGCTTTCTAAATCTAAAAAGTCTGTTCTAGCATTTGAAGTATCATAGAAATCAAAGTTAAAATCTTTAAAATCATAGGCGGAAAACTTTCCAAAGGGTGTATCGTAAGTTTCATAACTCGTAATTACATTATCCATTGAAAAAACTACAGGCTTTTGAAAAATAACTCTAAAGTTTTCTGAATAAGGATCTTTTATTATTTCTATAATCCTAACATAGTTATCCTTATTAAGTTCTTTAATAAAATAGCCTACTCGTAGGTTTCCTATTTCGTTAGGGGATATTAATACACCTTGATTAACAGAACATCCGCCGATCATAGTGTAAATTTCATAGTCTCCTAATTGCAATCCACCCGTAACGGTTCCACCTTCACTTATAAAGTCATTATACTTATTTGAAAATGCAAGATTTGCGTCTGTTGAACTTTGCATATCGATGAAAGGGTTCGGATTAGAGGAGCTAATACCGAATACAGTTGTATTCTTATTTCTTCCCTGTGAATAGTCATCTATGATCACCCTGTTCTTTACAGAGGTAGCGTTATAGGGTATAACTTCTGCATTTCTAATTGCTGCGGCAAGTGATGCTGCTATTTGAGAAGTATTTCCTAATGCAGAGTATCTATTTTCCTGAAATGTTCCAATTGGAAGTGATGTATCTGCAATTAAAATAAAATCACCTAGATTAAAATTTTCAATACTTATCTCAAGTAAGTCTCCTAGAAATACCTTATCATTATCAGCTGGCTGATCTATTATATTTAATTCTATAAAACCATTAAATGGTTTTTTGCTTATTACAGGGGTGTTAAACTCTGTTTGTTTTTTATTTACAAAAATAGAAGAGTCTCCGTTATACGACGTTAGTATCTGGTTTTTTTCTATTCTAGTTTTTCTAAATCTATTTAAAATGTTATGATATTTATTATTAATATCTTTTACCCATCCAAGAATCGGCTGGGTGTAATCTTTCATAGATGGTAATTTATCTAAATCATCAGACGATGAATTGCTTATATCTAAATTTAAGTGTCCTATTGAATTTACAGAATTGACAACTACAGTTCCTTCTTGATGTTCATCTACAAAAATTCCAAAATACCTATAAACATTATAGTCGTCGGCTTCATTATCGTCAAATAAAAATTCTAAATTAATTATATTATGAGAAACAATTCCGTTTCTTTCAAAACTAGTTGTTAATGTATTATTAGCTAAAATTTCCGGAAGATCTTCTTTAACGTAATCGTCATCTATATAATCTGACTTTTCAACAAAACCACCTATCATTACGTCTATTCCGTTAAAAGAAGTAGGATCATCCAGTTCAAAATTAAAATCAATATGTGACTTAGGAATTAAGGGATTAGATACATGGCTATTTAGATATCTACCTAGCTTAGAGTTATTAGTCATATCATACGATTTTATTAAAGTCGCATTAGATAACATTTCTTGAATTCTAGAATTTTGACTAGGATTACCTTCTAAAGATTTTTCTTTAAAATCTACATCTTTAATTCTATAAATTATAAATTTTTCAGGAACACTTTCTTCTAACCATATTGGAGCAAATATTCTATACTGTTCGTCATATGCCTTTGTATAATTAAATGAAGCTCCGTAATTATATAGGTTTTCATATTGTGTAGAATAGTCTTTAGAAACACCTAGATCTGTAAATTCTCTACCGGCCTGATATCTTTCATCTTTACTTAATTTTCCGTAAAACTGGGCAACATCCCTACAATATTCACCTGAACTAGAAATAGGATATTTCTGATATTCATACTGTGATAGAGTTCTATTTGCCTTGATCGAGCTTAGATAGATATCTCCCTCTTCGTCAGTAATCAATTTGACATTAGAAGTTAACTTGGGGTTAGTTCTTAATAGGGCAAAGGATTTATCCTTATACGAAATACCTTCTGTTTGTGTGTTAATCGTTATCGCCATTTATAAATAGACTCTATTTTTGTTAGAGTATATATCTTGCTTAGTTAAGGCGAGATATTACCTATATGGGCGAGCATCGAAATCGTATAATCTAGATGAACTAAAATCATTATATCCACTGAAGAATCTTCTTCTATTCCACCACCAATTGCCACTGCCAAGAGAGCTTCTATAATTACTTAGCATCACTTTGTTGATACTGTTTTTATTTGTTCCAACTGCTCTATATTTAGCGTAAACTTCTACATCAAAGCTAAATTCAGTTTTATAAGAATCTATGATGTCTAACCCTATTTTCTTTGAATATGTTAAATTGCTAAATGTATTTCCATATATTCCGGCAACTCTACCCTTTCCAGTTTCATCTTTTCCAAAATAATCTGTCATTCTATATTGGAATACCATATCAACTGACACTGCATTTTGACTTCCACCTTCAATTATTTTTTTACCATACTTATTAGGTCCATCCACCGATAGACTAGTTTGGTTTATAGGTGAAAGGTATAAGAAAGAACCACATGAAAGACCACCTAATAAAAATTGATCATCTTCCGTAAATGAGTTTTTTAAAGATTTTTTACCAATAACATCACCCTCTACATCTTTCGGTCCTGATTCACCGTCATTTCTAAATGTAATAGTTAATGGTTGATACGCGGTTTGAATTTTACCATCTTTGTCATTAGATCTTTTAACGGCATATTTAGGCATTGACACAGTACCCGTTGACACTATATCATTAACGCTCATTGCATCCGCTGCACTGGTCGCATTGGCTATTAGTGGATGAAACTTAGATAGAAAAAGACCAGAATCATACTCAGCTGCAGTTATTGCTGAAATAGAAACTGCATCCGGAATTCCATTTGTATATGTTCCATTCCATATAAAATCCTCTGCTCCATTTAATTGTGTACTGGCTGTACTCCATGGTTGGTATGATACGCCTGTAAAATCTCGTAAATGAGGTCTATCAGAAATTGTGCCAATGGCGCCATTGATTCCGGTACTAAAAGATAATCCATATTCTGCACTACTTACTCCCGTTAAGTTTGAGAGCCTAGACGTATCTGTATCAGTATCTATAGTAGAATAAAGATCACCATTATTAGCTATGTTTCTAAATCTAGAATAAATAAATTGTCCATTTAATTGTGATGATTGATCGGGCGCAACGGAGAAATGATTAAATGAATTTCCATCACCTATAAGATTTTGATAAACAACAGGTACTAAATCATATTGTGCCTCTGTCATATAATATGTATCATTTGCTATTTTAACGTCGGGTGTTGGGTTTAGTTGCTTATCACCGGTTTCTAGATTAATAATACCTAATCCATATTCAAGCTGTGTTGAAGAAACATATGCTGGCTGGTTAAGATTTCCATTAATCCTTGCACATAATTCTAGATCAGATGCTTTAGTATTATGAAGTTCTACTCTATAATTTTTAGTAACAATATATCCCTTGGTTTCATCACCTGGTTTTTCATCTACATAATATCCTGCGAATATTTTAGCAGTTGAATTATTTTTAACTAAGGTTACGTCACCGTCTTCGTCAATGATTTTAAGTTGTAATTCTCCAACTGCACCTTCAACTTTAGCTTGTAATCTTTCTAATTGATTCTGTAATTCTAATAATTTATCATAAACACTAATAGGATTCTGTTCTCCAGTTAAGAAACCGGAAGCTAAAGAATCGGCAGCGTGTGCATAATAAGTATCTCCTGCTGTGAATCCACTATCAAGGTGTGTAAATAATCCTTGCGCTTCTAAATCATCATTTATTTCAACCTTAACGTTATCTAAATCATTTTGGTTTACTAGGCTATTTGCCCCGTCTGTTGATATTTCTCCTTCAGGAAAAGGAATAGTAATAATATCTGACCATTCTGATTCTACAGGAGTTTGAGGGAAACCTGCTTCAGAAACAGATTTTATCATCATCTCGATTTTTTCACCAGGCTGGATAGATAAATCTATTGAGTTAAAATTAATAGCCTGTGAATCTTCTTCAGATTCTATAATCCATCTATATCCGCCATCCGCTTGCTTTTCTCTTTTTCTAATAGGACCTTTAACTTCGACCCAGTTTGAAAAAGCAGCGGTTTTCTTATTAAATTTAATTTGCTCTATTACAGATGTTTTACCCGTTGAGGAAACGTATCTATATCTAGCAATAAACTGAACTACTTCTTGTGAAATTTCATCACCAACTTTCTTTGGTTCTGGAATAGACCAAAAACCTCTTACTCTATATTTAGGATTAACCTTAGGTAATTCATTTGATTCTGCAATCGCCTTAATCTGACTAACACTAGAAGAGAATACTTTAGTTTCAGCTGACTTTTCTCTAATAATAGAAGCTAATTCATTTTTCTCTCTGTTTCTTTCTATTTTAGATGAGAACTTCTTAGTAGCAATTAATTTTCTTTTCCTTCTAATTGTAGTGTCAAGCTTTTTAATAACTTCTTTAGCTTTAACCTTGTCAGCTTTAATCTTTTTTACTTGTTCAACGCTAGCGTTTTGAGTAAGGTGCTTATTAATTTGTGTTACTTTAAAGTTATCTACTTCCACGATAGGCGCATCTGGAATAAGACCTTCTGATGCCGGTGGAATGTAATCAACCTTAAGCGCTTTAATAAATTGACCAAAATCAGCAACTTCTTCTTTATAATATTTAGCGAGTGTAGTAACTATACCATCTTCATTTTGAATAGTAAGTTCATTTGAAAAGAATGCAACACCTGGAGAGAAATCAGTAGCTGGAAGTTTAGAGATAGGATCTATTGGTTTAACAAAAACTACTTGTCTTTCATTAAATCCAACCTTAACTTCTATAGAAACAGAAGCATCAATATCTTTATAAATAGCAAGAGCGTTTGCTCCTATTTTAATTGGTGAATAACCTTCTAAAAGTGATAGTTCAACCTGTGTGGTTGAAGAATCAATAGAAGTTACTCTATATCTTGTATTATACTCAGATGTGTTTACCACTAATGAATCTCCAATTTTTAGAGTTTCAGTATCTTTCATCTCTTTATTAGAGTCTGAATATGTTAATTTATTTAAAGTATAAACTTTTACTGTTTTAGTTTGGCTGACTCCGTCTATTAAAGAAGTTTTCTGAACATTTTCTACCTTTAATACGTCTAATTGCCCATTATACTGGATAGATCTTACTGGCATATCTACCGTTTCTGCATCTATTCTATATTTTAAACCATCTTCTTTTATTTTAGAAATAAATTTAGAATAATTAACATCATTCTGGCCTTTAAAAATTTCATCAAAAGATTCAGTAGAAGACAAGTCTTCATGATCAAATATAAACCTTTCAGTATAAACTCTTTCAGTATCTACTGGGATTTGTCCTTTAACATCTAAACTAATAGTTAATAAAGGATTTAAGAAATCTTCAAAGAAATCGTTTAGTTGTGTATTAAATTCCTTGGGGGTTGCTAGTGACTTTATAGGTAAAGAAGGACCTTTTAATTTAGAAGTATGTATTCTTCTATAAGAACCATCTTTAAGTTTTATATTTGCACTAGAAGTATCTAAACCGCTAATCGCAGTTATGTTCTTATCAATTCTTTCAATTTCTCTTTTCAAAAATCCAAATGCTGGAATTTGAATTGCAGTCATTTCTCCTGTGCGATTATCGAATAAATCTATTGTAACCGTTTCTTTGTCGGTTGAAATAGCCTCATTGATACGTTCGAAAGTTTCTAGTGAATTAGTGTTTAATTCTAGAAACTGTTCGAGTAAATGTGATATAGAATTGCTAGCGCTCATATTATCTTAAGATATCGTATTCAAACGTTTTATTTACTGGATCTATACATACTATTTCTATATATGGTTTATTAGATAATAAGTCCGATAAAGAAATAGAAAGTTTTTGCGACCATCCGTTACTCTTATCAGTCCACAGCGTTATATAATGTGTTGATAAGTTTTTTATTTTATTTTTAAAAGTTACTCTAACTACTTGGCCTTTTTTCCAACTTGTTATTGTATCATCTAAGTATATATTCAGATTAGAATCAAAGTCCTGTGCCTGATCAGTATAGACCATAACTAAGTTGTCAAATTCTTTAAGTCTTTGCCATACCGCCTTTGTTCCAGCTTCATCTGGTAAAAACATAGAATCAGCGGATAATTCTCTTTCATTAGTAGAAGTTACAGTATCATATACGTAAGCTTGTCCTAAAGAATAGCCGTAATTAACACAACTGATTTTAACTTTACCATTACTTGATTTATCAATAGACACTCCCGTGTTACCTGACTCTAATACGTCTGTATTATATTGTATCTCTGCTGGAATTACACCAGAGATAACCTGATTTAATCTAGAGTTGGTATTTGTTATTAGATCTAAAAGACTTCTTTCATCTTGAAAATTAATAGTAGCATTTTCAACATCTTGCTCTATATGGTCTAATCTCTTAGATATTCCTTGTAAGTTTTCAGAACTTAAAAAGAAACTTTCTAACATTTCAACTTTCTTAGAAATATCATTATATCTTTTATTAGCATCTCTTAATAATTGAACTGCATTTTCCAAAGCACTTGTTGTGTCTAAGAAAATGTCCATTGAGAAAGTAGAATAATCATTGACATTCTTTTCTATCCCAACATTATCTAGTGCTGAATTAAATTTAAGATTTAATTTAAGTGCAAATGCATTACCATTAAGACCGGTAACTTCATTTGGCTTATATTTAGTTAATTCTGGAATATACCATCCATCGTTAGAAGTATCTTCTTTCCAGTTATCTAATAAAATTATACCGTATAAATTGGTTGCTTTATTTCCAATGTTAGATTTTGAATATATGTCATAGTATACTAAAATAGCGTTGAATCTAAAATCTCCACCTCTTCTAGAATAATCTAATACTGAATCTAATTTAGGATCGTTTATAATCTTAGAATATGCACTTGCATTAAAATCAATTCCAAATGTTGGAATTTCATTTTCGTCAGTATTATAAGTTCCGTCATCCTGATCAGCGTAAGATTCTAAATTTAAAAAAGGATCAGGGTGAATGTCATCTGTTGTTCTTCCTTCAATTATGCCGTCAGGGCTTGGATTAAATTTAATATTATTAGTATTAAACTTAGATGTTTCTAATAAAACTTCAGGAGTATATCCTACTGAAGAAGGAACGTTAACAAATATTTCATTATACTGTTGCCCTTTATAATTCTTATCGTTAGTTACATCGATATTTCCAATGTATTTTATAACTTGACTATATTCAGAACCTGATTGAGTAGAATCATCTAGCTCTATCATTCTGGAATATCCTGTTGAAACTTCTTGTGAAGTTGCAGTTCTTACTCTTATCGCATTAATGTGATATAAGTATTTAAAGAATATTTTTTCAGCGTCACTTTGAAATAAAACATCGTCAAAATCATCATTAACCTCTGGGTTAAGAAGCATGTTCTCTAAATTAAGAGCGTAACTTTGAAAAGTTTGTGCAAAATGCACATTACCGTTACCATCATGTGTTGTATCATTATAAGCAGTAGCATTAGAACCACCACCACCTTCGAATAAATTAGTATATTTAATATAATTAGGACCTGCTGTCGGATTATTCGGATCACTTTGAATAGAATCGGCATATACTGGCAAGTCTAGTAATGCAAATTTAGAAAATTCAAAGTTAATATCCGGATTATAATAAGCACGTGTCAAATCCCTTGCTGCATTAGCAAATGCATACATCGTACCTCCTTGTTCTTGTGGAATCCTTATTAATGGTGTAGCCATCTAATTAACTGTTTTATTTTTTATATTATGAAATCGTGGCTTTATGTGAACCAGTGATCCACCATGTGTTGTCTATACCTCCTATAAAACTGATACTACCATTCTGTAGAACATCTATCGAGGTATCAGCGCCGTTTACATTGGCTAAACCTGCACCTTGCATTGCAAATGCATTCTGTGCGATAATAGTTAAAACTTGTCCATTAACTGCAGTTCCTAAAACTATATCATCAGTACCTGTGTAAATATAAACACCTAATGTAGGGATTGCTGGAAAAGTAGCAGTATCTCCAACTGTAAACTGGAGTGCTTTTTCTAAAATTACAGCTTCTTTAAACGTAGCTTCGACGCCTGCTTCTAATGAAGATGCAGTTACGTTAAACGTATTTAAAGTACCTGTGTTTATGGACAGTGTGCCTGCCGTAATAGCTCCAGTTAAAGATAACGTAGAACTTGTCGTGTCTAGAACATTTGCGATTAACCCTAACTCTTCATTTACGTTATCAAAATTATTATTGATAGTAAGTCTTGAAGAAGAAAGAGAATGCGTTCCTAAAATTGTTGTAATACTTGCCATTTTATTTAATTGTTAAGATGTTTTTTCTTGTTATGTTT
>Ga0209092_10001586_pt1 | contig 21917 bp, 14 predicted proteins | sample FraStrMetagenome_FD_187446 | JGI IMG/M metagenome (GOLD analysis project Ga0209092, IMG submission 187446) | Marine eukaryotic phytoplankton communities from Arctic Ocean - Fram Strait ARC3M Metagenome (SPAdes) (version 2) | ecosystem: Environmental > Aquatic > Marine > Oceanic | place: Fram... | reverse complement strand
GATGATTTTACTTTTATTTATTTTAAAGTCATCTATGAATCGTTACATGCGTATTCATGTATAACTATTAAAATAGCTGCTATATTTTTAATCTAACTATTAAAGTCGCAGCTACAGATTTAATTAGACGATCGCGTCTAAACGTAGACTAATTTAGCCGGATCATTAACTGTATATTGCACACAGAACACAACACTTCTTTTCCAAGACAAGCATCTTATGAATGAAAAACTCACTCTTCTCCTAAAATCTCCAACTGGAAAGAAACGAGGATGGATTTTATCCATGAAAGTGGCTTTACGTGAAAGCGAAAAAGCTCTAGGATCCGAAAATCTCCAAATGTGGAATTCCATGGAGATCTTCCGTGCAACTGGAACTTGTCGAATATGCCCATCTCCAACAAGAAGGAAAAAACGCCGAATACATCCAACGTCTCGAAGGAAACGACTTCCACCTTTGCTGCAACTGATTGCAAAACGACCCCGCCTTTTATGCTCGAAAACTTTTTCGGTACCAAAACGAAAACGCATCATAAGACATCCTCGACGTAACAAAGCTCCGCTCGTATCTCGATAAACAACAACAAAACCCTAGGCTGTACTCTTACAAGGAAGAATGGAAAAAAGAGAGACATACCCGGAAGAAATCAACGGCAATAGGAGATGTGGAATCTCCATTGGAAAATTAACCCAACTTGAACCAACGCAAAAAAAAGGAAAAAAAGATTTTTGGCACTTTATACATCATATTTTATTTAAACGTTAGTCATCAGACAATAGTCTGACCACGAGCTGCCTTACACATGGGAGTAAGCGGCAAAAAGTCCACTAGCTAGGGACAGGTAGCGTAATTTCTACTTAATCTATGAGAATTGTTTCTTTTTTTATAAATGGGGGAATTATATGCTCTATATTTGAGGCTTGTACTTGTTCCATGGTCAGCTTTCTTATTGTGGTACAGGTCGTAGTGGATAAATCCATGTCCAAATTCCTGCAAGGATTAATGTTGTTATTGTTATTGAGAAGTAGGATTTTAATTTCTGCCTCTTTGTCAAGGATGAAATCTGATTTCTAGGGATGATATTTGCTGAAATGTACCTGCATCATGGATGTAGAAGTTTTGCTTGGATTTTCGGATGGAGATGCACAGAATGTTGCAAATTAAATTTGAAACGATCTTTCATTCTTTTCTTTTCCTCAAAGAGTATTTGCGAATCAACAGGGAGACAATTGGTTGCCATTTCTTGAAAGGTAATTAATTCGCAAGCGTACGTCCAAAATTCATAATATTTCATGTACAGAAAATGTGTCTTTCTGTCGTATGAATAAGCATATCAGCGGTTACAATAATATCCAGATCATTTTCATTAGCATATAATTAAAAGAATTCAATAAATGATGGACTCACGAAACTCTGGATTTTCATATATTTGCCCTCACATATCTTTGATGATGTTTAAACACGTTGAACTTTCCCTACGAGTGACGTACCAACACATTACTTAGAGCATTTTGAAAAGACAACAGTATGTAATTAATTTGAGTAATAATGAGGACATACACCATCACCAAGAGTTCCAATCTATATGCTCACATGGATAGATCTATACCAAATGAAAAAGCGCTGCCAAAATAAAGAAAACACATTCGAAGAGGAGTAACATGGCTTCTTTGAGATTAGAAAATATGGCGCCAAAAAAACAATTAGTGACAATACTGATTGTCTCGACCATTTTAACAATCATGATGGCACTGGAATCGGCGGAGTGTTTCTCGATTATACCATTGAACCAAAAATCAAGAATATCGGTTGCAGGACTAAGAGTCTCGACTAGATCAAATTATCGGCAATTAAGAATTCGAGATGGAAAGAAACTATGTGAGAAAAATACAGCTACATATTACCCTATGGATGAAAAACATAAGCGAGCTAATGGTGTATCAAATGACAGAAAAGAACAAAACTTAGCAGAAGGGGGGGGTATTTTTTCGCCTCAGGAAATTTTGCATCCATCTTTCGTTTTTTTTAATAGGATAGCATCAAAAAAAAATAAAACGGAATTACCTTTGTTTGCTGCAATCGAAATTTTAAGTGATGCACTGAAGAAAATAATTGAAGACGAGTCATTTTCTCGAAAAGACCAGGGTTCAGATCAAAGCACAACAATACGAATAGACCAACTTTTACATCATACTAATTCGGAGAGTATAAGCCCACTTCTGTGGCTAAGAAAGTGTTCAATGAAACCTAAAATATACTTTGAAAGCTCTCAAAAAACAATAGAAGTCGGAGGATACGGTACATCTGGGTCTCTTCTCTTAACAGGCGACTATCATATGACAGAATCCGATTGGGATATTATCTCTTCTCTTCCATCTGGTATAAAGGTGTATGGTGGAGGGCGTTTTGATCCATTATTGCCTATTGAAAAACGTGGAGATGAGTGGCAAAATACTGATTTCAGAGGATATTATTATATGTTACCAACTGTGGAAATGCGCAAAGAGAATGACGGAAAAACTTTCCTTTCGGTTAATTTGCATGGGAAAGACATTCAGGACGCAGCAAAAAAAGCTTTGGATATGTTGAACTTATGCCCTACATCATTTTCTTCTCCTTTTACTTCGTCGCCTCCACTGTTGCCACCAGTATTATTTCGCAAAGAAGATACTCCCACCGAAGAAGATTGGGAAAATGGAATTCAGGCGACACTAGAGCCTCGAAATGGTGTTGATAAAACTGTTTTGTCGCGTAAGGTCGATTTATTTTTTATGGATCAAAATGGTCCTTTGGAAAAGAGTCCAATTGATATGCTATGGAAAATGAAATTAGCAGGCCACGTCGGCCATTTCTTTTTCTTAGAGCCATCAAATGAGAGCGGTATTTTTTGGGGATGTACTCCAGAGAGACTGTTTAGCATAGACTGCAGTGGAAAGGTAAGATTTACGCTTTTATGATTCTTAATATTTTGAATTTGATTTAATATGATATTTCAACTCTTATTAGATACAAACAGAAGCTCTAGCAGGTACAAGGACAAGGGGTACTGACATAGATACTGACGAAGCACTTACTTCTGAGCTTTTGTTCTCATCCCCAAAAGACATGTCAGAAAACAATATCACAAAAAATTATATTTGTGGTGTACTAAAAAAGTTGAAAAGTCAAAACTTAATTTATTTTACTCAAGATGATATGAATAAGAAGCCTTTTGTAAGACGGCTAAGAAATTTACAGCACATTTGCCAGACCATAGAAGCAGAGCTTGTTGAAACATCTATCATACACGGTAAGTTTCTTCAAGATATTCATGAATATCATCAATTAGATATGTCAAGTTTAATTAATCATTTTGATCATATTCAGAAATCACGCGTGCGTTGTTGGAAAAATTGAACCCAACACCTGCAGTTTGTGGCTATCCTATGCAAAATGCACTTGAAATGATCAGAAAATATGAGTCTTATGATCGAGGATATTATGCAGGTCCATTCGGATATATAGGAAGCGATTGTGCTGATATCCTTGTAGGTATTAGATCATCATTGCTGACAAGAGCAAGGTGAGGCAAAGTTGCAAAAAATTGAAAATGTAAAAACTATAAGACTGCTAAATCTGTTCTTGATTCCAATGGAATAGAAACGAAGTCCAATTGCAAAAGTACACTCATAAGTTATCTGTCTATGCTGGAGCTGGCATTGTGAAAGGATCAACTCCCCAGGCTGAATGGACTGAAACTTCACATAAGCATGCAGTTACAGCCTCATTGTTTTCACCCGCGCCAATAACTATGAGCCGAGTACCAACTGCAAATGCTGCTTTTTCAACAGTATTTATAGAAGAATTAATTCGAAACGGTATAACCATGTTTTACATATGTCCTGGTAGTAGGTCAACACCTTTAACAGCGGCTGTTGCGAAAACCGTCAAAACGCAGAAATTTTCAGGAATCGTGCGTGCCGTTTCTGTCCATGATGAAAGAGGAGCAGCGTATCGTGCAATAGGTTTTGCTAGGAAAACCGGTAGGCCAGCTGTTGTTATAACAAGTAGTGGAACCGCTGTAGGAAATTTATATCCAGCTATAATGGAAGCTCAAGAGGATGGAGTGCCACTGATTCTGTTGACGGCTGACAGGCCTTACGAAGCTCGAGGTACAGGAGCCAATCAATCCATCGATCAAGTCAAGGTAAGCGCTACAATTTTGGAGTGACGAATTAGCCTTTATTTGAAAGACGTCACTAAGGTAAACTCTAGGTTTTTGGAACTCTTGTAAGGTGGTTTAGGGACATTCCAGCTCCTCTAAATGACGCAACCGTATCAATATTACCAGCTCTTTCTGATGCTAGTCATGCTGTCAGCATGTCAAAGGAACTCATGGGTCCTGTTCATGTAAACATTCAATTTAGAGAAAACCTGGCACCTGAAGCTGGGCCAATAAGGGGTGATAACCGCTTAGATTCAAACAGCCATTTTCATACTAGAAGATATACTGATGTGCCAGGTTTCAATCGATGGGCAAGCAGTTCCTCTAAATGGCAGCAAAAGTATAGTTTGGGAGTTTCAAAAAATGGGTCAGCGATAGATGCTGATGCTGTAAAGGATGTTACTTCTCTCATCATGAATTCAAAAAGGGGTTTAATTATAGTTGGTAATACCCGAGTAAAAGGGGTTGGGGATGATGATCAATTCACCTCAGCAAATTCTATAGCTCATTTCGCAAGAAGCATTGGATTTCCAATTTTCGCAAGTATTATGAGTGGACCGTTAAGAAATGAAAAGTGCTCAGCCGTCGTTCCATGTTCAGAACACCTACTAAAGAACCCCAAAATATCAAAAAACTTGCGACCAGATTTAATCATTCAAATTGGGGCTCCAATCATATCAATCGAGATAAATGGAATCATATCCCAAATGATCCGAGAAAATATGTCCTCTTCTCACGTAATCATTCATCCGCATTCTTCAGATGAAAGAGCAGATCCAGAATTCACTGCGACGCATGTTATTTCATCATTTGCTCCTGAATTTTTATTGGCAGTTTATAAGGAAATTTTTTCTCGCCAGGATAATGATATTGTAAATTGTGCTAGTGAATTGGCACCTTTGGTTTTAGCTGGAAGAGCGCTGCGGACAAAAATGGCTGAGATAATCCATGATGCGTCTACAGCTGAAATTCAAAAAGATAGCATTAATTCTATTGGTATTGAAAAACTTGATTCTTTGAGTGAGCCACAAATTATATTGGCCATTTCTGAAGTTTTTCAAGAGGAGAAAATGCATCAATCTTCTCTTTTCCTTTCAAACTCAATGCCTGTTCGTGATGCGGAATTTTTTATGTATCCATATGAGAAGGTTGATGAAATAGGATACGGTCCTTCAAGTGTTGGAGTGAACCGTGGAGCGAGCGGTATTGATGGAATTATATCGGCTGCTACCGGGTTTGTTGATGGAAATACGATGATCCATCAGGGACAAAAAACGTCCGAAGAGGAAATGGCAGACGTTGCAAATACGCTTCTCATAGGAGACTTAGCTTCCTTACATGATATAAATGCGCTTCATGGGATAAGCCGTGCCTCGTCTTCCATTCCTTTAACGACTGTCATAGTTAATAATAATGGAGGGGGCATATTTTCGTTTCTCCCTGTCGCAAAACACTCCAGTGATGTTGGATTCGAAGAATTTTTTGGAACTGCAACTGATTCCTTTTCTTTTCAGGATGGGGCAAAAGCATTTGGGCTACCATACAAAGGAGTAACTAGTTTCACTAAATTTAAAGATGCCTACAGAAGCGGTGTAAGAAGTGGCCGAGCGAATATAATTGAAGCAAAGGTTGTAGATAGAAGTACAAACGTGAAAATACATGAAACAATAACAAAACAATCCATTAAATTTGTTGATTGGTACCTTGATAATCCAAAGAAAAAGAAACAGAACGATCAAACAGTTTACTTACCTCATGTTGTATACAATAGTATTGCGCAATCACGTGAAAAAATTGTCACACTTGAGAAAACCAAAACTATCGTACTTTTGCATGGATGGATGGGCAGTAAGAATGACTGGAATGAAACTGCATTATTGTTATCGAATGAACTTCCTTCTGATTACAAAATAATTGCCATTGACTTACCTGGACATGGAGACTCGCAATTGCTATCTTCTTCACCTTCCCAAGTTATTAGAAAATCGCTCAGACTCGAATCCAATAACGATATCAGCGAGAACGAGAAAGACAAGCAATACTCTTCTATTGATGGCGTAGCCTTCTCTGTATTTCATTTTTTACAAGACTTGAACATCACAAATATTGATTCGATCTGTGGCTATAGTTTAGGAGGAAGGGTGGCACTAGCAATGAAAAGGATTTCTACTACGTCTAATAACGAAAGAATACATAGCCTTTTATCTGACTCAAAAGTTATTTTACTGAGTTCGAATCCTGGTGAATTGATGTGCTCAGAGGCTTTAAAGACAAAAGACTATGAAAGTAGGTTGCAGAAAGATAATGCTCTAGCAGAAAATATTATAAAACTGCGTCATCGATCCAATCTATACCCGACCAATATCTTGAATAAAATTTCTGCTTGGGGCCCATTTCTATCGAAGTGGTATGGAGCTTCAATATGGGGAAATTTACAAAGTGATGACTCCCCAAACTACAAATACATGCTGAAAGATAAGATCGATCAACTTTCCAACAGAGCATATGATTTAGCAGTGATTTTGAGATCTTGTTCGCCACCATTGAATCCTACTTCAGATTGGAAATATGTTTCTCCAAATAGAACTTTGTTTGTTTCTGGTACTAACGACAAAAAGTATACAAAGGTTGGAAGGCAATGGAAAAGTATTGCAGGAATATTGCATTCTGAAATACCAAATGCTGGTCATGCATTACTCGTAGAAAGTTCTGATCAAGTCGCATCAACATTGAAAAGATTCATCCTTGAAACATCGTCAAATTTAGATGATGCAAAAGATAGTAATTTTGAGGAATCCAACTTAGATATTGCCAAGGAAAACATGGAGAAAATTGTGATTCAGAAGAGCCAAGAATCAAATCCACCGCAGCAAACACTTGTTTACCCGGCAGCTCTTGACTTTGAAGTTTTCTCCATAGATCTTATCTCGGATCGTGATAGTAGGGGAGTGTCTGGTATTGGATGGGGAGAAGCTTCAACATTAAATGGCAGGAAACAATTAAATCAACGGTTTGGATATGTGATTCAGATTATATCGTCGAATAGTAATTTGGTGGGTATTGGTGAAGTATCACCTCTTCCTGGTCTACATAATGAAAGTTTTCTAGATGCTGGAGAGCAGTTGCGCACTTGCCAAAAAATGTTATCAACAAAATCTTCATTGCTATCATTTGAATCTGAATCTTTATTGGCCTTAGATGGATCTCTTTCAAGGTACATTGACAAAATAGCAGAAGAATGCGGCTTGCTTCAAGACGGTAAAAATTTATTTTTTCAATCAGTCAAATCCGGTATTGAGATGTCAATATTATCCCTTGCATCTCAGAGCCTACGCCAATCTCTTCCCCATGCAATAACATCTCATTTCTTCCAATATTCGAAGCAACGCGATAAGAAAAGAAGTATGTTATTGCCTCTAAATGGACTCATCACGAGAGGCAGCACTTTGTCTTCATTTGAGGAGAGATCTTCATTGCAAGGCATTTCACACGCAAATAAAACTTCAATTCAATATGCTTCACTGAAGGTAAAAGTTGGTCATCAAGATATCGACGAGGATATAAGGTCGATGCTTCAATCAGCAACTTACAGTCACAAAGGGTCGATTAGAGCTGATGTCAATCGGGCTTGGAATATGTCTTCAGCACTAGCATTTGCTTCAAAATTAAATGAGCTTGAAGTAGATATTACAGATAAAATCGAATTTATTGAAGAACCAATTGAAAAAAAGTTCAGGAATCAAAATGATGATATTGGAATGAAATGGAATATTGATGATCAATTGATTGAACTTGAAAGCTGGCATCAACGAACTTCTCTATTCTATGCATTAGATGAAAGCGTAGCGGATCTAGCCTCATTATGTGAATTCGACTTTGATTGCATTTCAGAAGTATTGATAAAAGCGAATGAAAGGAAATTGTTGGACGGGTGCGCTGCATTTGTTTTGAAGCCGGCTGTGTTAGGCCTAGAACTTTCGCTAAGAATCTCTAAATTAGCAACAGAAGACCTCGGTATTAATGCTGTATTCTCTTCTTCGTTTGACTCTGGTGTTGGTCTAGCTTATTGCGCTTTCATGGCTTTTGCCTCCAACGAAATACAAGATGCCAATTTATCAAGGAACACCTTTCCTCATGGGCTTGGAACTTTTGACATGCTTGCTGGGGATACTCTCACACCATCTTTTGGCACGTATGTGAATGAGATTGGGGTGCTTAATGTTGCTGCACTGGGAAGAGCTTTGAATGGGCTCAGTCTAGACGAAATGGGAGATTCTCTAACATATGATTCATCGTACAATGAATTGATGCCACTAAAACCACAACAGATAGTAGAGTATCAATCAGTGTCATCCACAAGTGATAGTGGAAGAGAAATTTCCGTTCAAGTATCATTGCCACTTCCTTTCTCTGATGTGATCGCGAGTTCCTCCTTTACTGACTTACCTCAACAGTCAAGGTGGTCACCATGGTTATCATCTGTGGTATATATACCATCTGATGGTGAGACCGAATGGACATTAAATGTTCGTGGCATAGAATATAGATGGAGAGCTGTGAGCACGATTACAAATAATCCAAAGGGTATTGCTTGGGAATCAGTTTCTGGTGTAAAGAACAAAGGTAAGCGGGGCTAACAAAAATACTGTATTCAATTGATTTATGACGAAAATAGGGATCTAACTGTACTTCTGTTATATAGGTCAAGCTGAGTTCATTCCAACTTCCGAAAGCACATGCGTAATGACTGTTAAAATGAAAATATTGACACCACGTTCAATTGCGTTTTTGTTCCGTGGAAAAACTACATTTGTAGAAGACTTTCTTCAAAATAAACTGTTGAAATGGAGTTTAGAAATGTTTCGTGACGTCGTGAAGGCTGATCTTGCACTTGATAGAGGCGATTTCGAATTAGGAGATGCTTTGTTTGGTGCAGCACAAGGTCGGGCGAATGCTATAGAAGCTACATTATCACCAGAAGGTATAAATGGCAACGATGGTCTATGACGAGACTTCCTGATCAGCTACTCATTACAAAAATAACATAATTACTAGTTAAGGTATAAAAAAGTTTCAGACAAATTATTTGTTTTTTCGTTTTTTTATTAGATTTCTGAAGAAGCATCAGAAGTAGATGTCCTTTCTAGAAGGTCAAAAACTCAATATTGAAAAACACCAAAAGCAATTGTCATACAGAAGAAGCTTTCATTTGTATATACCACTGATGCGAAATTATCTAAACTTTCGTCCCAAAAAAACCTTGTGCCTATTTTTATTCCTTGAGAACTTTTGCGGCCGATGAATGCTTGCACCAAGTACTTATATTGAGGCAAATTCAATTCCTTAAGCTCGCGTTTTACGTTGTCACTGATAGTCTTTACCGTTTGTGGAATATTCATTGACTATTTTTAGCAGCAGTTGCGGAAATTTCGTATATGATATAGTGGAAGTAGACGAGAAGAATTCAAATTGGTTAGGTTTTCTTTCATATTTGCATCTCGTGACAAAGAATGTCTGTACAAATAATTCATCATTTATCCTACCTCAAAGGCTAATTCTTCATGCAGAATGGATGAGTGAACCTTCCATATTGCTTTTTCGATTTGAAATATGCGGGGCTTTCCAGAATTTTCGATTGATTCTGTTAAGACTTTATCCGATGAAATGTTACCTTCCTCAGTTTGTTGTGGAAGAGCTTCCATTTTTGTATTTGTATCAATGAGAGTGCAAGAACTATTTTTAATTTTTGAAATGTGTCTTTTTATTGAAAAATCTCTTCAGTAATAAAAATGATGAGTAGGGTGGTAGGTAAATAAATCAAAATGAAATGCATTGAAATCCAACTCTTTCCTATGAATGGGGTTGACAATTGGATGGTCCATGAGGATAAGAGGGTGGTGATAGCAAAGGTTTCAAAATAATAAAAATACCTTCCTGTTGTAATAATTATTATTATTACTATTCCGTAAGAACAAAAAAGCTAAAATACGTCACAAAACAAAACAAAGTCTACGCTTGAAGTATACTGATTCTACGCTATTTCAATTAAAAAATCACACTTGTGTACCAACATTTCTGACTCGTTTTTGACTTGAGAACAGAGTAATGATTGTGCATCAGTAACGAAATTCCTGGTTTACATGATTGTTCAAGTGATGATATTACATCTTTGCTCCTTCCAATACATGACAAACTGAAATCTTCAGAATAAGAATCATTAATACTCCAATGTTTAGGATTTTAAAACTAGAAACTGGTATCATCAGATCGCGATGCAAATTGAAACCCGACGCATGTTTTTTCTTTCCGCAAATTCCATTCTGTGTGGAAAAAACATACACAAACAAGCTCTCTGCACATAGGAAGAAATTAAATCATGAGTTGGGGTTAAGATCTACTTTCTCAACCAATGTCGGAAAAAGAAATGAAAGTAAGAAACTAAGTAAAAGAAGAAAGACTCCACAAAGATATCACGATCTAAAAGCATTGTCAAAGCGAATGACAAGTATGATGAAGAAAAAAGATGAAATTGTTCTCAAAGAATACACAAAACCATCTAATTCTTTTTTTAGAGACCTTTTTCTTGACACCAGAATTCTAGTTGTAGATTTGTGTAGGTCTGTTGAGAAAAATATAATAAAGGTGAGATTATCATCAAATCGTAAGATTAAACTGCACTGTTTTATTGACACGTTTGTGAAATAATTTTAAAGGCATCAGGGAATGACATTCATATTATATCCAGTATATGCGCAGATGCACTTCATATTTTAAGCTTATTGCCTCCTGGGTTAATAAATGCAAACGAAGGCAAAGAGGAAAATGTAGGTGCTTTTGATACATGTATACAAATCTTAGAAACTGTGTATGACCTTGGTATGGATGTCACGCCCAATCATATCGCATCCGCTATCAGTATCGCTTGTAAGGAAGAGAAGTACTTTGAAGCTGCTAACTTATTTCGTAGTCTCTACAATGTTGACACAGCACTTTCACCTATGGACCCTACATTAGGCAAAAATAAGCCTTTAGAATTGGGATTGTTCGCAATGGCTAAAGTTGCTCAACAAGAAACATTTGACATTGCAGAAATGAAGCGTAATTATGTGGCCGAAACAGTGTTACAAGCAGCTCATGAAATGGGAATGATATCGCCGAGAGATAATGAAACTTGTAAGTTTATTGATGACTTCGATTGAATAAGCTGTAGATGTTCTAATTTATGCCATGCTGCCCTTTACATCTTTCAATAGACATCTTAGGTGCCATTGCCGCATTGGGTAAAGCTGGGGAATGGGAAGCATGTGTTGATTTTTGGTATACTGATGAAGGGAAGAATATTGGTCAGGTGAGTTCAACCAAGTCAAATGATCTTTAAGTATCTTACGAAAATCTGAAAATTAGGACCACTTTTCTTCTTCACCTGAAGCCATTACTGGCTGGAGTAATGAATGCATGTCTTGAATCTGATAAAGGATCAGTGGCTTTACAACTATATGAAAAACAATTTCTAAAAAATGAAGAACTGTTTTCTTTGTCAGAATGGCAAACAGGAGGGGAGTTTGAAAATATTCTTCCATCCTGTCGAAATGCAGCCCTATGTGCATTTAGATCAATAGCCTCATCAATTCATCCTTCCCCTAATCAAAGTAATCACTTTCCAAACACCACCCAAGCCATAAATATTCTAAACAAAGCTATTGAAGCAAAAACACAATTAACCGAGGCGGCAATGGAAAGCGTCTTGTTTACTTGTATGCAAGAGAAAGATTTGGAAAGAGTCTGTGCATTAATGGACCTCTTAATTGATGAGAATCTGACACGTAACAAACATAGTGATGGTGAGAACAGTATACTCAGTAGCGCTAAATCATTCTTTGGCTCAAGCAAAGATACAGAAAAGCCATTAGTTCCCTTCATTACATCTGATATGCTTTCATCAGTCATGCAAGTATGCAATTTTCACGAGCATTATGCTTTATCCATTTATTACCTTTATACAGCATACTTTTCTGCTAACGTTAAAGTTGAAGGTACTTACACGCGAAAGGAAACTGGAACAATTTTGACTTCAATGCTTGAGACAGATGATGAGATAAATGAAAAGCTAGAACTAGCTCTTCGGGGTCTAGGATTACAGGATGTAGCAAATGAGTTAAATAACGCGACTAGCAAAATCAATGAAAAAAAAGAGTTCCAAGAAAGCAAACAAAAACCTATTACAAATGATTTTTCGTCATTTTTGGACTTGTTTGCATTGGAAAATATTTTATATCAATCTAACCTTCTAAATAAGCTAGACACTGTTGAGAAAGTGGCACACATAATGAAAAATTGCTCACAAATGGGGCAGCCGATGATGGGTCTCATAATTGCGAGAAGAGTTGCAAATACCCTGGAAGAGAAATCAACTGGAATTTCGGCAATTCCGCCATCTTTGAGAGATCGTAAGAATGATCCAATTTCTGAACCAGATTATTTATTTTCAACGGATGCAATCCTTGGTGCGACTATAGAAGCTTATTATAAGTTGGGATGGGATATGAATTACTTTCTGTATATTTTAATGGAAAGTATGGATTCTAGTGAACGCCTAAGATGGCCCATTAGCATTCATGAGATATTACCTGTTCTTGTAGATATTGGACAAATTGAAATAGCATGTATTACATTCAATGAAATTGATAGCGTAGCTCTAAGTCCTCAAAGTTTTCTCCAATTGGCAAGATCTCTTGTGGAAGTAGAAGAATGGTCTGGAATCCAAGACCTCTGGAATTCAGCGAAAGAAATAAATTGTATATCTGAGGAGCTAGGTATTTTTGCAATAAAGGCTACAAGTCATTTTCCGTATGAAAATGAAGGTAAAAAGTTTCCAATTATTGGTGACATCGTGTGGAATTTGGCTCAATTAACAGGTTTGACGAAGTCAAGTTGGAAAAAGTCTCGATATTGGATCTTGAAAGAGGTTATGTTACAAAGAGATATTGTCAAGCTCATGGGATGGAAAAAAGGTGAAATCAAAGAAGGAGAATACATGATAGCCCTGAATGATTATTACGAAGCGAAAAGTCGAGGAGAAAAGATAAAAAACGAGATTCTTTATGCCTTGGTGAGAAAAGCTGGATATCATCAACGACATGTGCGTTGCAGAGGTAATCCTATTCCAGATCGAAAAGAACCTGAGTTGTATGAAAAACAGTGTGTAGAACGAAACGAGGGCGTCCAGAGTATTTTTGAAATACTTGCTGAAGCGAGAAAATCAACTTATGGCGATGACCCTTTATTTACACTTCAGGTGGCACAAGGTTTACGAGCATTGAAGGCTGAGTACGAAACAGTCGAGTTTGTAAAAGAGCTTGTGGTACGAGACGTTGAAATTAGACCAAAAACTTTTTTACAAGCTGTGTTTGCAGCGAAGTCCATGAAAGATGTTGTGAGTAGAAATGAAATAATCAAAATGATGGAAGATTCTGGATTTACTTACAGCAGTCACGAGGATACCTTTCGACAAAGATACTGAAGGCTTTTCTATTAAGAACAAAAAACTAAGATACCATAATTTTATCAACTTGCCAAATTGTACAATTATTTTTCAATGGCAGCTGTAATCAATATTTAAATTTCATTTCTAATACCTATGGCAATATTTTTATGATTTAACATTGCCAAAGAAACACTAAAATTATTTGCCATGAAAAGAAATGGACTGTATATCAATGTAATGAATAATGGTTTCATTACAATCTTTGTCACATGTGAGAATGTTTGTTATAAATATTTTTAAGTGATCTAAATTAATTTTACAAAATGGGTATTGTTTCAAGAATACTTATCATGCCTTCATTGATTTTGATGAAAATTACAATTCTATTGAAACGCACAGCTTTGACATCCTTGTTGAAGTAAATGGCTTTTTGTTCGTATGAAACAAATAGTAAGAAAGACTGGATGACTCTTTCAGTTGCATCGTTTATATTTTCTTCTTCAATTTTCTGTTTACCAAAGCTGTTCGAAGTTGCTTCAGAATGACTTTATTTGAAGGCATCGGTTTCCCCCATGTCCAGTCACTGCCAGCTTCTTTGAATAAATGATTAATATCATTACCAGAACAACCTATGATAATTGAATCAATTTTCATGCGTCTCATAGCAAAGACAACATCGGTACCCACCATAACACCACCTGACTCTTCCATGTATTGATCGACAACTATCACGTCAAACTGCTCTTTATCAACAATTACAAGTGCTTCTTCGCCAGAACATGCTTCAGTGATAATAGCGTTCGGTGCAATAGCTCGCATTATCCGTCTTCTAAGCATGGACCTATTCATTGCAACATCGTCTATTATTAAAAATGACAACGGGTCTTCAATCAAAGCAGAATTATCTTCAATAACTGTCATGTCTGGGGCATCACAAGCCTTCAATGGCATATTTACTATACATGACGTTCCTGGTTTGATTGACGGGTCACTTTCAAAACGAATTGATCCTCCAGTAAGATCTACTAGATGTTTAGCAATAGCGAGTCCTAAACCTGTTCCTGGGGCACCACCACGTTGAACGTAACGTTCGAATAGTTTTTTTTGTTCTTTGATAGGTATTCCAGGCCCAGTGTCAGCACACTCAAATCTCACAGAGCCGTTTTCCCACTCTAATATCATTTCAATACTTCCAGCAGTGGTGTACTTAATTGCATTTGTTACAACGTTCGTCAAAACTTGTTGAATACGATGAGAATCTCCTAGCACCCAAATTTTATTACCAATCCTAGAATCAATAGAGAGCTTAACATTCGGTCGAACAGAAGGAAGGAGCATTTTATATACACCATCAAGCATAGAAGTAAGAGAGATTGGCATTGAGTTTAACTTCATTTTACCTTCCTCCATTTTTCTGACGTCTAAGAGATTATTCATGATTGAGGACATGAAAGAAGTGCAAAGTTGCATAGCATCAACCAAACTCTGAGCGACATCAGAAATTCCATCAGGGAAGGAATTTAAAGCACTATCAATCGCATGTAGAGGATTTCTGAGTTCATGAGCAAAATACGCAGTCATATTCCTCTCTGTTTCAACCTTGGCTTCTTGAGACGCTCTGATATATTGCATCTCACGCAACTCTAAAGAGTGCTTACGATCATCCGTAACATCTTGAGCAACACCCACAACTGAAAACGACGATTTCGCTTTGGAGTGAGATCATATAATAATACTGCACAAGAGCTTTCAATTAATAAAGTAAAACTTACCACCAATCACATTATTTTCTACATCCCTACGAGTAGTTGCATTCACTAGCAAATATCTGATTTCTTTCGATTTTGTTTCAAATTCAAGCTCATAATTCGAAGTCTCATTGCCACGCAAAGCTTTATCCAGTACTTCCTGTACTGATTGTCTAAGAGAGGGCACAATGAACGCGGATACTAATGGTTTTTCCATAGCCTCCTCCTTTGAATAGCCAGTAATTTCAGCTGTCTTGTTATTCCATTCGTTCACATTACCATGAATATCAATTCCAAAAATAGGAGCGTTAGCTGTATCTACCAGCTGCCGAAGCTCTTTCGCCAATGCCGCCACAGCGCGATCATGTTGGGCTGCTTCTGTCACATCTTGGGCTACGCCCACCACCCCTACTATATTATTTTCTGCGTCTCTACGAGTAGTTGCATTCACTAGCAAATACCTTACTTCGTTCGATTTCGTACGGAACTCTAGCTCGTAGTTTGATGTTTCTATACCTTTCAAAGCGTTGTCCAATACCTCCTGTACTGATTGACGGAGAGAAGGTACAATGAATGTCTCGACCAAAGGCACATCAAATGCCTCCTCCTTGGAAAAGCCTGTGATTTCAGCTGTCTTGTCATTCCACTCATTTACATTACCATTCATGTCAATTCCAAAAATAGGAGCGTTCGCTGTATCTACAAGCTGCCGTAGCTCACGAGCCATTGCAGCGACTGCACGATCATGTTTAGCTGTCTCTGTCACATCTTGGGCTACCCCTACCACTCCTACAATATGATTTTCAGGATCTCGACGAGTGGTTGCATTCACAAGCAGATACCGTACCTATCAAATGATCACAACAATTCCAATTGAATTAATATCGTGAGCTCGAATCAATTTCAAATATAGTTTATAAAAAACAAGTGATTTATGTAAATTGCTCACCTCATTTGTTTTTGTGACGAACTCCAACTCGTAGTTTGATGTTTCTATACCTTTCAAAGCGTTGTCAAGAACGGCTTGGACAGAATCGCGAAGCTTCGATACAATAAAAGTTGCTACGAGAGGTTTATTCATAGCTTCGTCCTTATCGAATCCAGTAATTTCGGCAGTTTTATCATTCCATTCGTTCACATTCCCGTTCACATCAATTCCAAAAATAGGAGCGTTAGCTGTATCTACCAGCTGCCGAAGTTCACGAGCCATCGCAGCAACAGCTCGATCATGCTGAGCTGCTTCTGTCACATCTTGGGCTACGCCCACCACTCCTACTATATTGCTTTCCGCATCCCTACGAGTAGTTGCATTCACTAGCAAATACCTTACTTCGTTCGATTTCGTACGGAACTCTAGCTCGTAGTTTGATGTTTCCCGGCCCTGTAAGGCATTGTCCATTACCTCCTGTACTGATTTACGAAGCTTCGATACAATAAATTTGGCTACGAGAGGTTTATTCATAGCTTCATCACGTGTATATCCTGTAATTTCCGCTGTCTTGTTATTCCATTCGTTCACATTACCATTGATATCAATTCCAAAAATAGGAGCATTCGCTGTATCTACCAGCTGCCGAAGCTCTTTCGCCAAAGCGGCCACAGCTCGATCATGTTGAGCTGCTTCTGTCACATCTTGGGCTACTCCCACCACCCCTACTATATTATTTTCTGCGTCTCTACGAGTAGTTGCATTCACTAGCAAATACCTTACTTCGTTCGATTTCGTACGGAACTCTAGCTCGTAGTTTGATGTTTCTATACCTTTCAAAGCGTTGTCCAATACCTCCTGTACTGATTGACGGAGAGAAGGTACAATGAATGTCTCGACCAAAGGCACATCAAATGCCTCCTCCTTGGAAAAGCCTGTGATTTCAGCTGTCTTGTCATTCCACTCATTTACATTACCGCGAATATCAATACCAAAAATAGGAGCGTTCGCTGTATCTACAAGCTGCCGTAGCTCTCTTGCCACTGCTCTCATATCTCTATCGTTTTTAGTTGATACGGTAACATCTTGGGCTACCCCTACCACTCCTACAATATGATTTTCAGGATCTCGACGAGTGGTTGCATTTACAAGTAGGTACCGAATTTCTTTTGATTTAGTTTCAAACTCTAGCTCATAATTGGATGTTTCATTCCCACGTAGGGCTCCATCGAGTACCTCTTGAACAGATTTTCGAAGGGAAGGGACAATGAATGTTGATACTAGTGGTTTATTAAAAGCTTCTTCATTTGTGAATCCAGTTATTTCAGTTGTCATGTTATTCCATTCATTTACATTCCCATTAATGTCGATTCCAAAAATCGGTGCGTTTGCCGTGTCAATGAGTTGTCGCAGTTCATGTGCCATAGCCGCAACAGCACGGTCGTTTTTAGAAGACTCTGTGACATCTTGTGCAACTCCAACAACCCCGATAATTTCACCATCCGGATCTCGGCGGGTAGTAGCATTTACGAGAAGGTAACGAATTTCATTGGTTTTAGTTCGAAATTCAAGCTCATAGTTTGAAGTTTCTTGACCATGCAGTGCATTATGCAGCACTTCTTGGACGGAATCACGAAGATTAGGTACAATAAAAGACTGAACAAGATTTTTATTGAAAGCTTCTTCTTTCGACCAACCCGTTATCTCAGCTGTCTTGTCATTCCATTCATTAACATTACCATGAATGTCAATACCAAAAATAGGTGCGTTTGCAGTGTCTACCAACTGTCGGAGTTCGTTCCACATGCCTTTCATCATACGGTCATTTTTGAACGATTCAGTAACATCTTGGGCAACACTTACAACTCCAATGATTTTGCCGTCAGTATCTAGACGAGCTGTTGCATTTACTAGAAGATTACGAATCTCGTTTGACTTTGTTCTAAATTCTAGTTCATAATTTGATGTCTCTTTTCCTTGGAGTGCATCATCCATAATGCGTTGTACCGATGAACGAAGGTTTTTGACAATAAAGCATGAAACTAACGGCTTCGTCATAGCTTCATCTTTTGAATATCCAGTTATTTGAGCTGTTTTTGAGTTCCATTCATTTACATTACCATTTATGTCAATGCCAAAAATAGGAGCATTCGCCGTCTCGATTAATTGCCTTAGTTCTTTTGCCATTGCAGCAACAGCTTTATCATTTTTCTTTGTTTTAGTTACATCTTGAGCTACGCCCACAACTCCGACGATTTTATTATCAGGATCCCTCCTGGTTGTAGCATTCACGAGTAAGTATCGAACCTCGTTAGTTTTAGTTCTGAATTCAAGCTCGTAGTTTGACGCAGCGATTCCTTTCAGAGCATTGTCCATTACTTCCTGCACTGATTCCTTTAATTTGGGGATAATAAAAGCGCTGACAAGAGGTTTATTATATGCTTCTTCATAACTGAATCCCGTGATTTCAGCTGTTTTTTCATTCCATTCATTCACATTGCCATGTTCATCTATACCAAAAATAGGAGCATTTGCAGTGTCAATCAACTGACGCAATTCATTAGCCATAGCGGCAACTGCTCGGTCGTGTTTCCAAGCTTCAGACACATCTTGAGCGACACCAACAACACCTATTACATTCGCATTATCGTCACAACGAGTGGTTGCATTCACAAGAAGATATCGAGTTTCATTTGATTTTGTCCTGAATTCAAGTTCATAATTGGCAGTTTCTTTTCCCAGTAAAGCGTTGCTCAACACTTTCTGTACAGAGTCTTGTAGCTTTGGAACGATAAAATCCCGGACCAAATTCTTATTCATTGCCTCTTCTCTGGAATAACCAGTGATTTCTGCAGTCTTATAATTCCATTCATTTACGTTTCCATGGACATCGATCCCAAAAATAGGTGCATTTGCTGTATCAATAAATTGACGAAGTTCATTTGCAATGGTTGAGACAGCGCTCATATCTCGAGCAATACCAACAACACCTGAAATACTTCCATGTACATTTCTTGTTGTGCTTGCATTTAAAAGAAGTTTGAGGGTATCATTTTCCTTAGTTATAAACTCCAACTTATAATTTGTGGTTGATTCTCCCTTAAGTGCATTGTTTAGAACTACATGTACTGATGATTGAAGGTCTTCCTCAATAAATGTTTTCACGAATGGTTCTTCTAGCGCTTCTTCTCGTGAGAACCCTGTTATTTCTGCAGTTTTATCGTTCCATTGATTAACTTTCCCATCTGCGTTAATACCAAAAATCGGGACGTTGGCAACGTTAACCAAATCTTGCAAATCATATACCTTAATCTTTTCATCGATTCCATCATGTTTTTGGTTATCTAGTATCCGTTGACAAACTCCCGTTGCTAAAACGAAGAAGAAAATGTTAAGATACTAGTATAAATCAAGAATAATAAAAAATCGAAAACAATCAGCGAAAAGAAGCATTATCTTACCCCCTATCGTATCACCACGTGAGTTTCTTTTCGTTATAATATTGATGATCAAGCGTTTTCTTGAGTTTGATTTCGTTGTTAACTCAACCTCAACATGAGGATTATCAAAACCTTTCAAAGCTTTTCCGAAACATTGTTGTGCATACGCACGTGTCCCAGAAGATATGAAAGTAGATATTAGCGATTTTCCTACAACAGCATCTTTCGTGTAACCTGTCAGTTCTGTAGTGCTCAAGTTCCACTCGTTTATGTTTCCTTTGTTATTTACACCAAATATTGGCGTATTGACAGCATCCAATAACCTTTGCAAATCATTGTCTAAAATTTCTTCGTTTCCATCAATTCTATGAACCTTATTTGTCTCTATTTGTTGCTTGCTTTTCTTCGCTTCATGGTGTCCTGCTTCAATCTCTTCTGACATCTTTAGTGTAATCTATCTTTCCATAATTCAATCATTTATGTGTAATTTCTTTGTTAAACTAAAGCTTTTCTGGAATACCGCATAAAATTAACAGAGCTTTGCTGAAGTTGTAAGTAAATTTTTAGATGATGCAAAGTTCTCTGCAAAAATCTCCAGGTGATTTTACGGGTTGTGAATTTTAAAATACGTAGAATTAGTATGAGTTAATAGAGACATATTCTATTTGAAAAAAGATGGATAAACCGTAGTTGGTTAACCTGCATGCATAGTAAAAAAAGAATACCTATTGCCATAAATGGCCTCCTTCGGGATAAAACGTTGTCGTCCGGTAAAGTTATATAGATTATACTTTTGATATCATCTGTAATTAAATTACCATTTCAGAAAAATAGATGAATCTATTATGTAAATATGATGCCTCTGGAGAATAAAGGTAAATACCTTCCGGTTTAAAAATTGGGCGGACTTTGAACGTAAACGACGTAGGAATCTAATCGTTATGAAAACATAAGAAGTAGCTACGACAACACAATGAAAAGAGAGCGCCAGCAGCAGTGGAGCTTCAAATGAACGGGAAAACTTTTCCATGCACTCATTTAACTTATGGAAATCTTGTACTATTCAACTATGCACTCTCTAGAGAAAGAGAGAGACAGAGAGGAAAAAATATTTCGTCAAAAAAATTGAGAAAACGAAAAATAACATACAACTATATTTAGAACAGAAACGATGAAAGATTCTATGTCCCACTGCTGTTAACAATAGATTTATGTACTCTTACATGGAGAGAGAGTGGGGCATTTTGGTGTGAAACAGATTTTACAATCTATGTACTTTCACTTGTTGTTAGAGCCAAGTATATTTTGTGTCGTCAATCTAAATAAAAAAAGTCTGATATTAACTAATATTCATATGACGCCTTTATAAAATTTGAAAATATTTATATAAGGAACCAACAGTCTCATTCAGTTTCTCACTACGTTTGTTTGTGGCTGAAATCGTTTTCAGTGTTTGCTCCGGCATTAGACTGAGCTAGGACCCAGAGTTTCACTAGCTAAAACTATCGAAACATGTCGTCGCCCCCCGTACTTTACTTCCATTAGATGTTTCCAGATCGGTACACTGATCATGGTAATTAGTGTGAGTGACACTATTTGTGGATGAATATTTTAAACGGAAATATTACTATTAGTGTCACTCACACTAATTCCGGATACACACTAATTTAGATATAAAACAAGCATATTTTCCAATCTTTGAAAAATAATCCGGAATTAGTGTGTGTCCTGTCATACGTAGTTTATGATACAAAACCAAGCCTGGATCGGAATGTCAGTGAGATAGTTATTCTACTATGCTATCTCTACATACGACATGTACTACAACACACACTAATTAAAATATAATAATAGCATTTTTAAAATGACATTACTTAAATTAGTGTCACTCACACTAATTCCGGATACACACTAATTCCGGACTCACACTAATTACCATGATCAGTGTATATAGTCGTGGTATATTTTTTATTTACGAAGTTCTACTAAGGCTCGTCTCTATAGTGGAGAAATGTTTGGTGGAAATCTTTTTCTACTATGAAATATAAGGACATTCTACTACGTAAAATTTGGAAATGTTTTGGAAATGTTTTTGCAAATCTTCGATTTTGAC